>FSVZ01000045.1_pt1 | contig 33658 bp, 37 predicted proteins | sample 1637881 | NCBI WGS metagenome assembly FSVZ01 (sample SAMEA3914789, study PRJEB12502) | metagenome | biome: forest; material: soil | place: Canada | collected 2011-07-03 | depth 0.3 m
GCGTCTGGCCTCACGGAGTTGAGCGCGGTACGTCGACGGCGAGACGCCGCAGTGGCGCGTGAAGGCCCTGGCGAAGTGCGGAGCCTGGCGATACCCGACTCGTCGGGCCACCTCGCGGACGGAAATCGAGCGGTCGGACAAAAGCTCGCTGGCGGCTCCCATCCGTCTGCCTGGGGCGCCCACGTCAATACGACTGTTTCGCGACGTAATCGCGATTGTGAGCTACACAGGGTCGCGAAGCTGATCGCCGAGATCGAGTACCCCGGCGTCTCCTGACCGTGGAGCAGTTGCCCGTTCGTCCTCGCACCGTCGAGGGCACGTGGATCAGACACGTACAACTGCGGCCGCGGCTCAGGTTCGTGGCGGGGGACGTCGGTTGTGCTTCGCGCTGACCGGGGCGTCACGGGCTCAGGAGAGCCACAGGTTCGGGCAGGTCATCGCCGTCGATCAGGCGCCCTGCGTGCGCAGAGAGCGCTGGATCGGGGACACCGCAGCGGCACCGGCGTGTGCGTTCTCGGCCGCGGCAACGCCACACGCCTGCCCGAGCCGGCAGAGTGCCGTGCCGGCGCTAACTCCGACGCTGTGCCGCAGGCGGTAGGCGAGGTAGAAGTGCAGAGCCGCCGGTGCCGCCATCAGCACTCCCCACCAGTAGCCGGAGCCGTACAGGATCGCGCCGGCGACCAGGAGCCAGATCCCGATACCGACGCGCATGAGGGCGACCAGACGCGGGCGCCTGGACGCGTACGAAGACAGCGGTTCGACCTGGCGCAGCCGCATCAGGATCGCGTTCCTGACCAGGTTCGCAGACTCCCCACTCCAGGCCGACGCTGACCCTGCTCGGCGCCCGCCATCAGCACCGAGAGGATCTCCTACTCGTGCTCGCGGCGGAACGCCGCGGGATAGAACAACAGCAGGCGCCGGTAGCAGCGCTCCAGGTCTGCGCCGGCGGGCATCACAGCGCCCCGGCGGGATCCAGCCGCGCCATCGCGATCGACGCATTCGCGTGGAGGCGAGCGGCCTCGGCGGCGAGCCGCCGCTCGCCGGTGGGCGTGAGCCGGTAGTAGCGGCGCAGCCGGTTATCGACGATCTGCTCGCGGTCGACCTCGATCAGGCTGTCCGCACGAAGGCGCTCCAGGGCCGTATACAAGGTCCCGGCGCGCAGTCGGACGCGCCCGTCCGAGATCTGCTCGACGTCGGTGATGATCCCGTAACCATGCTGGCTGCCTCCAGCCAACGCCGTCAGGATCAGGAACGTCGCCTCCTGCATCGCGCGCTTGCTCATTGAGACAATATATATCGCTCAACTATGCTTGTCAAGTCATCCAGCCGCGCTCGGGTGGCGACCGGCCGGGGCACCGGCTCAGGAAGCGACAGACGAGATCCGCGCGTTGCGCCCTTGACCTGTTGCGAGCCCCCGCTCCCCGGCGCTAAGCGCGCGTCGTGGGCGCGATCGAGCGATAGTGCTCGCGCCAGATCAGCCTGTAGATCGGGACTCGGCGAGGAAGATCGCGGAGGCCCGGGATGAACGGGATGCAGACCAGCGCAAGGCTGAGGACGCCCATGATCAGCAGTACGAGGATGTCCGCGTTGGAGGAGGCCTTGATCGGTTCGACCTGGTACCAGAGGGCGTACAGCCACAGCCACGCCTGGCCCGGATAGCTGCCGGTCTCGTTCATCAGCCCCCACTGGTCTCCGAGCAGGTGCTGCGCTTCGGCGCGTTCGGCCAGCAGCCCCCCGTCGGCCATGAACAGCAGCGGCTTGGTGTAGTCGGTCTGGAAGAACTGCCTGCTCGTCAGCAGCGAGCCGTCGACGCCACCGCTCTTGGCGAGCCCGAGCAGAGCGCTCATCATGACCGGCACGGGACCGGCGTCGCCGGCCGGCCTGACGGAGACCGTGCCGGTGCTTTCGTTCACCGACACCGCGCTGGGCGCCGGCTTCTTTTCTTCCGCCGCGGTAGCCGCTTCTTCGAGTGGCTTTCCATACGCTTCGCCCCACGCCTTCTGCTGCTTCTCGGGGGCCGTCTTGTACCGCAGCAGGGCGCTCTGGAGGGCCGGTTCGTTGGGGATCGTTTCGAGCGGTCCGATCACGAAGTCCTCGGCGGTGTTGATCGGATGGCTCACGCCGAGCCATTTCTGCGGCTTGAGGATCCAGGCGTGCTGACCTTCGCCGTTGTGGTTGTAAGGAGGCCCGTATTCAGCCGTCGCGCTCGTGCCGTCGAGCTCGTTCACGGCGGTGGTCACGAAGTCCTGGGGAAGCTGGCGCGACCACTGTTTGATCGTGCTCGGCTTCTCATCCGGCGAGGAGAACAGCACGGCCAACAGCACCGCGAGCAGCGCCATCACGCCAAGGGCGATGCACAGCTCTTTGATCAGGTCGTAAGGCGCGTAGCCGCCGGTCCAGGGCTTCGTGTGGTCCCTGTTTCGCAGGATCGAGCGCAGGCGACTCACGACCCCACCCCGGCAGGCGCGGAGGGCTCCGGCGGCACTGTCGTCGGTCCGTCGCGCTTACGCTCCGCAGCCCTGCTCGTGCCGTCGAGCGCGAATGGCGGGACGACGCCGTGGCGACGAACGAGGAGCACGTGAGCGATCACGAGCGCGACGACCGCGAGCGGCAGCAGCAGCACGTGGTAGCTGTACATCTGGCCGAAGTTCATGACGTTGAAGAAGGCGCCCACGCCGACTGAGTTGAGCCCGTCCTTGGCCTGCGTGGCGATCCACTGCGCGTCGAAGTTCTGCTGGGAGACGTACCCGGTGAACGCCGTCGGCACCGCGACCAGGAACGTGACCGCGCCCGTGATCCACACCCGGGTGCGTCCGCCGCGCCAGGCGGCCATCCAGTACTTGCCCCACAGGTGAATCACCATCGCGAAGAAGAACAGCTCGACGGCCCACAGGTGGACGCCGTTGACGAAGTGCCCGACGCTCGTGTAGTGCCACCAGGCCGGACCCTTCAGCGAGAGGATCACCCCGGAGCCGATGATGACCATCAGCGATGCGAGGCTGGCCACCCCGAAGACGTAGATCCAGGAGGCGACGTAGGTCGGCTGGCTGTCGGGCAGCAGCTTCTCCGGTGGCAGCGCGCCGACACCGGCCTCGCGTACACGCACGGTCCATGACCGCTCGTTCTCGCCTCCGGCACTCACGACGCACGTCCGCGCCGGCCCGCTGCACCGGGAAACGGGAGAGCGATCGCGAGCGCGAAGACGACGAGCATCACCGCGATCACGATCACGTTCGACAGGGACAGATGGATGAAGTGCCAGCTAACGAGGTGCGATGGGTGATTCAAGTTGAAGATCGCGCCGGCTGGGACTGTCCAGAGGGAGCTCACGCCGGCCGCCCTCGCGTTGGACTCGAGATCGCCGCGAGCGTGCGCTCGCGACGAGCGCACCGTGTGCTCGGTTGCGTCCCGGCCGCAGAAGCGGGGAGACGACGTTGATCGGGCGCTGCGACCGGGCTTGCGATGACGGGCTCCTGACCGCTCGACAACGCATGTGCCGTGGGACACATGCAACAGCGCCAGCCTAGTGTCGGAGCCGGATACGAACGCTCGCCGAGATTTGAAGCGAGCTTTTGTTGCCCGTATCACTTCGGTCGGGCGGGCCCCCCGCCCGGCTGGCGCCCATGAGCGACCGCGAAACCAACCAACTGCGTGTCCTGATCGCGAACGAGCGCAAGGACCGATCGTCGTGGCGCTCGGCCTGCTTCGACGGTTCGCCGAGTACCAGGACCTCCAGGGCGCATTCGGTCGAGGCGCCCTGACCGAGCGGGCCAAGGTGGATCCTGATGGAGCGCCACGGGGTCGACGAGGCGAGCGCGTTCGAGATGCTGCGGGCGCAGTCCCGGATCGATAACCGCAAGCTGATCGATCTGGCCACGGCGGTCGTCGACGGGCACCGGCTCTTGCCCAGGGAGCCTCCCGCGCCGTCTCAGTCGTGAACCCGCGCAGCGCCCAACCGGGTCCGCTGCAACGCCTACACCTTTTGGAGTAGCCACGGAGCCATCCGATGGCCGATGGCGCCGGACACGCGCGGGTCTAGCATCAGCAGGATGCCGCCGAAGCTCTCGAGCTCGCGCTTGCGATCGTGGGATCTCGCGCTTGCCGGCGTCGTCGCGGTCGCGCTCGTCACCGAAGGGCAGCTTCGGGCGAGCGGCACGCTGTCCGCGGGTGGCTACCTGCTCGCCGCAGCCGCCGCCGCGCCGCTGGCCTGGCGAAGGCGCTCTCCGCTCGCGGCGCTGGTCGCGGTCGAGATCGGTGCGGTGCTCTGCGCCGTCGCGATCTCGGCGACGTGGGTCGCCACGGCGATGGTGCTCGTCGAGCTCTACACCGTCGCGTTCTACGGAGACCGCAGCCGGTCGCTCGTCGTCGGGACGCTCACGGCGATCGCGGTCGCCGTCACGATCGTCCTGATCGACGGCTCGTTCGACGCCGGGTCGATCGCGATCCGGGTTCCGATGGTCTTCGCGGCGGTCGCCCTCGGTGACACCCGCAGGGCTCGTCGGGCCTTGGCGCTGGCGGCCGCCGAACGCGCCGCCCGCCTCGAGCGCGAACGCGAGGCCGAGAACAGGCGCCAGGCCGAACTCGCGCGCCTCGACATCGCGCGAGACCTGCACGACACGCTCGCCCACGCGCTCGTCGAGATCAACGTCCATGCCGGGGTGGCCGCCCACGTCGACGATCAGGACCCGGCCGCGGCGCTCGTGTACATCAAGCAGGCCTCCGCGCAGGCGCTCAACGACCTGCGCGCGACGCTCAGCGTGCTGCGCGATTCCAGCGAGCCGGCGCCGACGACCCCCTCGCTGACCTTGGCCGCCGTGCCCGAGCTCGTTCGACGCGCGCAGGCGGCCGGGCTGGCGGCCGACGCGGAGATTCGGATCGACGGGGCGTCGGTCCCCGCGGCGGTCGGGCAGGCGAGCTTCCGAATCGTCCAGGAGGCGCTCACGAACGTGCTGCGCCACGCCGACGCGACGAGCACCCACGTCCGGATCGTCGTCGACGCCGACGACCTCGAAATCGCGGTCAGCGACGACGGCCGTGGCGGAGCGTCCGCCACGAACGGACACGGGCTGCGGGGGATGCGCGAGCGCGTCGCGGCGCTCGGCGGGCAGCTCCAGGCGGGGCCTCGCACGACGGGCGGATGGCTGATCCGCGCGCGCTTGCCGCTGAGGGCCAGGGCGCGCGGGTGACGGAGTCGATCGGCGTCCTGCTCGCCGAGGACCAGGCGATCGTCCGCGCCGGCTTTCGCGTGCTGCTCGAGTCCGAGCCCGACATAACGGTCGTCGGCGAGGCCGCGAACGGAGCGGAGGCGGTCACGGCGGCGAACGCGCTGCGACCCGATCTCGTGCTGATGGACATCCGGATGCCCGAGCTCAACGGCCTCGACGCGACCCAGCAGATCACCGACGACGCGGCGCTCGCCGCGACGCGTGTGCTGATCCTGACGACCTTCGAACTCGACGAGTATGTCTTCGGGGCGTTGCGCGCCGGCGCCAGCGGGTTCCTGCTGAAGGGCGGCGAGCCGTCCGAGCTGATCAACGCGATCCGCATCGTCGCCGCCGGCCAGTCGCTGCTCGCCCCGAGCGTGACGCGCCGTCTGATCGAGGCGTACGTCGCACGGCCCGTGCGCCACGGCGCGGCGGCCGCCGAGAGCCTCGACGAGCTGACCCCGCGAGAGCGCGAAGTGCTCGTGCTCGTCGCCGAAGGGCTGAGCAACAGCGAGGTCGCCGAAACGCTCCAGCTGAGCACCCTGACGGCGAAGACGCACGTATCCCGGATCCTCACGAAGCTCGGCGTCAGGGACCGTGTGCAGCTCGTCGTGCTGGCCTACGAGACCGGCCTCGTCTGAGCGCGTTTCGCGCCGCCGGCGTAGTTCTCTCGGCGTACGCAGATTGCATCCTGATGGCCGACGACGCCGGCTCCGCGAGGCTCTAGCTTGCCCGGCATGACAACCATCACGCGCTTCGCTCTCTCACACCGCCGCCTCGTCGTGCTCGCCTGGGTCCTCGTCGCCGTCGTCGGCGGCGTGAGCGCCTCCTCCACGACGAACGGCCTCTCGCACTCCGTCGCCAATCCCGGCAGCGCCGGCTCGCAAGCCAACGAACAGATCCGCAAGCGCTTCGGCCTGGACGGAAACGAGCAGCCGACGATCGCCGTCCTGCGGCTGCCCGCCGGAGCGAGCATGCAGACCGCGGCGGGCCAAGCGCTCGCCGCGCGCACGTTCGACGCGGCCCAGCGCGCAGGGCACGTCGGCGTCGCCGATTACGCGAACACCCACGACCCGAAGCTCGTCTCCCGCGACGGGCGCACGACGTGGGCGCTGATCGACATGCCCAACCCCGACATCCCGCTGGGAGCCGGCGTGCTTCAGCGGATCCAGCCAGCGCTTCGGGCAGCGGCGCCGGCGGGCGCCTCGGTGACGGTGACGGGGTTCGAGGCGCTGCAATCGACCGGCGCGGGCTCGGGCGGCAACCCGAGCCTGCTCCTCGAGACGCTGATCGGCGCACTCGGCGCGCTGATCATCCTCGCGTTCGTCTACGGGTCCGCGATCGCGATCGTGCCGCTGCTGATGGCGCTGCCGTCGATCCTCACGACCTTCCTGCTCGTGCTCGGCCTCGAGCAGCTGATCACCGTCAACAACCTCGTCCAGTACCTCGTCGCGTTCATCGGGCTCGGCGTCGCGGTCGACTACTCGCTGCTGATCGTGACGCGCTGGCGCGAGGAACGCGAAGGCGGCCTCCGCAACGAGGAGGCGATCCTCGCCGCCAGCGCCACGGCAGGTCACGCCGTCGTGCTCAGCGGCGTGACGGTTGCCGTCGGGCTGCTCTCGCTGCTGGTCCTGCCGGTGCCGTTCCTTCGCAGCATCGGCGTCGGCTCGATCCTGATCCCGCTCGTGGCGATAGCGGCCGCGACGACGCTGCTGCCGGTGACGCTCGCCGCCTGGGGCCCCGGGCTCGACTCGCGGCGAGTGCGTCGCGGCTCGACGACGTTCAGCCGCGCGTGGGAGCGCTGGGCCCAGCTCGTCGTGCGCCGGCGTTGGATCGCCGCGATCGCCGGCCTGGCGATCATCCTCGCCCTCGCGCTGCCGGCCCTCTCGCTCAAGAGCGGGCAGGCGAGCGCGAACTCGCTCGCGGCCGACGGCGGCCCGGCGGCGGCCGCCTTTCACGAGATCGAGCGAGAAGGCACGCCGAGCGGCATCGTCTTCCCCGTCCAGCTGCTCGTCCACGGCGGCCGCGCCGGCGCCACGCGAGCCGCGCAGATCACGCGCGAGACGCCGGGTGTCTACGCCGTGCTCGCCCCCGCGACGGCGTCCTTCCAGCGCGGCCCCGACACGCTCCTCAGCGTGATCCCGAGCGCCGAGGGCAACACCTCACGGGGACAGGCGCTGATCGGAACGCTGCGGACGCGTCTCGCCGCCGTCCCCGGGGGCGTCGAGGTCGGCGGCAACACCGCCGAGGTCAAGGACTTCAACAGCGGTGTCTACGGCAGCTTTCCGCTGATGCTCGCGGTGCTCGCGGTGCTCGTCTTCCTGCTGCTCGCCCGCGCATTTCGCTCGGTCGTGCTGGCGCTGAAGGCGGTCGTGCTCAACCTCGTCTCGCTCGGCGCGAGCTACGGCTTCCTCGTCCTCTTCTGGCAGGAGGGCCACGGCTCGAACCTGCTCTACGGAGTGCCGGGCGTCGGGGCGATCCGTGAATTCATCCCGATCATCGTGTTCGCCTTCCTGTTCGGGCTCTCGATGGACTACGAGGTCTTCGTGCTCGCGCGAATCCGCGAGGAGTACGACCGCACCGGCTCGACCGAGCAGGCGGTGATCCGCGCGCTGGCGCGCACGGGGCGCCTGGTGACCTGCGCGGCCCTGATCATCGCCGTCTCGCTGCTCTCGCTGAGCATCAACCCGGACATCGTCGTGCGGCTGATCGCGACCGGCCTCGCTGCGGGAATCCTCGTCGACGTCGTGATCGTGCGCACGCTGCTCGTGCCCGCGCTCGTCGCGCTGATGGGCAGGTGGAACTGGTGGATGCCAGCCGGGCTCGCCCGCTTGCTGCGTGTCCCGATGCCGGCCGACCCGGCGACCCCTGCTCGGAGCGCCCAGCCGGCCGCCGAAGGCTCCGCGGGAGCGTGATCTAGCCTGCGTCGGATACGTCGCTCAACTCCCGTAGCTCGGCCAGGCACCGTTTGAGCAGCCGCGAGACCTGCATCTGCGAGACGCCGATCCGCTCGGCGATCTCCGTCTGGCTGAGTTCCTCGACGAAGCGCAGGCGCAGGATCTCCCGCTGACGCGGCGTGATCTGCCTGAGCGCCGAACCGACCGTCATCGCCTTCTCGACGAGCTCGTAGCGGGAATCCTCGACGCCGATCACGTCGGCGTAGGAGGAATCGCCGTCGTCGCCGGCGACGTGGCGCGGCGCCTCGAGCGAGCCGGCGCGGTACGCGTCGAGCGCCCTGCGGGCGTCGAGCACGTCCTCGACTTCGAGCTCCAGGTATTCGGCGAGCTGGTTGACCGTCGGCGCGACCCCCTGGCCCTCGCTGAGCTGCTGCTCGGCGTCACGCACGCGAAGCGCCCGCTCCTGCGCGCCGCGCGGCACGTGCACGGCCCAGCCGCAGTCGCGAAAGTAACGGCGCAGCTCGCCGAGGATCGTCGGAACCGCGAACGACTTGAACGGCGAGCCGCGCTCGGGGTCGTAGCGATCGAGCGCCTTCACGAGGCCGAGCTGTGCGACCTGAAGGAGGTCGTCGAACGGCTCCGAGGAGTTGCCGTAGCGGCGGGCCAGGCTTCTCGTCAGCGGCGCGTAGTGACGAACCAGCGCGGCGCGCGAGGACTCGTCGCGAAACGTGCTCCAGCGCCGCAGCAGCGCGCGTTCGTCGGACTGCCTGCCCGCGAGCGCCGAGCGCTCGCGAGATCTGTGCGCACCGTGGTGATCGGCCTGGCCGCTCGAAGGGAGAACTTGTAGACGGGACATGAGCACGACTCCTGACCTCAGGGCTAGGGGTCGACCCAGCGGCGCCTTCTCGTTCGCCGTCTACGTCTGCTCCGCCTCGTCACGAGTCTCCCCCCGGCTGGGAGGCTTCCCGCGCCACATGTCTACCCGCTGTGGCCGCGCGCCAAACGTGACTTCACGGCGCCGTCGCGGACCGCCGCGCGCGGGCGACGCAGGCCCGCTCAGCCGCGCGAGTAGACCGTGAAGAAGTCGCGGTCGTCGGGTTCGAGGTAGCGCGTCGCCGAGCGATTCATGTCCGGCAGCAGGTTGCGCGGGTCCAGGGCGCCGGCTTCGCCGTAGGTGATGAAGCTGACCCAGTACGAGTTGATGTCGAGCTCCATCGCGCGGACGGCGCCCCCGCGAACCAGCGCGTTGGCGAGGCTCTGCGCCGATTGGTCGTTGCCGGCCGCGTAGATCAGGTTGCCGTGCCGGTCGACGCCGATCCCCGAGCGCCAGACGAGCACGGCGTTGCCGACCGTGGCGCCCCATTCACCGTTGTCGAGGTTCGCGGTCGGCCTGCCGTAGTTGACGATCAGCGGCAGGTTCTGGCGCGCGAACATGACCGAGCGCGGCGCGATCGACCCGCCGGTCCATTCGACGACGTCGACCGACCCATCTTCGTACCCGACGAACGTCGCCTGCCCGTTTCGCATCGGCGCGTAGGTGTGACCGCCGAGCGCGAACCCGCCGTGCGAGTCGCTCAGTTTGAAGGCGCTGTTGAACGTCGCGAGCAGCCTGCTGCGCCCCGCCTGCGGCACCTCCATCGAGCCGCGCGGCAGTTCGACAGAGGGCTCCTGGCGCCCAGGATGGAGCGTGACGGTCGTGCGTTTCGTGTCGATCCACGCGAGCCCGGCGACGACGCGCGGGTATTCCGGCTGGTTGCGCAGCGTCGTCAGCAGGATCGGTGCCTGCGCGACCGGTTCGGCGCGCGCCGGGCGCCAGACGCCCTCGCCGGACAGCGCCGGCTGCAGCATCGCCGCCACCTGCGGAGGCCGGTATTCGGCGACGCTCGGCGCGGTCGCCGTCGAGCTGGATCCGCGCGCGCCGACGGACGGCAGCGCGCGCAGCGTCGGTCCGCCCTTGCTCGGCGCCGTCAGCGAGTAGTAGGTCGACTCGACCTGCGAGACGATCCCCGCGGCGCCGTTTTCGCGCAGCCACTCGACGGTGCGGATGCCGAGGCTCGAGTTCGACGGTTCACTGATCGCTTTCAGGTAGGAGAAGACCGCGGGCAGCAGCGCGACGAGCGCCGCGACGAGCGCGATTCGGCGGACGCGGTGGCGCCGGCGGACGACGAGATGGACGCGCGGCGGACGCCTGCGCGTGCGTTGCTGAGGCCTGCTCGCGGTGCTGAGCTCCATCGGCTGAGTGTAAGCATTGACCTCGTCGGCTTCGAGCCCTCAATCGGTGAGAGGACTCTTACTAAAAGGACTCTCACGGTGCCGAGCAGGCCGACGGAGGCTTACGGCGGGTACGTGTGGAATGCTTCTGGACGACGTGCTTCTGGACGACGTCGCGCCGTCCGCGGCCGCATACCCGAGTTTACCGGAGATTTAATATTAACTCAATCGAGGCAGCTACCAGGGCGGGCGAGCGAGCTTCGCGGCGCGTCGGCGAGCATCAGCCCGGAGCGCAGGCGCCGGCCGCGCCGGCCGCGCTGCGCCGCTCGCGCAGGCACCCCGCCGCGGTCGTGCTGCGGGCCTACCGCCCACGCCAGTGGAGCAAGAACGCGCTCGTGCTCGCGGCGCCGTGTGCGGCCGGCGTGATCGACCGACCGCTCGTGATCGCGCAGGTGGCGGCGACGTTCGTCGCGTTCTGCCTGATCTCGAGCGCGACGTACCTGTTCAACGACGTCCGCGACCGCGAGTCCGACCGGCTGCACCCGCGCAAGCGCCTGCGCCCGATCGCCGCCGGCGAACTGGCGCCCTCGCGCGCGATCAGGCTCGCGCTGGCGACGGGGATCGCCGGGCTCGCGCTGGCGAGCGCCGTCGACGTCAAGGTGGGCCTGCTCGGACTCGGCTACCTCGCGCTGACGACGAGCTACTCGCTGTGGTGGCGGCACGTCGTCGTCCTCGACATCCTCGCGATCGCCGCGGGGTTCGTTCTGCGGGCGCTCGCCGGCGGCTTCGCGACCGACATCTACCTGTCGCGCTGGTTCATCATCGTCACGGCCTCATGCGCCGTCTTCGTCGTCGCCGCGAAGCGCTACGCGGAGCTGCGCGAGCAGCCGGCCGCTGAGACCGCGCGCGCAACGCTGCGTCGCTACTCGCTCTCGAGCCTGCGCCTGGTGCTGCTCGCCGCCGCGGCGATCGCCGCGACTGCGTACGTCGCGTGGGCGTCGACGCGTCTGCAGAACGTGCCGCTGTACGTGCTCTCGGCCGTCCCCTTCCTGGCGCTGCTCGCGCGCTACGGGAAGCTGATCGCCGACGGCGCGGGCCAGGCGCCCGAGGACCTGCTGCGCGACAGGGGACTGCTGACGCTGCTGTTCGTCTGGGGCGTGCTGTTCATCGGGGGCGTCTATGTCGGTCACTGAGTCTCCGGCGAGGGCGCTGCCGGGGCTCGAGCGCTCGCTCTCTGGATGGGGTGCGACGACGACGAGCCGCTCGCGCGTGCTGCGTCCGCGCGACGCGCAGGACGTCGCGCGGATCCTCGAGTCGCTGCCGAGCCCGCGCGGCGGCTTGATCGCGCGAGGCGCCGGTCGCAGCTACGGTGACGCGGCGATCAACGACGGCGGTCACGTGCTCGACATGACCGACTGCAACCGCGTCGTCTCGATCGACCGCGAGCGGGGGCTCGTCGTCGCGCAGGCCGGCGTCACGGTCGCGCAGCTGCTGGCGAGGCTCTCCGTCGAGGGGCTGACGCTGCCGGTCGTCCCCGGGACCGCGCAGGTGACGCTCGGCGGGGCGATCGCGAGCGACATCCACGGCAAGAACCACCACCGCGATGGCGGGTTCGCGCGCCACGTCGTCGCGATCTCGCTGTGCACCCCCGCCGAAGGTCTAGTCGTGCTCTCGCCCGAGAGCGAGCCCGAGCTGTTCTACGCGACGCTCGGCGGGATGGGGCTGACGGGCGTTGTCGTCGAGGCGACGCTGCGCGCCGAGCCGCTCCTGTCGGGCTGGGTCGCGGAGGACGTCGACCGCACGGACGGCCTCGAGCAGACGCTCGCGCTGATGGCCGCCGAGGAGAGCCGGCGCTATTCGGTCGCGTGGCTGGACCTGCTCGCCGGCGGGGCGCGGAGCGGGCGCGCGGTGATCAGCCGGGCCGATCAGCTGCCGGCGCACAGCGCGCCGGCGGCGCGCGCCGGGGACCGGCGCGCACTCGAACGCCGCGTGCGCCCGCGCCGGGCACTGGGCGTGCCGCGCGGCGTTCCCAGCCTGCTGAGCCCCGGGACGGTGCGCGAGTTCAACGCGCTCCGCTGGCGGCGCTCGCCACGTCGCGCGCGCGAGCGCCCGCAGACGCTCGCGCACTACTTCTTTCCGCTCGACTCGCTCGCAGACTGGAACAGGCTCTACGGGCCGGCGGGGCTGATCCAGTACCAGTTCGTCGTGCCCGACGGCGAGGAGCGCGCGCTCGCGCGCTGCTTCGAGTTGCTTCGCGAGCGCCGGCTGCCGGTCTATCTCGCCGTGTTCAAGCGTTTCGGCGCGGCGTTCGGCGGCCCCCTCTCGTTCCCGCTCGCGGGCTGGACGCTAGCGATCGACATCCCCGCCGCGGCCGCGGGCCTGCGCCCGGCGCTCGACGAGCTCGACGAGCTCGTCGCCGGCTGCGGCGGCCGCGTCTACCTGACCAAGGACGCGCGAATGCGCAGCGAGACGGTGCGCGCGATGTACCCGCAGCTCGATCGCTTCCACGCCCAGCGCGCCCGCGTCGACCCGGCCGGCGTGCTGCGCTCGGACCTTGCGCGCAGGCTCGAGCTGTGAGACGCGCGCCAAAGAGGACGCCGGCCGGCCAGACCGGCAGGCGGGTGCTCGTGCTGGGCGGCTCCTCCGAGATCGCGCTCGCGATCGTCCGCGAGCTGCAGACGCGCGCCCCCCGCGAGGTCGCCCTGCTCGGGCGCGACCCGCAGGCGCTGGCCAGCGCCGGCGAGCAGCTGCGCGCCGACGGCTGTGAGCGCGTGCTCGAGCTCGAGCTCGATGCGCTCGCGCTCGACCGGCACGCCGCGGTCATCACCGAGGCTCGCGAGCGCCTCGGCGGCGTCGACGTCGTCGTCCTCGCGGTCGGCGTGCTCGGCGAGCGCGGCGATCCGCTCGATCAGATCGCCGGCGCGGTCGGCGTGCTGCAGGTCAACGTCGTCGGCGCGGGCGCGCTGCTGCTGCAGGCGGCGCGCGCCCTGCGCGAGGTCGGCGGCGGCACGTTGATCGTGCTCTCATCGGTCGCGGGCGAGCGGGTCAGGCGCGCGAACGTCGTCTACGGCGCCTCGAAGGCGGGGCTCGACGCGCTCGCACAGGGGGTCGGCGACGCGCTCGCCGCGGACGGTGTGCGCGTCCTCGTCGTGCGCCCCGGGTTCGTCCACACGCGGATGACGGCCGGCCTGCAGCCGGCGCCGCTGGCGACGACGCCGCAGGCGGTCGCACGCGTCGCCGCTGACGGTCTCGAGCGGGGCGAGCAGACGGTCTGGGCGCCGCGTAAGCTGCGTTGGGTGATGCTTGCGGTGAGGCTGCTGCCGCGTCCGATCTTCCGCCGGCTCGAGCGATGAGCGCGATGCCGCCGGCCAAAGACGTCCCCACGCGCGGCCGACCCCCGGCAGGGCAGGCGCGCGGGATGGGCGAGCTGCGCCTGCGCCGCCGCGAAGCTCAACGCAAACGCGGCCTGCTGAGGCTCGACCTCGCGGTCGGCGTGCTCGCCGCGATCGTGCTGCTGTTGATCACGCCGGGGGTCGCCGTCGCAGCGATCGTCGCGCTGCTCGTGCTCGCGGGGTGCGTCGGCTCGGTCTTCGTCGAGCGCCGGCGTCGCCGCCGGCGCCTGCGGGAGGCCGATGGAGAGCCGGCCGCTCGGCGCAACGGCAGCGGGCCGGCCGTCTCGCAGAAGAGCCGCCGTACACCCTCGGCCTGAGCCCCCCCCGAGCGGTCGTGAACCGGCCAACCGCCGGCGACGCGCGGCCGCGGCGGTTGACTCGGATCCACTCAGTCGGCTCCCTACAGCACGCCCTCGACTTCGGTCGTGAACTCGGCCTGGCCTTTGACGTTCGGGTGATAGCTTTCTTCGAGCGGGTTGGACTGACCGTTCAGCCACTCTTCAGAAGCACACACCTCGTGCGGTTCGAACGCTTTGCGCGTGTCGACGAAGGTGAATCTGTGAGCTTCGGCGCGCGCCTTGATCGCCGCGTCCAGCTTGTCACCGGTTTCGTTCAGTTTCCTCTCGTTGCTCGATGTCAGGAAGTTGACGTTGCAGGTCGCGCCTTCCTTGGTGAACAGGTGCGGGTAACCCAGCACGACGACGTGCGCCGTCGTCGCGCGCGCGCGGATGTCGTTGTAGGTCGTTTCGAGCACGCCGGGCAGCTTCTTCGCGATGTATTCGTTGGCTTCGTTGATCGCGCCGCCGCACGTGAAGTAGTAGAGCGCGCAGTTGACGATGACGTTCGAGAAGCCTGCGTCGTTGCCACCGATCGAGATCGTCACGAGCGCCGTCGAGCCGCTCAGCGTGCCGAGCTGCTTTGCGATCACGTCAGACGTCTTTGCGCCGCTGCACGCCTGGAAGCTCAGCGTGTAGCCCTTCGCGGCCGCGACCTTCGGGCCGTACGCGTCGGGGCTGCGCTTGCAGCTGCCCGATTCTTCATAGAACACGCGTGTGCCCACGCCCGAGGCGTAGGAATCGCCGAGATCGACGTACTGCGACGCTGCGGCGACGGACGCCGGCGCGAGCACGCCGGCGAGCACTGCGACGACGCCGATGATGCGGCTTCGTTTCCTCATCTGATCTCCCTCTGGTTGCGGTCGTCCCGCCCAGGGCGCGCTCGCACGCGTCATCCCCCGGCACGGATCGAACCCAACCTATTCGCCGGCGTGCGCGCGCGTCAATCGTCTGGCTCAAGCGTCTCGACAACACGGAGAGGCGGGGCGCCGGCGGGCGGGCGCGACGAGCACGCGGCGACTCGGCGAGCGCTCAGCCCCGGTGTCGTCGCGCGCGGCGCCCCCGAGCCCAGAGCGTCTTTGCCGGACATAAAGATCACAATATTCATCATAAAGATAGGGAGGCGACCTCGCTGCAGGCCGGTCCGGCGGCACGGGCCGCTATAGGATCGCGGCGTGTCCGCGACTGTCGCGCGATCGCCGGTTGCGCGCCTTCCGCGGCGCGCGCGCTCGGCGCTCAGCGTCGCGCTCGCCGTGCTCGGCGCGGCGGCGCTCGTGGTCGGCGGCAGCTGTCTGTACGCGCGTACGGAGATGCTCGACTCGCACGCGTTCGCCGACCGGACGGTCGCCGCGCTCATGCAGGAGCCGGTCCGGCGCGTGATCGCGCGCGAGGTCGTCGTGCAGGTGATCGACCGGGGGTCCCCCGACCTGATCGCGGCGCGCCCGCTGATCAACTCGCTCATCGAAGCCGTCGTCGCGACGCCGCAGTTTCGCGGCCTGATCAGGCTCGCGGCCGAGCAGGGGCACCGGCTGCTGTTCGATCGCGGCGGCAACGTCGCGTTCAGCATCGCCGACGCCGGCACGGTCGTGCTCTCGGCGCTGCGCACGCTCGCACCGAGCGTCGCGAGCAGGATCCCGCAGAACGTCGACGCGAAGCTGCTCGACCTGCGCCGCCAGAGCTTCGCTGTGCGGACGCTGCGCGCCGCGGAGAAGGTCCGCCTGCTCGCGATCGTCCTGCCGCTGCTCGCGCTCGCGCTGCTCGCGCTCGCGATTGCGATCGCGCCGCGCCGGCGCCTCGCCGTGACGCGTTGCGCCGTCGCGCTCGCGGTCGCCGGCGGCGCTGCGTTCGGCGACCTGCTGCTCGTGCGCCACAGCCTGCTCGTCAACCTGTTCGGAGCCGACGAGCTGACGAACGCCGATGTGCGCGAAGCGGCCGGCGCGCTGTGGGACAGCTACGTCGGCGACCTCTCGCGCTGGGCGCTCGGGCTGACCGTCGCCGCGGCGCTCGTCGCGGCCTCCTCGGCAAGCGTCCTGCGCCCGTACACCGCCGGCGCCGGCCTCGCGCGCCTGCGGGCCGGCGTGCGAGGGCCGCGCAACGCGCGGGGGCGCGGAATCCGCGGCGCGCTCGCGCTCGCGCTCGGCCTGCTGCTGCTCGTCGATCCGACGTTCGCGCTCGACGCCGCGGCGGTGCTCGCCGGCGTCCTGCTGTTCTATCTCGGCGCCGGCGAGCTGCTCTCGGCGGCCGGCGCCGCAGCCGAGCACGAGCGCTTCTCGCTCGCGCGCAGCCGCGCCGGGGTGGTCGCCGCGGCGCTCGGCGCCGGCGCGCTGATCGGCGGCCCCGCGATCGCGCTCGCGCGCGCCGGCAACACCGACGCCTCGCCGCGCGCGCCGTCGGCGCCGGCGACACACACGTGCAACGGCTACGCGCAGCTCTGCGCGCGGCGTCTCGACCAGGTCGTCTTCGCGGGCACGCACAACGCGATGTCGGCCGCCGACTCGCCGGGCTGGTTCATCGCCAACCAGAGCCGCGCGATCGCGCGCCAGCTCGACGACGGGATCCGCGCGTTCAAGATCTCGACGCATTACGGAATCGGCAAGGCCGGCGACGTCCGCACCGACGTCGCCGCCTCCGGCGAAAAGGTCAACCGCGTCTCCGAGAAGCTCTCCGAGCAGGCGCGTGCGGCGCTGCAGCGCCTGACCGAGTCCGTCGGCTTCGGCTCGCGCAAGGGCAAGCGTGCGGTCTGGCTGTGCCACACCCTGTGCGAGCTCGGCGCGACGAGCGCGCTCGGCTTCCTCACGACGATTCGCCGCTTCCTGGCGCTCAACCCCGGCCAGGTCGTGATCCTGTTCGACGAGGACTACGTCTCCGAAGCGTCGCTCGAGGCGGTCTTCAAGCAGTCAGGGCTCTACTCGCATCTCGCGGTCCTGCGTGAGGGCCAGCAGCTGCCGACGCTCGGCCAGCTCGTGCGCTCACAGCACAACGTGCTCGTGTTCACACAGGAGCCCGTCAGCGGTCGTCACCCGTGGAACATGTACGGCTTCGGCGGCTTCATCCAGGACACGCCGCTCGGCGCGGTCAAGCCGAGCCAGTTCAGCTGCAAGCCGAGCCGCGGCACGGCGAGCAGCCCGTTGCTGATGCTGAACGACTGGGCCGACGTGTTCCCGCCGCGGCGCAGCCCGAACATCGCGCTGACGCAGCGCGCCTTCATCGTCAAACGCGCGCGCCAGTGCGAAGCCGAACGCCACCACATCCCCAACCTGATCCTGACCGACTTCTACGACACCGGCGACGTCGTCGGCGCGGCGCGCGTGCTCAACGGGCTCGGCGAGGCCCGGCCGGCGCCGATCGTCGCGCTCGAACACGGCGCGCGCTGAATGCTCGCGCCGAGCAGCAGGCGGCGCTCAGGTCTCGACCGAGTAGCGCGCCGGCACTAGCCGCTCGCTGCTCTTCGGCGGCCGCGCGTACTTGCGTCGCTGGCGCGGCGGCAGCTTGACGTGCTTGCCCTCGCCGAGGTGCTCGTACGGGACGAGCGAGAGCAGGTGGCTGATCAGGTTCAGGCGTGCGGTGCGCTTGTCGTCGGCCTCGACCACGTGCCACGGGCTCTCGTCGGTGTCGGTCTGCGCGAACATCCGGTCCTTCGCCTCGGCGTAGTCGACCCAGCGGGCACGCGCCTGCAGATCGGTCTTGCTGAACTTCCACCGCTTGCGGGGGTCGGACAGGCGTTTGCGAAAGCGTCGCTCCTGCTCGGCGTCGCTGACCGACAGCCAGTACTTGACGAGCGTGATTCCGTCGTTCATCAGCGCCTGCTCGAACTGCGGGCAGAACCGCAGGAACTCCTCGTACTGCTCCGGCGTGCAGTAGCCCATCACGCGCTCGACGCCCGCGCGGTTGTACCAGCTGCGGTCGAACAGCACGATCTCGCCGGCGCTCGGCAGCGGTGCCGTGTAGCGCTGGAAGAACCACTGCGTGCGCTCGCGCTCGGTCGGCGTCGGTACCGCGACGACGCGGCACGTACGCGGGTTCAGGTATGCCGTGATCCGCTTGATCACGCCGTCCTTGCCCGCCGTGTCGCGACCCTCGAACAGCACCACGAGCCGCTCTCCGCGCGCGACGATCCACTCCTGCAGGTAGACGAGCTCGGTCTGCAGGCGCAAAAGCTCCTTCTCGTATTGCTTGACGCTCAGCACGCGCGGCTTCGCCATCTCGCTCATGTTCGCAAGAAGCGGCGATCGGGCGCGCGCTATTCGGCGCGCACGCGGTTGACGAGCGCGCCGAGCCCGTCGATCTCGACCTCGACGGTCTGACCGTCCTGCAGGTAGCTGCGCCGCGAGGCGCCGACGCCGGCGGGCGTGCCGGTCGCGATCAGGTCACCGGGCAGCAGCGTCATCGTGCGCGACAGCCAGGCGACGAGCTCGGCTGGGCCGAAGATCAGGTTGGCGGTCGTGCCCTCCTGCACGATGTCGCCGTCGACCCGCGTGCGCAGCGTCAGGCCGCGGAGGTCGTCGATCTCATCGAGCGTGACGAGCGCCGGCCCGCACGGCGCGAACGTGTCGATCGCCTTGCCGCTCGTCCACAGCGGGTTCTGCATCTGCAGGTCGCGCGCGCTGACGTCGTTGAACGCGCTCGCGCCGGCGAGGTGCGAGAGCGCATCCTCGACGGCGACGTTGCGCGCCGGGCGGCCGACGACGAGAGCGAGCTCGGCCTCATAGTCGCAGCGGCTCGGGTGCGCGGCGGGCAGCACGATCTCCTCGCCGCTGCCGATCAGCGAGTTCGCGAACTTCGCGAACCACATCGGCGCCTGAGGAATCTCCTGGCCGGTCTCCTCGGCGTGGTCGCGGTAGTTGAGGCCGATGCAGATGATCTTCTGCGGGTCGGTGACCGGCGCGTGCAGGCGCACGTCGGCGAGCGCGATCCGCTCACCGGCGTCCTGCGCGCGCTCGCCGAGCGCGCGCAGCCCGTCGGCGTCGAGCGCCGCCAGCAATCCGCGCACGGTGCTCGCCGGGGCGCCGAGCGCCGCGGCGGGCACGAGCCCCTCGCCGATCACGACGGCGGCCGCGGGGCCCTCGCCGGCCTCGTAGGTTGCAAGACGCATCGGCCGCAGATCGTAGTGACCGGCGCGGTCCGCGCCGCGACGGATCGACTCACGGGCCGCAAGAGCCGCGCGTGCGACTGCTCGGCGATCGCTCCGAGCGCGACGCCCTCGCGTATTCGGTGATCGCGCCGGACGGCGCGCACGTGGCGCCGTCGGCGGCTTACCTCGAGGCGATCCTCACCGCCGCGCGAGCGCGCGAGCTCCCGCGCGCGTACGTCGAAGCACTCGTCGCGCTGACGGCGCCGCCGGCCTAGCGACGCCACGTCCGGGCACCTCGGCCAGCGGCTCGGGAGCGGCGACGAGGGCCGTCGGCGGCTCGACACCGACCGAGCGCGACGGCCGCAACAGCACGACGGCGACGAGCGCGCCGAGCAGGCTGACGCCGGCGCTGACGCCGAACGCGAGCTGGAAGCCGCCGCTCAGCGCGGAGACGCTGCTCGTTCCGGCGTGGATCGCCGCGCGCGTCTGCGAGGCGGCGATCGTGCTGAGCGCGGCGAGGCCGAGCGCGCCGCCGATCAGGCGCGAGGTGTTGAGCAGCCCCGAGGCGAGCCCGCTCTGCGAGCCGGGCACGCCGGAGACGGCCGCGATCGTCGCCGGCACGAGCGCGAGGCCGAGGCCGAGCGCTGAGAGCACGCCGCCGGGCAGCACCTGCGCGACGTAGCTGCCGCCCGGGCGCACCCCTGTCAGCAGCAGCAGGCCGGCGCCCGACAGCACCATCCCGGACGCGATCACGGCACGCGTGCCGAAGCGCTGGACCAGGCGCGGCGCGAACGACGTAGCGAGTACGACGCTGAGCGTCATCGGCACGAACGCGAGGCCCGCCGACAGCGCGTCGCGATGGAGCACCTGCTGCAGGTACAGCGAGAGGAAGAACCACATCGCGAAGACGGCCGAGTAGAGCAGGAAGACGACGACGTTCGCGGCGCGCAGCGTGCGCATCCGGAAGATCGGCAGCGGCACGAGCGGCGCGCGCGCGAAGCGGCCCTCGACGAGCACGAACGCGGCGAGCAGGACGACGCCGACGAGCAGCGGCGCGAGCACGCCGGGCGAGCCCCAGCCGAGCGTGTCGGTGCGCACGATGCCGTAGACGAGCGCCGTCAGCGCGCCCGTCACGAGGCTCGCGCCGAGCACGTCGAAGTGTTTGTGGTCGAGCTCGCTGCGGCCCTCGGGCACGAGGCCCGGAGCGACGAGCAGCACGAGCAGCCCGATCGGCACGTTGACGAGGAAGATCGCCGGCCAGCCGAGGCCCTGCGTGAGGACGCCGCCGAGCAGCGCGCCGAGCGCGCCGCCGACGCCGCCCATCGCGCCCCACACGCCGAGCGCGCGGTTGCGCTCGTGCGGGCGCTCGAACGACGTCGTGATGATCGCGAGGCTCGCCGGCGAGATCACGGCGCCGCCGATCCCCTGCAGCGCACGCGCGCCGATCAGCATCGAGGACGAGCTCGCCAGCGCGCAGCCGAGCGACGCAAGCGAGAACAGCGCCGTGCCGGCGAGGAACACGCGACGGCGCCCGAGCAGGTCGGCGGCACGCCCGCCGAGCAGCAGGAAGCCGGCGAACGTCAGCGTGTAGGCGTTAACGACCCACTGCAGCCCGGTCGTCGAGAAGCGCAGGCCGCCCTTGATCGACGGCAGCGCGACGTTGACGATCGATACGTCGAGGATCACCATCAGCTGCGCCAGGCAGACGAGCACGAGCAGCGCGTTCGGGTTGCGCCGGGCGAAGGCGCGCGGCGCGGCAAACGCGCTCATCGTGTGCGTGCCTCGAGGATGTACGCCGCCTGCACGACGGCGGCCACGCGCGTCTCGGAGGCCGCCTTCGGCGGCGTCGCGACGCTCGGCGTCTCGCTGTTCGTCTTCTCGATCTCGGCTGTCGCTGGCATGCGCTACCCTTCTGTTCGTAAGTTCGATGATCATCGTAACAGAAGTTCGATAATCGTCGTACAATAAAATAAGAATGAGCCTCCACCACCCCGATACCGACGATCTCGAGTTGCCCGCGGTGCTGCACGCGTTGAGCGATCCACAGCGGCTCTGCATCGTGCGCGAGCTGAGCTCGGCGACCGAGCCGCGACCGTGTGGGTCATTGCAACTCGACGTCTGCAAGTCGACGCGCACGCATCACTTCCGCGTCCTGCGCGAAGCCGGCCTCGTCCGCCAGCAGGTGATCGGGACCTCGCGCCTGACGTCGCTGCGCCGCGACGATCTCGACGAGCGCTTTCCGGGCCTGCTCGACGCGATCCTCGCCTCGACGCCGGCCGACGCCGCGATCGCCTAGACGCGTCCGGCGCTACGATCGCCGCGTGCCCGACCGCCTGCACTTCACCGACTCAGACGAGGCGAACGCGCTGATCGCCTCCGACGCGATGGCGCTGCTGATCGGCTTCGCACTCGACCAGCAGGTCTCCGTTCAGAAGGCGTTCTCCGGGCCGCTCGTACTGCGCGAGCGCGTCGGCCCGCTCGAAGCGAAGGCGCTCGTCGCGGCCGACCTCGAGTCCGCGTTCCGCGAGAAGCCGGCGATCCATCGCTTCCCCGGCTCGATGGCGGCACGCGTGCACGACCTCGCGCTCCACGTCCTCCAACACTACGACGGCGACGCCACCCGCGTTTGGACCGACGCGCCCGACGGCGCCGCGCTGCGCGCGAACCTCGAGGCGCTGCCGGGCTTCGGCGAGATGAAGGTCAAGGCACTCGGCGCCGTCCTCGCCAAGCGCTTCGGCGTCGTCGCTGCGCAGGAGCTGGTCCCACCGCATCCGACGCTCGGCGACGTCGACTCGGCGCAGGCGCTCGCCGACTACCAGCAGGCCAAGCGGGAGCGCAAGCTGTCGCTGCGCGCAGCCAGCGCCCGCTGAAGCGCCATACCGCCGTCGCCCTCAGCTCGAGCGCCTCGACCTGACGGCCTCTGCGATGGGTGTGAGGTCCGCGTGCCCTCGCACGCCTTCGCACGCAGTTCTTAGGTTCCTCCCAGGTAGCTGTTACCGCCGCGATGCATATTGAGATCGACCACCGACTCGAGATGAAGGGACGAACCACGATGACGCTCATGGACAAGACTTCCAACAGGCGCAAGCTCACCGCGTTCATCGCGTCCGGCGCCGCGGCCGTCGCGCTCGCGCTCGGTGGCTACGGCATCGTCAGCGCGACCGCCGGCACCGGCTCAGGCGCCGCGACAGCAGCGACGACCCCCTCAACGACATCAGGCCAGCCCGGGCTCCGAGGCGGGGGGTCCAACGCTCGATCCGGACCGGCCGCAGGGGGGTCATCCGGCACGGTCGAGAGCATTTCCAACTCGAGCTTCACGATCTCGACGCCAGCCGGTCAGAAGGTGACCGTCAAGAAGGCGTCCTCGACGAAATACCGCAAGGGGACAAGCGCCAGCTCGGCGAGCGCCGTCAAGAAAGGCGTGAGCGTCCTCGTGCTCGGGACGACCAGCGGGACGACGATCACGGCGAGCAACGTCGTCGTGCAACCGACTGCCGGCGGCGGAGCCAGGACTCCCTCGGCGGCAGGGGTGGTCTCCTTCCAGCGCGGTGCACCGTCCGCGTCGAAGCAGGTCGGTCAGATCCCAGCGAACTACAGCCAGGGGTCGGGCACGATCGTCAGCGGAACGGCAGCGAACAGAGCGACCGAAGCAGCGCTCGGCGCCTACCCGGGAGGCGTCGTCGACCGTGTTGTGAAGCTGAGCAACGGCGAGTACGAGGTTCACAACATCGGCGTCAACTGGCCGCACCACGTCTTCGTCAACCAGAGCTTCAAGGTCGTCGGCGCCAATTAGCGTCGACCCGCTCGCGCGGTGGAGCCCGGCGCGCTCTCGCTTGACTCGCGTTGTGCGGGCCAGGCCGGAGCGTCGGCCGGGCGGATCGAGTCAGCAGGGTTCGAACTTGCGCCCGTCGAGGCTCAGCGCGTAGCGCACGCCCATGATGCCGGCGGCGATGTCGGCCGGGCAGAACTTCTCCGTCGACTGCTGGTACTCGGCGTTCAGCACCGGCTCGCCCGCCGCGAGGTACGGCGCGAAGTCGGCGCATTCGCGGTACTGGTTGCATTGCTCGCTGAGCGCGCCGTCGAAGTACGGCTGCAGCTGGGCGGCCTGTTCGCCGTCGTTCTTCTGCAACACGGCCATCCCGAGCGAGTGGACCTCGCTCGCGACCCACTCGTTGAACGCGAGCTGCTGCTGCGCGCTGATCGCGAAGCCGGACTTGTTCGAGAACGCTTCGATGTTGTCGGGCTCGACGGCGTCGAAGCCCTTTTCGCGGCAGATCCGAAAGCGCGCGGCCATGATCGGCTCGATGGTCCGCGTCTTGCGGATGTCGATCCAGCGCTCGCCCGGCCAGCCGTTCGAGCGGCCGAGCACCGATTTCGGGAACGAGGAGTAGTCGGGACGGAAGCGCTCGGCCGTGCCGACGTCGATGTAACAGATCACGCGCTTGTCTTCGGCGTGCAGCGCCGCGACCTCGCCCGCTTCGGTTTCGAAGCCGTCGATGTCATAGGCGGCGACGGCGTGATCGTTGTTGACCTTGCCCTGCAGCTGCCAGAACCACGTCAGGTGCTGCGGCGGCTGCCACCACGCGCCCGCCTGCGCTCCGGCCGGCGCCGCGCCCACGCCTGCGAGCGCCAGCGCGAGGCCGAGCACCAGCGCGAGCGGCGCGAGCGCGCTACGCCGCAGCATCGTCCTCGCGGCGCGACGGCGGCGAGCGCCGCGCGAGGATCGCGCCCCAATCGCCGTCCTCGATCGCTCCGGGCCGCGTCGTGCGCAGAAACTCGAGCAGCAGCGCCGACAGGCCATCCGGGTCCTCGAGGTGCGGGAAGTGCGCGGCGCGTGACAGCGTGCGAAAGTGCGAGCCCGGGATCGCCGCGTGCGCTTCGCGCCCGTGCGCCAGAGGGATCGTGTGGTCGCGCTCGCCCCACACGATCATCGTCGGCAGCGCCTCCAGCAGGTACAGCCGGTCGGTCGCGCTGACGCGCTGGCCGTGGACGTCGATCACGGCGCGCAGCGTGTGCAGGAACGCCTCGCGCGCGCCGGCGCTCTGCAGCGGTCGCAACGCACGCGCGGCGGCCTGCAGGTAGACGCCGGCGCCCACGCCGCGGTCGCGCAATCGCTCGCCGGCGGCGGCGAGCGCGCCGACCAGCCGCGGTCGGATCGTCAGCGCGAGCAGCGGCGAGACGCCGGGCAGCGCGGCGCTCCGCAGCGACGGCGTGACGTCGCGCCCGAGACCGCCGCTCGAGACCAGCACGAGGCGCTCGACGCGCTGGGGGAACTGGTAGAAGAACTGCATCGCGACGCCGCCGCCGAGCGAGTGCCCGACGATCGTCGCGCGGTCGATCCCGATCGCCGCCAGCAGGTCGCGGATGCTCGCGGCATGCGCGCCGAGCGAGTAGTCGCCGCGCGGCGCGGCCGAGTCGCCGTGGCCGATCAGATCCGGCGCGATCACGGTGTAGTCGCTCGCGAGGCTGAGCGCGACCCGGCGCCAGTGGCTCGAGGAGTTGAGCATCCCGTGAATCAGCACGACCGGCGGTCCGCTGCCGGCGACGCGGTAGATCACGCGCCGCCCGTGCAGCTCGATCTGCCACTCGTCGAAGCGCGCCGGGAGCGCCGTCACCGGCGCCGGCGTCGGCGTCGGCCTCTCGCTCAAGCCGTCAGCCACCGCTTCGGATTCTCGCTGAAGATGGTCTGAAACGACGTGTCGTCGAGCGCTCCCTCGGCGCGCAGCGCCGGCACGACCTCGTCGAAGACGAGCGTCATCGACCAGTTGCGGATCGCGCCCCGACTTTCGAACGCCTCGGCGGCCTCCGGCGGAAACCAGTCGATCGTCGCGCAGAAGTCCTGCGAGATCATCAGCCGCTCGGCGTGGCCGGCGCGCAGCAGCGCCGCGGCGGTCGCGTTACGCGCACCGATCGGCAGGTACATCTCGAGGCCGTAGCGATCGAGGCCGACATATACGCCGCGCTCGATCAACGCCTCGATCGAGGCGACGTCCTCGGTGTCGCCGCAGTGCGCGATCTGGATCTTCGCCGGGTCGACGCCCTCATCTTCGAAGATCTCGACCTGGCGCGGGCCGGTGCCGATCGCCGGCATCGAGTGGGCCATGATCGGCGCGCCCGTCTGCAGGCTCGCGCGCGCGATCGCGCGGTGGATCTTCTCGACGTTCTCGGTCACGCCGGCGGCGTCGGCCGCGCACTTCAGGAACGCCGCACGGATCTCGGTCCCCTGGACGCCGAGCTCGATGTCCTCGACGAAGTGGTCGGCGATCACGTCGATGTCGCGGTTCTCGAAGTAAGGCGGCAGGTAGTCGTAGCTGTAGATGCCCGTGCAGGCGACGAGCCTCACGCCCGTCTCGTCGGCTACGCGCTTCATGAAGCGCACGTCGCGCCCGCCGAACATCGCCGTCGGGTCGACGATCGTGCGCACGCCGCGCTCCTTCGCGGCGTTGACCGCGAGCAGCGCGGCGTCGAGCTCGAGCTGCTCGTCGTAGCGCCCGGGCCACTGCGCGGCGACCGCCTCATCGCGGAAGCGCACGTGCTCGTGGACGAGCGTCAAGCCGAGATCCTCGGCGTCGACTGCCCCTTGAACGGTCTGCACCTCAGCCATCGCCAACCTCCCTCGCGGTCGCTCTCCTCGTGTCCGCGCGCACTCGCGCGCCCGCCCCGGCCGCTTACCGCAGCGACTCGCCCCAGTCGGTCTCGTCGCGCAGCCTCGCCTTCAGCACCTTGCCGCCGGGGTTGCGCGGCAACGGCTCGGCGAGCACGGCGACGTACTGCGGAACCTTGAAGTCGGCGAGACGCTCGCGGCAGTGCTCGATCACGGCGCCGACATCGATCCTCACGCCGGCCGCCGGCACGATCGCGGCGCCGACCTTCTCGCCCATCATCGAGTCGGGCACACCGACGGCCGCCGCCTCGCCGACGCCCGGCGCCGATGCGAGCACGTTCTCTACCTCGATGCAGTAGACGTTCTCGCCGCCGCGGTTGATCATGTCCTTCTTGCGATCGACGATGTAGAGCAGGCCGTCGTCGTCGATCCACGCGAGGTCGCCCGTGTGCAGCCAACCGTCGACGAACGTCTCGGCAGTCGGCTCGGGCTTCTTCCAGTAGCCGCGCACGACGTTTGCGCCGCGTACGAGCAGCTCGCCGACGCCGGTCTCGGCGTCGGCGTCGTCGATCGCAAGGTCGACGACCGGCACGGCGAAGCCAACCGAGTCGGCGTGCGCCGCGGCCTCCTCGTGCGGCAGGAACGTGCTCAGCGACGAGGTCTCGGTCAACCCGAAGCCGTTGCCGACGCGCGCGTTCGGGAAGGCGCCCTCGATCGCGTGCACGAGGCTCTCGGCGATCGGCGCGCCGCCGTAGGAGACCCAGCGCACGCCGCCGACGTCGAGCTCGGCAAAGCGTGGGTGGCGGATCACGGCGTGATAGATCGCCGGCACCGAGACGAGCTGGTTGACGCCGTGCGCGCCGACCGCCTCGAAGAAGCCGTCGAGGTCGAGCGGGCTCGAGAGGACCTCGACGCGCCCGCCCCACTCGAGCATCGGCAGCAGCTGGCTGTTGCAGCCGGTGACGTGGAACAGCGGCACCGAGACGAGCGTCGAGAGCGTCGGCAGCTCGGCGCGGTCGACCGACAGCACGCGAAAGCAGTTCTCGTTGTTCGTCGTGAAGTTCGCGTGCGTCGTCATCGCGCCCTTCGGAAAGCCGGTCGTCCCGCTCGTGTAGAAGATCGCCGCGAGGTCGTCCGGGGCGAGATCCTCGACGGCGGTCGGCTCGCCGTCGGGCAGCGGCTCGCCCGGCGCGAACAGATACGCCGCGCGCGAGTCGCCGACGACGTATGCCGCCTCCTCGTCGGTGAAGCGCGTGTTGACCGGCACGACGACCGCGCCGAGCAGCTGCGCGCCGAAGAACGCCAGCACCCAGTCGGCGCCGTTCGCGAGCCGGCTCGCGACGCGATCGCCGCGCTTGACGCCCGCGTCGCGCAGTCCGCCGGCTACGCGCGCGGCGCCGTCCCACAGCTCGCCATAGCTCAACGAGCGTCCGCCGACCTCGACGATCGCTACAGCGTCGCGATCGCAATCGACGCTCGCGCGCAGCAGCTGCACGAGCGAGGCGGGGCGGTCGGCGTAATGCGCGCGCCCGTCCGCGTCGCGTTCGACGCCGCTCGAGTCGAACGGGTTGCGACCGCGCGACGCCGGGCGCACGGCCGTCGCGCTGCTCTGCTCGCTCGCTGCACTCATCCCTGCAGGCAGCTTACGCGGATTCGCCGAGAGACCGTCACGGTGACAGGCGCGTGCGCGACCAGCCCTCGCCGGCACGCTCGTAGAGCAGCCGGTCGTGCAGCCTGTCCTCGGCCTGCAGCCAGAACTCGACGGCCTGCGGGCTGACCCGCAACGCGCCCCAGTCGGGCGGGCACGCGGGCGGTGCCTCGATCGCCGCGAGCAGATGCGCGCGGCGATCGCGCAGCGGCTCGAGGTCGTCGATCGGCTCGCCCTGGCGCGAGACGAGCGTCTGCAGCCGATGTGCGAGCGGTCGCTCGGCGAACAGCTCCTCGGCGAGCGCGCGGCCGGCGCGCGCAGCGCTTCCGGCGACGTGGACCTGGCGTCCGAGCGAGGGCCAGTGGAACAGCAGCGCCACGTGCGGGTTCTGCTCGATCTCACGCGCTTTGCGCGTCCACAGGGCGGAGCTGAACAGCAGCGCACCATCGTCGATCCGCTTGAGCGCGACCGTCCGCGCCGTCGGCCGTCCGCTCTCGCCGACGGTCACGAACGCGACCGAGTCCGGTGCGCTCAGCCGCGCATCGCGCGCGTCGGCGAGCCAGCGAGCGAGCAAGGCGAGCGGCTCGTCCGGGCTGCTCGCGGGGTCGAGCCGCTCGCTCACCGTCACTCCGTCAGGCACGTGTCCTCGTCGGAGTACGCCGGCGCGCAGGCGCAGATCACGCGCAGCGGGACGTCGCCGACGTTGAACAGCTTGTGCCGCGCGCCGGGCGCGATCAGCGCGCAGTCGCCCTCGCCGATCTCGCGCTCCTCGCCGTCGATCAGCAGGCGACCGCGCCCGGCGCTGACGAGGTAGAGCTCCTCGGTCGTGCGGTGGTAGTGCTCGGTCGTCGCGCCGCCGACCGGGATGGCCGCCTCGGCGAGGCTCTGGTTGCGCGCCGGCAGCGACACCCGCCCCGCCCACTCGCGGATCTGCGAGCCGTCGAGCGTCGTGAAGGGCACGATCTGCGCGTAGGAGCTGACGTGCATCGAGCCGCAAGCCTACGCCGCACAGGCGCCGGCGCGGCGGCTCGCCGGCTGCTCCGGCGCCCGCCGCTCCCGTAGCGCAGATCGCACTCCCGTCCAGCGGGCGCGCGAGCGTCGGCGGGCACGGTTATCTTGCGCGCGAGGTGGAGGCGGCTACGACAGCTGCGGCGACGGCCGGCTCGGAGAGCCCGATCGATCGCAGGACCGTGCTCGCGCTCGTCGCGATGGGCCTCGCGGTGTTCATCGTCGCGAACGACTTCACGGCTCTCGCGGTCGCGCTGCCGGCGATCGAGAAGCAGTTCAACACCGACGTCAGCACGGCCCAGTGGGTGATCAACGCGTACGCGCTGACGTTCGGTGTCCTGATCGTCGTCGGCGGGCGCCTCGCGGACATCTTCGGGCGCAAGCGCGTCTTCATCCTCGGCGCGGCGATCTTCGCGGCGTTCTCGGTGCTCGGCGGCGCCGCGCAGAACACCGCCTGGCTGATCGCGTGCCGCGCGCTGATGGGAATCGGCGGCGCACTGATGTGGCCGGCGATCCTCGGAATGACGTTCGCGGCGCTGCCGGCGAGCCGCGCGGGGCTCGCCGGCGGGCTGATCCTCGGCGCGGCCGGGATCGGCAACGCGGTCGGGCCGATGTTCGGGGGCGTCCTGACCGACGCGCTGAGCTGGCGCTGGATCTTCTTCGTCAACGTTCCGATCGCGGCGCTCGGCGTAACGGCCACGTGGCTCGCGATCCACCAGCACGAACCGCAGCCGAGCGATCGGCGGATCGACTACGGCGGCGTCGCGACGCTCTCGCTCGGGCTCGTCGCGCTGCTCGTCGGGCTCGACCAGGTGACCGATTGGGGCTGGGGCGACCCGCGAATCGTCGCGCTGTTCGTGATCTGCGCGGTTTCGCTCGTCGGCTTCGGCGTGATCGAGCGGCGGATGAACGAGGCGGCGCTGATCCCGCGCGACGTGATCGCCAACCGCGACTTCGCCGCGGCGTGCGTCGCCGTGCTGCTGATGTCGGCGGTCTTCTTCTCCTCGCTGCTGTACCTGCCGCAGTTCATGCAGAAGATCCTCGGCTACTCGCCGCTGAAGTCGGGTGTGGGGCTCGTGCCGCTGATGGGCACGTTCGCGCTGACCTCTTTCGTAGCCGGCCCGCTGTACTCGAAGCTCGGCGCAAAGCTGATCGTCTCGCTCGGCTGCGCGGCGATCGCGGTCGGGATCACGCTGCTCTCGCTGATCGCGCGTGACTCGGGCTACGGCGGCCTCGTCGCCGGGATGCTCGTGCTCGGCGTCGGCCTCGGCCTGTTCTACTCGTCGATCACGACGGCGAGCGTGACGGCGCTCGAGGCCTCGCGCGCGGGGCTCGCCGGCGGGATCGTCTACATGTTCCAGATCGCCGGCGGCTCGGTCGGGCTCGGCCTGAACACGACGATCTTCACGGCGAGCTCGAAGGACAGCCTCGGCGACCACCTCAACAAGGTCGGCGCGAAGGTCAGCGAAACCCAATCGGACCTCGTCCACGGGATCCTCGCGGGGACGGCGTCGGGCAGGCACGTGCTCGCGCAGTTCTCCGGCGGCGTCGCGCAACGCCTGACCTCGCTCGTGCGCGACGCGTTCGTCGCGGGCCTGCATATTGCGTTCGGGCTCGACGCGGCGCTCGCGTTCTGCGCCCTGCTCGTCGCGATCGTGTTCGTCGGCGGTCGTTTGGGCTCCTCGGCGCGCAGGCAATAGAATCGGCGAGCGCCGTCGCGCGGATCGCGAGCGCCGGCCCGGCACAATCGTTCAGGAGGAGCCGATGGGATTCGACCAGTACCACGAGCCGCCGGACGAGCTGCCCGAGCAGACGCGCACCTTCGCGCGGCTGTGCGCCTCGCTGACGGAGGAGGCCGAAGCGATCGGCTGGTACGAGCAGCGGCTCGCGGTCGAGCGCGATCCGGAAGCGCTCGCGGTGATGGCGGACGCGGTCGGCGAGGAGTACAAGCACTTCAGCATGGACCTCGAGTTCCTCTTGCGGCGCACGCCGAAGTGGCGCGAGATCGCGCACGGCGTGCTGTTCGTCGACGGCGACATCGTCGAGCACGGTGAGGCGGCCGAGGCGGACGCCGACGATGACGGCGACGGCGAGGACGTCTCCTCGCCCGCGTCGCCGGTGGGTGGCTCGCTCCAGATCGGCAGCCTGCGCGGGGAGGGAATGTGAGCGCCGATCACCTGCTGCGCGATCACGCGCCGATCACCGACGCCGGCTGGAAGCTGATCGACGCGGAGGCGCGCGAGCGCCTGCTGCCCGGCCTTGCTGCGCGCCGGCTCGTCGACTTCTCGGGCCCGCACGGCTGGGAGCACTCGGCGACGAACCTCGGCCGCGTCGAGCGCGGCAACGTGAGCGGGCTGAAAGGCGTCGAGGCGAGCCGCCGCGTCGTGCTTGCGCTGATCGAGCTGCGCTCGCGCTTCACGGTCTCGCGCGAGGAGCTGCGCGCGAGCGACCGCGGCGCCGAGAACGTCGACTTCGCGTCGCTCGACGCCGCCGCGCAGCGGATTGTCGACGCCGAGAACGTCGCCGTCTTCCACGCGTGGCCGAAGGCCGGCATCGAGGGGATCACGCAGAGCACGCCGCACAAGCCGATCGTCCGTGGCAAGAGCTTCGACGACTACCCGGGGTGCGTCGCGCGCGCAGTCGAGCTGCTGCTGCGCAACGGGATCTCCGGCCCGTACGGCCTGGCGCTCGGTCGCGAGGACTACACGAGCGTCGTCGAAACGGCCGAGCACGGCGGCTACCCGCTGCTCGACCACCTGCGCAGCGTGATCAAGGGCCCGATCGCATGGGCGCCGGGCGTCGACGGCGCGGTGTTGGTCAGCATGCGCGGCGGCGACTTCGTGTTCGAGTCGGGCGAGGACCTGTCGGTCGGCTACGAGTCGCACGACGAGGAGGCGGTCTCGCTGTACATCGAGGAGTCCTACAGCTTCCGCGTGCTGACGCCCGAGGCGGCCGTCGCGATCGCCTCGCCGAAAGGGCGTTGACGGCGTCCCCTAGCCGAGCTCTGACGCGGGCGCGTCGGGGCGCTGCTCGTCCAGCCGATCCGGGCCGAGCGATTCCTCACCGGGCAAGCGTCGATCAGCCACCTCGACAGCCGGGCGCGCGAGCAGCACGGCGCCGACCGTGACGGCGACGAACGCGAGCACGCGCAGCGCCCCGAGCACGCCGCCGGGGACAGGCTCTTCGAGCACGATCGTGCCCGCGAGGATCGGCAGCACGTTCGTCAGCAGCGTCGCCAGGCCGGCGACGGTCAGCGCGGCGCCGGCCTGGTAGCCGAGCTGCAGCAACGACGTCCCGAGCGTATAGCCGGCGATCAGCGTCAGAGCGAACGCGATTCGGGCGCCGCCCTGCGTAGCGAGCTTCGTCGAGATGTCGCCGATCGAGAAGCACAGGCCGCCGGCGAGCGCGCTGGCGACGGCACGGCCGAACAGGCGTCGCCCGGCGACGAGCACGCCACCGGCGAGCGCGGCTGTCCCGCCGAGCCACGCGAGCACGGCGGGGGTCGAGCCGCTGTGTCCTTCGTGCGTGCCTTCGGCGAGCGATACCGCGAGCGCGACGAGGCCGAGCACCGAGACGATCACGCCGAGCAGCCGGCGCCCGCCGAGGCGCCCGCCGCCGAGCCTGACGGTCAGGAACGCGAGCAGCCCGATCCCGCCGGCGGCGACGCTCTGGACGAGCGCGAGCGGCGCGAGCGCGAGCGCGAGCGCGTACAGCACGAACGCGCCCGACTCCATCGCGAACCCGACCAGCCAGCCGCGGTCGCCGAGCAGCAGCGCGAGCGAGTGCAACGGGCGGCGCAGCGACAGCGTGGGCAGCGCCGCGGCGGCGTCGTGCTCGCGCAGGTAGGCGAGGCTCGCTAGCGTCGTCGAGAGCAGCGCGAGCGGGAGCGCGACCGCGACAGCGCCGCTCATCGCGCTGCTACTGGAGGTATTTCTCGACCGTGTTCACGTCGCGCGGCCGCGCCGCGTCGGGATCCTCGCCGGCGTCGCGGCGCGCGCGCCGCTGGCGCAGCAGGTCCCAGCACTGGTCGAGCTCTAGCGAGATCTGCTCGAGGCGCTCGCGGTCGGCCTCGAGCGGCTCTTCGGCTCGCTGCTCGGAATCGGACTGCTCACGCGCGTGAAGCGACTGCTCCTCGGCGACGAGGGACTCGATGCGGTTGCGGATCGGCGCGTCGTCCATCGGGGCAGCGTAGCCGAGCCGAGCGGCTCAGCCGGTGTACACGCGCGCGAGCGACTCGGCGACGCAGACGGGCTTCTCGCCGCCGTCGCGCTCGAACGTCAGCTCCGTCGCGATCTGCGCGCCACCGGGGATCTCATCGACGGCGAGGAGTTTCGCGCGCATCCGCACGCGCTCGCCGACCGGCATCGGCGCGGGAAAGCGCACGCGATTGAGCCCGTAGTTGACGCCGAACGCGAAGCCTTCGAACGTGAACATGCCATACGAGAAGCGCGGCGCGAGCGAGAGCGTGTAGTAGCCGTGGGCGATCGTGCCGCCGAACGGGCTCTGCTTGGCGCGCTCGACGTCGATGTGGATCCACTGATCGTCGCCGGTCACCTCGGCGAACCGGTCGATCTTCTCCTGCGTGACGAGAAGCCACTCGCTGACGCCGAGCTCCTTCCCCACGTAGGCCTTGACCTCGTCGAGGCCGTTGAGCGTGAGCATCGGTCTGTCGTCCCTCCGTTGGTCGCTGCCGTCGATTGCCCGTCCGGCGAATCGGGCGCCGGCGGGCGGAGGCGCATCCTACGCGGTCGATGGAGGGCTCTGCCTCGTCGCGCGTCTATCTACTACATAGAATAGGAGATAGGGACCGCTCCTGCTTGAGACGACAGGAGGCGTCGCGGGCTTTCGCCGCGCTCTCCCTTTGGTGTCATCGCGAAACGATCCGAGGTCGTCGTCGCCGCAGTTGCGCTCGACGACTCCCGAGCCTCACAGGCCAACGGCGCACGTGGCTATCGCTCGTGTCCGGCATCGCGCAGGGCATCGAGCAGCTCGCCCGTTGTGAACACCTCGACGCCGGCGTCAGCGAAGTCCTTGTCCTGCGTAAGGACTGGCAGCCTCAGCTTGATTGCGAGCGCGAGAGTCGGCCAGTCATCGGGATCGCGGGCGGCGATGCGACTCTCGGCCTCTTCGCGATGATCCTCATACTCGGGCGCCGACTTCCAGTCGATCGGCATCACCACGAGCGCTGCATACAGCAGCGTGGGATCGAGACCACGCTTCGCCGCCAGCCGCGGGATGTGCCTCGCAATCTCGTCGGCGACGGCCTCTGCGGCCACGCAGCGCGGCCC
>FSVZ01000129.1_pt1 | contig 31653 bp, 23 predicted proteins | sample 1637881 | NCBI WGS metagenome assembly FSVZ01 (sample SAMEA3914789, study PRJEB12502) | metagenome | biome: forest; material: soil | place: Canada | collected 2011-07-03 | depth 0.3 m
CGTCTGGTAGGTGACGACGTTGACGTCGGGGTTGAGCGCGTGGATCGACTCCTCGGCCGAGTCGACCTTCGGGATCCCGATCCGGTCGGTCGTGTGGATCACCTGGCGCTGCAGATTTGAGAGATCGACTACGTCGTCGTCGACGATGCCGAGCGTGCCGACGCCGGCCGCTGCGAGATAGAGAGCGGTCGGCGAGCCGAGGCCGCCGGCGCCGAGCAGCAGGACCTTCGCGTCGAGCAGCTTCTGCTGGCCGTCGGCGCCGATCTCGGGGACGAGCATGTGGCGCGAGTAGCGCTCGCGCTGCTCGGGCGTGAGCGTGCGCGGCACGTCGACGTCGTAGCCGCGGTCCTTCCACAGCGTGATCCCGCCGGTCATCGAGCGGACGTGCTCGTAGCCGAGCTCGTCGCTCAGCGTGCGCGCGGCGTACGCCGAGCGGTTGCCGGAGGCGCAGTAGACGATGACCTGCGTCGAGCGGTCGGGGACGACGCCCTCGATCCGCGACTCGAGGTAGCCGCGCGGCACGTGCTTGGCGCCGGGCAGGTGCCCGGCGGCGAACTCCTCGGTCTCGCGCACGTCGACGACCGTGACGCCCTCGTCGATCAGCTCGGCGACCTCGGACGGGTCGACCTCCTCGATCTGGCTCTTGACTTGGCGGAGAAGCTCAGCTCCTGACGGGCTCATCTCAAAACTCCTAAACCACGGTCCGGTTTTATTGACTTCACAAAGTATAGCGGTCGCGGACGTGTTCGCGGGCGTCTCGACGCCGCTCGCATACGCTGCGCGAGGATGTCCGGACGCCGCCCTTCGAGCGCTCTCAGCCTCGCCGCCGGTCCGCTGCTCGCGCTCGCGCTCGCCGGCTGCTCGTCGGGCTCGCCGAGGACCGTCTCGGCGAGCTCGACGCCGACCTCGATCGTCGGCGCGTCGGGCTTCGACGGCGCGGCGATCCCGCCGGGCGCGCCACTGCGCGACTTCACGCTGGCAGACCAGAGCGGCGCGCGCGTCTCGCTGGCGAGCTACCGCGGGCAGGTGACGATCGTCGCGTTTCCGTATACGAGCTGCGGCGCCGCGTGCACGGTGATCGCCGAGCAGGTCCGCGGAGCGCTCGACGAACTGGCACGCCCGGTGCCGGTGCTGTTGGTCAGCGCCGACCCGGCAGTCGACACGCCGGCGCGCGTGGCGCGGTTCCTCGCACGGACGTCGCTGGCGGGGCGCGCGCGCTACCTGAGCGGCTCGCTCGCGCAGCTGCGCCCGGTGTGGCGCTCGCTGCGCATCGTGCCGGCGAGCGCGGGCGCGCGCGCGTTCGCGCAGTCGGCTTCGGTCTTCGTGCTCGACCGCGAGGGCCGCGAGCGTGTGATCTTCCAGCTCGAACAGCTGACGCCGGAAGCGCTCTCGCACGACGTCCGAAGGCTGCAGGAAGGCGGCTGAAAGACGCTTGCGTCGACGGGCAGCGCGCGATCGCCGTCGCCGTCGAGCGCTAGTCTCGAAGACCATGACCGCAGATCCACAGCCGTACTCCGCTGAGGACTACTTCTCCCTGCTGCTACGCCGCGCACGGCAGGCCCAGAGCAGCGGCAACTACGCGATCTCGGCAGCCGCAGTCGCACGCCACGACGGGCTGGAGATCGTCGCGCTTGGCGCCAACTCGCTGTTTGCGGGGCACAACCCCACTGGCCACGCCGAGGTCAACGCGATCATGACGCTCCGCGCGATCGAGCTTACGCCACGTGAGCGCCTGGATGAGACGCTGGCGCGCGGGGAAGCCGACGGCTCGATCGTACTCCGCCGGGCGCCCAGCAACCACGCGGAAGCGGTTCTGTACACAACGCTGGAGCCGTGTCCGATGTGCACGGTGCACGATCAACAGCGGTATCAACCGGGTCGTGATCGCGGCCGAGGACCCGCCGTCGGGCTCCCTGGCACCCGAGCGACTGGCCGCACTGCCCGAGCTGTGGCCGGAGCTGGCAAAGGGAATCGAGATCGTCTGGGCACAATCGAACGATCCGGTGGTACTCGAGAGCTACTTGCCGACGAGCTTGCGCCAGGAGTTGATCGACACGTTCCTCGACAGCCGTGAGCGACTCGACAGCAGGCTCTCGCAGCAGGGCACGCTCGATCTTGCGGCGCTTGGCGCTGCCGTCCTCGCCGTCCGTGCAGGCGTGCCGCGGTCGTCGGCGACAGCCGTCCTCAGCCCGTCCTAGGAAACAATGGCGGCCGCGGACGAGGTGTCGACCAGCGACGACGCATTGTTCGAGGCGCGCAAACAGCTGCTGACCACCGCGCTCGGGGACATCAAAGGGTCGATTCACGCGAACGATCAGAAGGTCTCGGCCGCGCTCGTGGTCAACGGGCTCTTGCTCACGAGCGTCGTAACGGTGGTGACGCACACCGGTACCAACGTGTCTTCTTTCCAGTCAAGGAGGATCTCAGCGCTGCGTCACCGTTTAACGATTGGCGCGGGCGGGTCGGAAAGTTGCAGCTGGAGGGCATCCTTGACGAGTTGACTGCAGAGATCCTCAAGCTCGCGGACATTCTGCGCACGGAGTCCGACCGCGCGAGGTGGGGCTACCTGTGCCTCGCGGTGGAGGGCGTCGTCGTCACGGCTTTCTTCGTTCTGGTCGCAGCCGTCGCGATCTAGCGGCTCGAACGGGGTTGATACCCTAGCTGGCAGGTAGGGATTACAACCGATGATGTTCTCAACCAAGGCCGAGTACGGCGTGCGCGTGATGGTCGAGCTGGCTCGGCGAGCCGGCGAGGACCCGATCCCGCTTGCGGAGATCGCCGCGCACGACGGGATGCCGCTCGCCTACCTCGAGCACGTCGTCGCGCGCCTGCGCAAGTCGGGGCTCGTCGACTCGCGGCGCGGCTCACGCGGCGGCTACATGCTGGCGCGCTCGCCGACGGAGATCACGATGGCCGAGGTCGTCGAGTCGCTCGAGGGCTCGATCGCGCCGATCGAGTGCATCTCGGAGGGGGCCGACGGCTCGATCGTCTGCTCGCGCGAGACGCAGCCCGGACGCGCGTGCCCGACGAAGCTCCTGTGGACGCGCGTGCGGACGTCGATCGTGCGCACGCTGCAGGAGACTACGCTCGCCGACCTCGTGCTCGCGCCGTCGCTGCCGCCCGGCGCGACGCTCGCGACGGGGCCGGCGCTGCCGGCGCTCGGCGCCGAACCACAAACCCTCACGACTGGAGCTTGAGCTAAAGATGGCCGACCTGGAGATCAGAGACCTGCACGTACGGATCGAAGAGCGCGAGATCCTGCGCGGCGTCGACCTCGACATCTCACGCGGCGAGATCCACGCGCTGATGGGACCGAACGGCTCGGGCAAGTCGACGCTCGCAAGCACGCTGATGGGCCACCCGTCCTACGAGATCACGCAGGGCACGATCACGTTCAAGGGCGAGGAGATCACCGAGGCCGAGCCGCACGAGCGCGCCCGGGCGGGCCTGTTCCTCGCCTTCCAGTACCCGGTCTCGATCCCGGGCGTGTCGGTCGCGAACTTCCTCCGGATGGCGATCAACGCGAAGCGCGAGGAGCCGATCCAGGTCAAGGAGTTCCGCACCGAGCTGCAGCACGCGATCGACCTGCTCGACGTCGACCGCAGGTTCACCTCGCGCCACCTCAACGACGGCTTCTCCGGCGGCGAGAAGAAGCGCGCCGAGATCCTGCAGATGGCGATGCTGCAGCCGGACGTCGCGATCCTCGACGAGACCGACTCGGGCCTTGACATCGACGCGCTGCGCACGGTCGCCGAGGGGGTCCAGCGGCTGCACGACGAGCAGGGTCTCGGCGCGCTGATCATCACGCACTACCAGCGGATCCTGCACTACGTCAAGCCGGAGTTCGTGCACATCCTGATGGATGGGCGGATCGTACTCGAGGGCGGCGTCGAGCTCGTCGAGCGCCTCGAGCGCGAGGGCTACGACGAGATCCGCCGCGAGTTCGGCGGCGGCGAGGTCGACGCCGTGGCAGCCGGTGACAGCGGTGTCTGAGGAGAGCACGGCCGCGATCGCCGGCAACGGCGCGGCTCCGGTCGCCGCCAAGGCGGGGCGCCACCGCGAGGCGACGCTCTACCAGGCGCTGGCGGGATCGGGAGCCGGCGATGGTCGCACGCTCGCCGAGCTGCGCGAGGCCGCGCGGAGCGCCTACGAGCACTCCGAGCTGCCGGTCTGGCGGCGATCCGGCTTCTGGACGACGAGCCTGCAGGCGCTCGAGCTCGACGCGCTGAGCACGCACGCCGACGATCGCTCCGCGCAGGCCGTGCCGGATGTCGTCACGCGCACGCTGCCCGAACGCGCGCGCGCCGGGCGGATCGTGCAGAGCGCGGGTGCCGTCGTGCACGTCGAGCTCGACGCCGCGCTCGCCGAGCGAGGCGTGATCCTCTGCTCGCTCGAGCAGGCGTTTCGCGACCACGCCGAGCTGGTCGCGCCGTGGTACTCCAAGCGCCTGACGATCGACCGGCACAAGCTCGAGGCGGCGAACGCCGCGTTCTGGAGCGGCGGCGTCTTCCTCCACGTGCCACCGGGCGTGGTCGTCCAGGACCCGTTCGAGATCGTCTACGCGATCGATCGGCCGGGCGTCGCGCAGTACGGGCGCACGCTCGTGCTCGGCGGCGCGACGAGCGACTTCCGCGTGCACGAGTACGACCTCGCCGAGGACTTCGAGGGGCAGGCGCTGCACGCTGGAGCTTTCGAGCTGTACCTGCAGGACGGCGCGCGCTGCCGCCTGGCGCAGGTCCAGGACTGGGGCCGCGGCGAGGTGTTCGACGTCTCGACGCGCTTCGTCGGCGTCGGGCGCGATGCGTACTGCCACTGGCTGCCGGCGCTGCTCGGCGGGGCGCTCGTGCGCGAGCACCTCGAGCTCGCCGTCTCCGAGCCGGGCGGCGAGATGGCGTTCCGCGGCCTTTTCTTCACCGAGGAGCGCGAGCACCTGGACGTGTTCGCGGTCGACCTGCACGAGACCGGCCCGTCGGACGGCGACGTGCACTGGCGCGGCGCGGCGAGCGGCGAGAGCCGCGCGAGCTTCGAGGGGCTGATCCAGATCGACCCGGGCGCGCAGAAGACGCACACCTACCTGCAGATCCACTCGATGATGCTCTCGCCGAAAGCGCGCGTCGACGCGATCCCGTCGGTGCTCGTCTCCTCCGACGACGTCTCGGCCTCGCACGGCGGGACCGTCGGCGAGCTCGACGAGGCGGCGATCTTCTACATGCAGTCGCGCGGGCTCGACCGCGCGGCCGCGGTGCGCGTGATCGTCGAAGGCTTCTTCGAGCCGCTGATCGCGCAGCTCGAGGACGAGCCGCTCGAGGAGCTCGTGCGCGCGAAGGTCGCCGCGAAGCTGGCGGCGGCGCGCAAGGACATCGAGGCGTATGCCGTCAGTCGCTGAGCGCACGCTCGGCGTCCGCGCCGACTTCCCGATCTTCGCGCGGCGCTGGAACGGGCGCGAGCTCGTCTATCTCGACTCGGGCGCGACGTCGCAGAAGCCGCAGGTCGTGATCGACGCGCAGGCCGAGCACCTGCGCAGCCACAACGCGAACGTGCACCGCGGGGTCTACGCGCTCGCGCAGGAGGCCGACGCCGCCTACGACGAGGCGCGCAGCCGCGTCGCGGGATTCGTCGGCGCCGATCGACGCACGACGATCTTCACCAAGAACGTCACCGAGGCGATCAACCTCGTCGCGTACGCGTGGGGCCGCGCGAACGTCGGCGCCGGCGACGCGGTGCTGATCACGCAGATGGAGCACCACGCGAACCTCGTCCCGTGGCAGATGCTGTGCCGCGAGCGCGGCGCCGAGCTGCGCTACCTCGAGGTCGACGATCACGGCGAGCTGTCGCTCGCGCAGCTCGACTCCGAGCTCGCGCGCGGCGACGTCAAGCTCGTCGCGTTCGCGCACGTCTCGAACGTGCTCGGGACGATCAACCCGGTCGCCGAGATGACCGAGCAGATTCGCGCGGCCGGTGCGGTGTCGCTCGTCGACGGCGCGCAGGCGGTCCCGCAGATGCCGGTCGACGTCGCGGCGCTCGGTGCCGACTTCTACGGCTGGACCGGCCACAAGGCGCTCGGCCCGACGGGCGTCGGCGTGCTGCACGGCCGCGCCGAGCTGCTCGAGGCGATGGAGCCGTTCCTGACCGGCGGCGACATGATCTCCTCGGTCGACTTCCAGTCGGTCACGTGGAACGAGCTGCCCTACAAGTTCGAGGCGGGCACGCCGCCGATCGCCGAGGCGGTCGGCCTCGGCGCGGCGGTGGAGTACCTCAGCGGCCTCGGCATGGAGCGCGTGCGCGAGCACGAGCGCGCGCTGACGGCGTACATGCTCGAGCGCCTCGCCGAGGTCCCGGGGCTGCGCGTCGTCGGGCCGCCCGACGCTGAGCGCCGCGGCGCGCTCGCGTCGTTCACGATCGATGGAATCCACCCGCACGACGTCGCCGAGCTCGCCGACCGCGGCGGCGTCTGCATCCGCGCCGGCCACCACTGCGCGCAGCCGCTGATGCGCTGCCTCGGCGTCGGCGCGACGGCGCGCGCGTCGCTCGGCGTCTACAACGACTCCTCCGACGTCGACGCGTTGATCGACGCGCTGCAGGCCGGCCGCGAGATCTTCGGACTCTGACGCGCGAAGGGCGCTTGCATGGACGACCTCTACCGCGACTACATCCTCGATCACTACAAGCGCCCGCACAACTTCGGCGAGCTCGAGCCGCACGACCTCGACGCGCTCGAGCACAACCCGCTTTGCGGCGACGAGCTCGGCGTTCACATCCGCGTCAAGGAAGGGCGGATCGAGGACCTGCGCTTCCACGGGCACGGGTGTGCGATCTCGCAGGCCTCGGCGTCGATCGCCTCGGAGGAGCTGAAGGGGATGACGCTGAGCGAGGTCGGCGAGCTCGACGCCGACTGGATGATCGAGCTGCTCGGCATTCCCGTCTCGGCGACGCGCCGCAAGTGCGCGCTGCTCAACCTGAAGGCCGTGCGAGGCGCAGTGACCGGCGACAACGGATGGCCGGAGTAGCCGCAGCGGCGGTCGCGCGCCCGGAGGGACCGCGACCCCCGCGATACAATCCCTACTCTGGCGCACAGGATTGGCGATCGGCCCCGGCGAGGCCGTGCGCAAGGACTTGAAAGCCACAGCTAAGGAGCCTCATGGCGACGATTGACCGTACGAAGATCACCAAGCCGAGCCCGATCGTCGAGGACGAGCAGGGTCAGCTGCGGGCGCGTCAGGGCATCTCGCGCGAGGTGGTCGCGGAGCTCTCGAAGGTCAAGGGCGAGCCCGACTGGATGGCCGAGAAACGGCTGAAGTCGCTGGAGATCTTCGAACGCAAGCCGGTGCCGACATGGGGGCCGGACCTGAGCGGTCTGAACCTCGACGACCTGGTGCTCTACTCGCCGCCCACGGCGGGCCGCTTCAACAGCTGGGACGACGTCCCGGCGGAGATGAAGCAGACCTATGAGGATCTCGGGATCCCCCAGGCCGAGCGCGAGCACCTCGCCGGCGTGGTCGGCGTGTGGCGCCAGGAGCCGGTCTACGAGGGACTGAAGGAGGAGTACGCCAAGCAGGGCATCCTGTTCTGCTCGATGGACACGGCGATCAACGAGTACCCCGAGCTCGTGCAGAAATACTTCATGACGAAATGCGTCCCGGCGCAGGACAACAAGTTCTCCGCGCTGCACGGCGCCGTCTGGTCGGGCGGAGCCTTCTGCTACATCCCGAAGGGCGTCAAGTGCGACCTGCCGCTGCAGTCCTACTTCCGCATGGAGGGCGCCGGCGAGGGCACCTTCGAGCACACGCTGATCGTCGCCGACGAGGGCTCCGAGGTGAACTACATCGAGGGCTGCACGGCGCAAACCTACAGCGTCAACTCGATGCACTCGGCGGTCGTCGAGATCTTCGTGCACGAGGGCGCGAAGGCGCGCTACACGACCGTGCAGAACTGGTCGAAGGACGTCTACAACCTGAACACGAAGCGCGCGATCGTCGACGCCAACGGCACGGTCGAGTGGGTCGGCGGCTCGATGGGCGCGAAGTACGTGATGCTCTACCCCGGCTCCTACCTGATGGGCGAGGGCGCACGCGCCGACCACCTCAACGTCGGCGTCGCCGGCAAAGGCGTGCACAAGGACACCGGCGCGAAGGTCGTGCACCTCGCGCCGAACACGACGTCGAACATCCTCGCGAAGTCGATCTCGAAGGACGGCGGGATCATGGGCTACCGCGGGCTGGTCAAGATGGGCCACAACTCGGCCGGCTCGAAAGCGCGTGTCCAGTGCGACGGCCTGATGATGGACGGCGAATCGAAATCGGACACGTGGCCTGACATCCAGATCCAGAACCCGCACGTGACGGTCGCGCACGAGGCGACCGTCGGGCGGATCTCCGACGATCAGCTCTTCTACATGGGCTCGCGCGGCTTCACCGAGGACGAGGCCGCGGCGATGATCGTCAACGGCTTCATCGAGCCGGTGACGAAGGAGCTGCCGATGGAGTACGCGGTCGAGCTCAACCGCCTGATTCAGCTGGAGATGGTCGGCAGCATCGGCTGATCTGGGCGCCGATGATCGGCGTCCGGCGGCGTCCTCCCTCGCTCGCGTGCTAGAGCACGCCACGCTCGGTGCGTCCTTGCCGGACTTGACCCTCGACACCCGATCGGCTTGATCTGAACCCCAGATGCGTGCGCCGGTCGACACGATCGTCGCACCGCTGTTCCCGCGGAATCTGCCGTGGGTGAATGCGCCGGCGGGCGGGGCGATGAGCATCATCCGGCGGGATCGGCCGATGCTCGTCGAGTTCTGGGACTTCTGCCGGCCGAACTCGATCAGGACGCTGCCGTACGTGAAGGCGTGGCACGCGCGCTACGCGGCCGATGGGTTGCGCGTGGTCGGCGTGCACTGCCCCGGATTCGCGCCGTCGCGCGACGAGGACGCGGTTCGCGCGGCGGTCGCGCGCCTGGAGATCGACCACTCGGTGCTGATCGACTCGCAGCTGCAGCTGTGGCGCGAGTACGAGAACGAGGGCTGGCCGGCGCGCTACCTGTTCGACGGCGGCGCGCGCCTGTTCGAGTACCACCTCGGTGAGGGCGGCTACGTGGAGAGCGAGCTGGCGATCCAGCGGCTGCTCGGCGTCGAGCGCGAGCCGCTCGGGCCGCTGCGCGCCGAGGACGCACCCGGCGCGATCCTCGCGGCGCCGACGCCCGAGCAGCCCGGCGCCTACTGCGGCCCTTATCAGGCGGGCGGCGTATGGGCGGTGCTCGACGGCGCCGGCACGGTGCGCGCGCTGGACGCGCGCTCAGGGGTCGAGACGGAGCGCGCGATCGACGCGCCCGGCGCCTACGCGCTGATCGAGCACGAGCGGCACACCGCCGGCGAGCTCACGCTCGAGCTGGGCGCCGGCGTGCGCTGCGAAGCGACGTGCTTCACGCCGGGCGCCGTGCCGCTCGAACGCTGAGGAGCCGCTACGCGGGAGCGCCGGCAACGGCACGGCGGCGGGGCGAGAGCTCGGCGCGCGTACGGTCGAGCAGCAGCCGCTGCAGCGTCGGCGCGCCGGCGTCCTCGACGAGCACGCACGTGCCGGGCCAGTACGGGCTCTCACCGGGCGTGTCGGTGAGGAAGACCGCGTCGTACGTCCAGCAGCCGGTGTTGACGAGCCGCGCACCCGGCGTCCCCCCTGGCGACGCTGGCGGCCGGTTCCACTCGCGCACGTAGTCGTCGGGCAGCGGCCCGCTGCGGTGCGTGTGGCCGAAGACGACGTAGGAGTCGCCGAGCGCGAGGCGCTCGGCGACCTCACCCATCGCACGAAGCCCGGCCCGGCGCAGCTCGCCAAGTGAGACCTCTGCGCGCAGCGGCCCGATCCCGGCGCGGTTGAGCGCCGCGACGGCGAGCGGGAAGCCGCGCACGATCGCTTCCCTGCGCACCCGCGCAATCGCGGCCGAGCGGCGCGAGGGCGTGCCTGCACGGGCGTGCCGGTCGCGATCCTCGCCACCGCCGCCGAGCGCGCGCCACGCGTTGACCGTCCCGATCCCGTTCAGCGCGGCGCCGGTCATCGCGTCGCGCGCGAGCGCGTGGCGCCACGCGTACATCGGCGCCGTCACCGCCTCGTAGTCGCCGACGCTCGCGAACGCGACCGCCGGACGTCCGAGCAGCCGGCTCATCACGCCGACGCTGAGCCGCTCGATCGTCGGCACGGTCAGGTGGCAGTCGAGGTAGTGCCCGTGCGTCGCGTAGACGTCGGGGCGCAGCCACAGCCCCGGGTAGGCGAAGCGCGTCCGTGCCGGCGCCGCCCACTCGGCCAGCCGCGCGACGATCGGCGAGGCGTCCTCGGGCTCGAGCAGCTGCTCGAGCCCGAGCGGCGCGGCCTCCGGGAGCTCTGCCCGCACGGCCAGCCAGGGGTCGATCAGCGCGTGGTCGTGGTTGCCCGCGACGAGCACCAGCTCGCGACCAGCGAGCGTGCGTCCGAGGTCTTCGAAGAACGGCTGCGCGACGGCCAGCGCCGAGCGCGCGGGCCCGTGGCGCAGCTCGAGCACGTCACCGAGCAGCACGACGCGGTCGGCGTCGGCGACCGCGCGCAGGAGCGTCTCGCGAAGCTCGGGGCGGCGCAGGAGGTCGGCGCGCGAGGCGGAGCCGAGATGCAGATCGGAGAGGACCAGCGTGCGCATGTCAGCGCGCGGCGCGCATCGCTTCGCCGCCCGCGCGTCGCGGGCGGCGGCGCGTCCTTGCGGACTCGCTCAGCTCGCCCCTGCCGTCGCGGCTTCGCGGATCGGCTTGGGCAGCATGAAGCGGACGTCCTCGTTGACGACGTGGAACTCGGAGATGTCGCTGACGCCGCGATCGCGAAACAGCTGGACGAGCTCCTGGACGAGGTTCTCGGGGGCGCTCGCGCCCGAGGAGATGCCGACGACGCGGACTCCGTCGAGCCACTCCTCGCTGACCTCCGAGGCGCGGTCGATCAGGTGCGCCTCGGTGCCGCACTCGCGCGCCACCTCGACGAGACGCAGCGAGTTCGACGAGTTGCGCGAGCCGATCACGAGCATCAGATCGCAGCCGTCGGCCATCTGCTTGACGGCCGCCTGACGGTTGGTCGTCGCGTAGCAGATGTCGTCGGTCCGCGGACCGACGATCTTCGGAAAACGCTCGCGCAGCCGCGCGAGGATCGCCGTCGTTTCATCGACCGCGAGCGTCGTCTGCGTGATGTATGCGACGCGCTCGGGGTCATCGATCGACAGCCGCTCGACGTCAGCCTCGTCCTGCACGAGCACGATCCGCTCCGGCGCCTCGCCCATCGTGCCTTCGACCTCCTCGTGGCCGTCGTGGCCGACGAGCACGATCGTGTAACCCTGTTCGGCGAAGCGAACGGCCTCGCGGTGGACCTTCGTGACGAGCGGACACGTCGCGTCGATCGTCCGCAGGCTGCGCGCCTCGGAGCCCGCGCGCACGCTCGGCGCGACGCCGTGCGCGGAGAACACGCAGACCGCCCCCTCGGGGACTTCGGTCTCCTCCTCGACGAAGATCGCGCCGCGCTCGCGCAGCTGCTCGACGACGTGCTTGTTGTGCACGATCTCCTTGCGCACGTACACCGGCGAGCCGTGCAGCTCGAGGGCTCGTTCGACCGTCTGCACGGCGCGATCGACGCCCGCACAGTAGCCACGGGGCGCAGCGAGCAACAGCTTCTCTACCGTGTTCGACACGATTGCCATTGTAGGGCGCACACAGGTACGCTAAGCGCTCGTGCCGCAGCGCCACCTCGACAGGCTCACGCCGGTAGACGCCTCGTTCCTGCACCAGGAGGGCCCGAGCGCGCACATGCACATCGGTGGGCTGACGATCGTCGAAGGGCCGCCGCCGACGATGACCGAGTTTCTCGAGCAGATCAGGCGCCGGCTGCACCTCGTCCCGCGCTACCGGCACAAGCTCGCGTCGACGGCGCTCGACAGCGGCCGTCCGGTGTGGGTCGATGACCCGAACTTCAACCTCGAGTACCACATCCGGCACACCGCGCTCCCGAGCCCGGGTGGCTGGGAGCAGCTTTGCGGGCTGACCGCGCGGATCTTCTCGCAACAGCTCGACCGCTCGAAGCCGCTGTGGGAGATGTGGCTGATCGAGGGGCTCGAGGACGACCGCTTCGCGCTGATCACGAAGACGCACCACGCGCTGATCGACGGCATCGCGGGCGTCGATCTTGCGACCGTGCTGTTCGACCTCTCGCCCGACCCGCCCCCGATCCGGCACTCGGGCAAGGCATGGCAACCGCACCGCGAGCCGAACGCGGCCGAGCTCGTCGCCGCCGGGCTGCGCGGCGCCGTGCGCGCGGGGGTCGAGCTTGCCGAGGGCGCGATCGACGCGCTCGCGCATCCCGAGCACGCGCTCGCACGGGCACGCGAGGCGGCCGAGGGCGTCGGCGAGATCGTCTGGGCCGGCCTGAACCCCGCACCGGAAACACCGCTGAACGTCCCGATCGGGCCGCACCGGCGCTTCTTCGGCATCGGCTGCAGCCTCGAGGACTTCAAGACCGTCAAGAACGCGTTCGGCGGCACCGTCAACGACGTCGTGCTCGCCGTCGTGACCGGCGCGCTGCGCACGTTCCTGATCTCGCGTGGCCGGCGCACCCAGGGGGTCGAGATGCGCGCGCTCGTGCCCGTCTCGGTCCGGGTCGAGGACGAGCACAGACAGGGCGGCAACCGGATTGTCGCGATGCGCGGTCCGCTGCCGGTATACATCTCCGACCCCGTCCAGCGCCTGCGCTTCGTCTCGCACGCGATGGACGGCCTGAAGGAGTCAAAGCAGGCGCTCGGCGCCGAGGTGATCGCGGGCGCGCAGAACTTCGCGCCGCCGACGATCCTCGCGCAGGCCTCGCGCCTGAACTTCTCGACGCGCCTGTTCAACCTGCTCGTGACGAACGTGCCTGGCCCGCAGTTCCCCCTTTACGTGCTCGGCCGCGAGATGCTCGAGGCCTACCCGATCGCCTTCCTGCCCGAAAACCATGCGCTCGCGATCGGGATCATGTCCTACAACGGCCAGATGAACTTCGGGCTGCTCGGCGACTTCGACGCACTGCCCGACATCGGCGCGATCAGCGACAACATCGCCGACGAACTCGCGACGCTCGTCGCGCTCGCGCGCGAGTCGGTCGCCGCCCCGGCCTGAGCGCCGGCCGGCTCGTCGGTTTGCCGCACCCACCGGCGCGGGTAAGCAGCCGCCATGAAGAAAATCGTCGAGCTGCCGCTGTGCAACGCTTACAGCAGGCGACTCAGTACCCGAGCGCGAACTTTGCGTCCTCGCTCATCTTCTCGGGCGACCACGGCGGGACGAAGACCATCTCCGAGTCGATCGACTTGACGCCGTCGAGCTCGCCGACGAACTCGTCGATCTGTTCTGTCACCTGCGGCCCGATCGGACAGCCCGGCGTCGTCAGCGTGAACGTCACGTGCACGTCGCCGTCGCTCACCTCGACGCCGTAGATCAGGCCGAGCTCGACGAAGTCGAGCCCGAGCTCCGGGTCGATCACGTTCGACAACGCATCCATCACGTCATCGGCCGTCGGCGACGCGGCTGGCTCGGCGACCTCCTCCGGCACGGCGGCCGGCTCTGTCGTGAGATCCTCGGACATGCTCCGAGTCTAGCGCCGTCGCCTCTGGCGACTAGGACGTCGAGGGTCAAGCGAGGCAAGGACGCAGGGAGCGTCGCGTGCTACGCACGCGAGCGACCGAGGACGCCGCCTTGCGCCGGCCATCGGCGTCCTAGTTGTCGCAGCCCAGGCGGTCCCACATGTACAGCTGGATGCACTCGTTCGCGAGCTCGACCGCGCGCTCGCGCGATAGGCGCGGTAGCACGGTGTCGAGCGCCTGCTCCTCGGAGACGCCGGCCTGGAACGCTTCCTCGCCGCGAAAGCCGGCGGCGATCTTCAGCGCCTCGCGGCGGTTCTCGCCGAGGCTCGGGAACACCCCGACGAGGAACTCGGTGTTCGGGATCGGCTGGCCGACCTCGAGCGAGGCGTGCCACGCGGCGAGCAGGTGCAGGTCGTCCTCGTCGAGGTCGGCGATTGCTTTGGCGTAGTGGATCGACAGCTCGGGCTCCGGGATGTCGTCGACCCAGGCGCGCACGACCTCGCCGACGAGCTGACGGCGCGCCTCGCGGCCGAGCGACTCGGCGATCACCCGAATTGCGTCCTGTGGCTCGATGAAGCAAAGTGGCATCGCGACTCCCGCGGCGGTGGGCGAACTGCTGACACGCTGGACTGTAGGCCGCCGTGTGGACGGCACTTTCGCTCAGAGGCCGAGTGCGCCGCGGGCAAGCGCCAGCGTGTCCTCGTCGGCGACGTCCGCCGCGAAACCGAGCGTCGCGCGCTGGCCGGCGCCCCAGTTCCACAGCGCCAGGTCGAGCGCGGCGAGCGGGACCGGGACAGCCTCGGCGAGCGCGGCGGCGCGCCGCTCGAGCAGGAGCGGGTCGCCGATCGCGAAGAGCCGCTTGGCCGCGAGCGTCGTCGCGTCCTCGGCCGCGCCGACACGCGCGCCGCCGAGCCGCAGCGAACCGGCGCTCAACTCGTAGAGCTCGAGCGCGCCGAGCAGCACGAGCAGCTCGTAGCGCGCGACACGCGTCAGGCCCGGCAGCGCGAGGCGCTCGAACACGCGCTCGAAGCGGCGCTCCGGTGTCCAGCTCGAATCGCCGGCGAAGGCAGCCCGCTGCGAACCGGCCTGGGCGTACCACGCGCGATACGCGCGCAGCGTCTCGCCGCCACGCGCCGGGTCGTGAGCGCTGCGCGGGCCGAGCGGGATGCCCGTCAGGTCGTCGAGCTCGGCGCGCCCGGCGGAGAGCGCGAGGCGGATGCCGGCAAACGGCTCGTCAGACTCGAGCGGACAGAGATAGGCGAGCAGGAAGCACGCCCACGTCGCCTGCTCGACGTCCTCGTCGGCGAGCGCGCGAACGTCGGCATAGAGGTCAGGCAGGCGCGCGTCGTGCGGCGGCGCGCCGAGCGCGAGCAGCCGGCCGTTCGCGAACGCGAGCTCCTCAGCGAGGCGTTCGGCGTCGGCCGAGGCGCGCACGCCCGGCAGCAGCGGCGAGCCGTAGCCGTCCTCGAGCGAGCGCTGCTGACGGCTGACGCGCAGCCCGGCGCCGGCGCGGCGTCTGGCGGCGTTCGGCGAGCGCGCCGCGGAGGCCTCCGCCCGGCCTGCCGGCGAGCCCGCGCCAGGGCGTCGCGTAGGGGCGTTGCCCGGCAGCGTCTTGCTGCAGATCGGGCAGCGCTCTAGGAAGCGGCCGTGGCGGCAGAAGGTAGGCACTCGACCGGAGGCTCACTGGTCCGTCGCCGCGATCCCCGGCGTCGCGTGCCGCGGGGGCCCCTCGGGTCCTTCATCGGCATCCTCGCGCCCGGCGAGCCCGGCGTCGTGCGAGATCGCCGCGGCGCCGTCGGGCGAGCCGTTGCGTCGGGCGGCGAGATAGCGCTCGGCGACCCGCGCGCACTGGCGTCCCTCGTTGATCGCCCAGACGATCAGCGACTGGCCGCGGCGCGCGTCGCCGGCGGCGAACACGCCGTCGACCGAGCTCGCGTACGGCCGTCTCGTCTTGACGTTGCCGCGCGGATCCTTCTCGACGCCGAGCTGATCGAGCAGGCCCTGCTCGGGATGCAGGAAGCCCATCGCGAGCAGCACGAGCTGCGCCTTCAGCTCACGCTCGCTGCCGGGCACCGGCGCGAACGGCGGCGCCGACTCGGCCCGCGCGATCTCGAGCGCGGCGACCGCGCCGGCGCCATCGTCGACGAAGCGCGTCGTCGCGATCGAGTAGTCCTGCTCGCCGTGGTGGGTCTCGATCGCCTCCTCCATCGCGTAGCTGAGGCGGTACTTCAGCGGCCACTCGGGCCACGGAGTGCGATCATCGGGCCGGTGCGCCGGCGGCTCGGGCAGCAGCTCGAGCTGCGTGATCGAGCGGGCGCCCTCGCGCAGCGCGTTGCCGACGCAGTCGGCCCCGGTGTCACCGCCACCGATCACGACGACGTCACGGTCCTTGGCGCTGATCTCGTGCTCGACCGGCGGCTGCGCGCCGGTCGGCGGGGGGCCGAGCTCGCGCGCGACGAAGCGGTTGCGCTGGTAGAGGTAGTCCATCGCGTAGTGCACGCCCGCGAGCTCGCGGCCGGGGGCGGACAGATCGCGCGGCACGCGCGATCCGGTCGCGAGCACGATCGCGTCGTAGCCACCGCGCAGCTCCTCGACGGTGACGTCAGCACCGACCTCGACGCCGCAGCGCAGCTCGACGCCCTCGGCGACGAGCTGCTCGACACGCCGCTGCACGATCGACTTTTCGATCTTGAAGTCGGGCACGCCGAAGCGCACGAGGCCGCCGATCGACTCGTCGCGCTCGAACAGCGTCACGCGGTGCCCGGCGCGGCGCAGCTGCTGGGCCGCGGCCAGCCCTGCGGGGCCGGAGCCGACGACGGCGACCGCCTGTCCGGTCTCGCGGCGCGGCGGCTGGGGCACCACCCAGCCTTCCTCCCATGCGCGGTTGATGATCGAGTTCTCGATCTGTTTGATCGTGACGGCGTCGCCCTCGCGGATCTCGAGCACGCACGCGGCCTCGCACGGCGCCGGGCACAGGCGCCCGGTGAACTCCGGGAAGTTGTTCGTCGCGTGCAGCTGCGCGATCGCATCGCGCCAGCGGTCTCGATAGACTAGGTCGTTCCAGTCGGGGATCAGGTTGCCGAGGGGGCAGCCGTTGTGGCAGAACGGCACGCCGCAATCCATGCAGCGCGCGCCCTGGTCGCGCAGCTCGCCGACCGGGCGCGTGAGCAGGAACTCGCGGTAGTCGTGCGCGCGCTCGGACGGGTCCCTGTAGGGGACTCCGTGGCGCTCGATCTGGAGGAAGCCGCCGAGCTTGCCCATCAGGCGGGGACCGCCAAGCGCTCCTGCGCGCGCTGCGCGAGCACACGCTTGTAGTCGTGCGGCATGACCTTGACGAACGCGCCGCTCGCGAGCAGCTCCTCGAAGCCGGCGAGCACGCGCGCGGCGAGCAGCGAGCCGGTGCGTCGCGCGTGCTCGTCGATCAGCTCGCGCAGCTCTTCGGCGTCCTGCGCCGACGGCGCTTCGAACCCGACCATCCCCATGTTGCAGCGCTCGGCGAAGTCGCCCGCCTCGTCGAGCACGTACGCGACGCCGCCGCTCATCCCGGCGGCGAAGTTGCGCCCGGTCTGCCCGAGCACGACGACGACGCCGCCGGTCATGTACTCGCAGCAGTGGTCGCCGACGCCCTCGACGACGGCGCGCGCGCCGGAGTTGCGCACCGCGAAGCGCTCGCCCGCGAGCCCGCGGAAGAAAGCGCGCCCGCGCGTCGCGCCGTACAGCACGGTGTTGCCGACGATCACGTTGCGCTCGGCCTCGAAGTCCTCTCCCATCCCGTCGCGCGGGCGCACCGAGATGACGCCGCCCGAGAGACCCTTGCCGGCGTAGTCGTTGGCGTCTCCGCGCAGCGCGAACGTCACACCGGGCGCGAGCCAGCCGCCGAAGCTCTGACCGGCCGAGCCCTCGAAGTCGACCGTGATCGATTCCTCGGGCAGCCCGTCGGCGCCCTGCGCGCGGGCGATCCGGCTCGAGAGGATGCCGCCGACGCAGCGGTTGCGATTGCGGATCGGCAGCTCGACGTGGATCTGCCCACCGGCGATCGCCGGCGCCGCACGCTCGTGCAGGAGGGGCTCGGCGCGCTCGACGAGCTCCCAGTCGAGCGCGTCCTCGAGCACCGGCGGCGGCGCCTCGACGCGGTGGCGCGGCGCGCCATCGGGCAGCTCGACGTGCGTCAGCAGGTGGGTCAGATCGACGCCGCGCGCCTTCCAGTGCTCGATCGCCTCGCGCGCGGAGAGCAGGTCGGTGCGGCCGATCGCCTCGCCCAGAGTTCGCAGGCCGACCGACGCGAGGATCTCACGGACTTCCTCGGCGACGAAGAAGAAGAAGTTGACGACGTGCTCCGGGGTCCCGTTGAAGCGCTTGCGCAGCTCGGGGTCCTGCGTGGCGATGCCCACCGGGCAGGTGTTCAGGTGGCAGGCGCGCATCATGATGCAGCCCGTCGCGATCAGCGGCGCCGTCGAGAACCCCATCTCGTCGGCGCCGAGCATCGCCGCGATAACGACGTCGCGCCCGGTCTTCAGCTGGCCGTCGGTCTGCACCTTGATCCGCGAGCGCAGGTCGTTGAGCAACAGCGTCTGCTGCGTCTCGGCGAGGCCGATCTCCCATGGCACGCCGGCGGACTGGATCGAGGAGAGCGGCGAGGCGCCGGTGCCGCCATCGTGCCCGGCGATCAGCACGCGGTCGGCGTTCGCCTTCGAGACGCCGGCCGCGACCGTTCCTACGCCGACCTCGGAGACGAGCTTGACCGAGACCTCGGCCTCGGGGTTGGCGCAGCGGAGGTCGTAGATCAGCTGCTTGAGGTCCTCGATCGAGTAGATGTCGTGGTGCGGCGGCGGCGAGATCAGCCCGACGCCGGGCGTCGTGTGACGGATCGTGCCGATGTAGTCGTCGACCTTGTGGCCGGGCAGCTGCCCGCCCTCGCCGGGCTTCGCGCCCTGCGCCATCTTGATCTGCAGCTCGTCGGCGTTGACGAGGTAGTGGATCGTCACGCCGAAGCGCCCCGAGGCGACCTGCTTGATCGCCGAGCGGCGGCGGTCGCCGTTGGCGTCGGGTGTGAAGCGCGACGGATCCTCGCCGCCCTCGCCCGTGTTCGAGCGCCCGCCAAGGCGGTTCATCGCGATTGCGAGCGTCTCGTGCGCCTCGCGCGAAATCGAGCCGAGGCTCATCGCGCCCGTGCAGAAGCGCCTGACGATCTCGCTGGCCGGCTCGACCTGCTCGAGCGGGATCGCCGCCGACGCGTCGGCGCCGTCGGCCGGCCCGATCCGCAGCAGACCGCGCAACGTCGCCTTGCGCGCGGCGTCGTCGTTGATCGCGCGCGCGTACTCGCTGTACTTCTCGAACGCCGTGCTCGAGCGGACGGTCTCGAGCGCGCCGGCCTCTCCGCTCAGCGCCGCCGCGACATCGCCGTTGGCGGCGCGCACCGCGTGCTGGACGAGCGCGATCGTCTCCGGGTTCCACTGGTGGTGCTCGCCGTCACGCCGCCACGCGTAGATCCCGCCGACCGGCAGCAGCTCATCGTGCGGGACCGGATAGGCACGCGCGTGGCGCTCGAGCGCCTCGGTCGCGAGCACGTCGAGGCCGACGCCGCCGATCCGCGAGGCGGTCCCCGTGAAGTACGTCTCGACCAGCTCCGGCTCGAGCCCGACCGCCTCGAAGATCTGCGCGCCGCAGTAGGACTGAACCGTCGAGATGCCCATCTTCGAGATCGTCTTCAGCAGCGCTTTGCCGAGCGCCTTGACGAGGTTCTCGGCGGCCTCGACGGCCCCGATCGCGACCTCGTTGCCATCGCCGTCGAGGCGCTTGATCGCCCGCTGGTTGAGCACCATGTCGTCGAGCGTCTCGAGCATCAGGTACGGGTTGATCGCGACCGCGCCGTAGCCGATCAGCGTCGCGAAGTGGTGCACCTCGCGCGGCTCGCCGCCCTCGAGGACGATTCCGGCGCGCAGGCGCGTGCCTTCGCGGACGAGGTGATGGTGCACAGCGGCGACCGCCAGCAGCGAGGGCACGGGGACCCGACGCGGCCCGACGAGACGGTCGGAGAGGACGATTATGTTGACGCGTTCCTCGATCGCCTCCGACGCTTCGCGGCAGATGCGCGCGAGCGCGTCACTCATGCCCGCGGCGCCATCGTCGTGCGGCCAGGTGATGTTGATCGTGCGCGCGGCGAACACGTCGTGGTCGACGTGCCGCAGCGTCTCGAGCTCGCGGTTGAGCAGGATCGGCTGGCTCAGCATGAGCTTGTGCGCGTGCTCGGGCGTCTCCTCGAGCAGGTTGCGCTCGGAGCCGAGGCTCGTCGCGAGGCTCATCACGATCTCCTCGCGGATCGAGTCGATCGGCGGGTTCGTGACCTGCGCGAAGAGCTGCTTGAAGTAGGAGAACAGCGGCGGCGCCTGGTCTGAGAGGACCGCGAGCGAGAGGTCGTTCCCCATCGATCCGACCGGCTCGGCCCCGTCGCGCGCCATCGGTGTGAGCAGTACGCGCAGGTCCTCCTGCGAGTAGCCGAACGCGCGCTGGCGCGCGCGCAGCGGCTGGTCGGAGATCGTCACCTGGTCCGACGGCGGCAGCTCGGCGAACGGCACGGCCTTGCGCGCGTACCACTCGCGATATGGCTTGCGCGTGGAGACCTCGCGCTTGACCTCTTCGTCCTCGACGATCCGCCCGCGCTCGAGGTCGACGAGGAACAGCTTGCCCGGCTGCAGGCGCCCGAGGCGGCGGATCTGCTCCGGCGGGATCTCGAGCAGGCCGATCTCCGAGCCGAGGACGACGTGCCCGTCGGTCGTCTCGACCCAGCGGCCGGGCCGCAGCCCGTTGCGGTCGAGCGTCGCGCCGACGACGCGCCCGTCGGTGAACGCGACCGAAGCCGGCCCGTCCCAAGGCTCCATCAGACACGAGTGGTAGGCGTAGAAGCCCTTCAGGGCCTCCGGCAGGTCCTCGCGGTCGCGGTAGGCCTCGGGGATCATCATCATCGCCGCGTGCGGCAGCGAGCGGCCGCCGAGCATCAGCAGCTCGAGCACGTTGTCGAACGTCGCCGAGTCGGAGTTGCCGGCGCTGACGACCGGCAGGATCTTCGCGAGGTCGTCGCCGAACAGCTCGCTGCGCAACTCGCTCTCTCGCGCGCGCATCCAGTTGATGTTGCCGCGCACCGTGTTGATCTCGCCGTTGTGGCAGATCACGCGGTAGGGATGCGCGAGCTCCCAGCTCGGGAACGTGTTCGTCGAGAAGCGCGAGTGCACGAGCGCGAGCGCGCTCTTCGCGCGCGCGTCGCGCAGGTCTGAGTAGAACGCGGCCAGCTGGAAGCTGATCAGCATTCCCTTGTAGTTGAGCGTGCGCGAGGAGCTCGAGGAGATGTACAGGCCGGGCTCCTGACCCGGCCCTCCGGGCTGTGTGCCCGTCAGCTCGCAGACGCGACGGATCACGTAGAGCTTGCGCTCGAACGCGTCCTGGTCTCCGCTGTGCTCGGGCCCGGCGCCGACGAACAGCTGGCGGATCACCGGGCGGCACGCGCTCGCGACCTCGCCGGCCTGCGCGGGGTCGATCGGCACGTCGCGCCAGCCGAGCAGACGCTGGCCCTCGGCCTGCACCGTCCGCTCGAGCAGCTCCTGCAGCCTCACGCGCACGGCGTCGTCGGTCGGCAGGAAGCACATCAGCACGCCGTAATCGCCAGGCGGCGGCAGCTCGAAGTCGACGACCGCACGCAGCAGCTCGTCGGGCATCTGCAGCAGGATCCCGGCGCCGTCGCCCGTCCGCGGGTCGGCCCCGCTCGCACCGCGGTGCTCGAGGTTCTCGAGCGCCGTGACCGCCCGCTCGATCACCTCGTGCGTGGGCTCGTTGTCGAGCCGGACGACCATCCCGACGCCGCACGCGTCGTGCTCATAGCGGGGGTCGTACAGTCCGACGGCCTGTGGCGGCTGCTTGGTTTGCGTGTACATGGAAGTGCTCCCTTGGGGCGGTGCTACCCCGTGACACGGGCAGGCGGGCACCTGAGGCTGAGCCAGAAAGCGTAGCAGCGGACGCCTTGCCGAAACCGGCCGCCGGCAATTAAGAGACGCCCTTCGTCAGGGGGTCTCAGCTCGGCTCAGGCCGCCCGTCCGCGAGCGGGAAAGGCCGCTCGCGAAGCGTCAACTCCTCCTCCCAGGAGCACAGCCCGCCGCGACCGGGACACGTCAGGCAGAGGCCGCGATGGGGGTGCGCGCTGACGGCGAACGGCTGCTCGCTCGCGCGCTGCGCTCGCTCGGCAAGCGTCCCTTCCAGCGCCGGCAGCTCGCTCGCACGGTAGGCCGCGGTGACCCACTCGCCACGCTCGAGGAACCAGTGGACGATCTCGACTGCCTCGGCCCCTTCGCGCAGCACCGTGAGCGCATACAGCTCTCGCTGAATCGCGTACTCGCGCGCGACGAGTGTCTCCAGGTCGGCGTCCGGTGCAACACGGTCGCTCTTGTAGTCGAGCACGACCGGCGTGCCGTCGGCATCGACCGCAAGCAGGTCGATCACGCCGGTGATCAGCGGCTCGCGCGGGCCCAGCGCGAACGCGAACGGGTGCTCGCGACGGACGCTCTCCGCGAGCGCGATGCGCCGCGCCGGCGCGGCGCGCAACGCCGCCGTGAGCAGCTCGGCGAGCTCGGCGCGCTCGAGCGCGCCGACCCGCAGTCCGAGCTCGCCCGCGGAGCGCGCGACGTCCTCCGGCGAGAGCCCGCGCGCGGCGGTGAAGTCGAGCGTCTCCATCAGGCGGTGCACGAGCGTCCCACGCGCGCGTGCCTCGAGGCCGCGCCCGGCCTCGGCGCGCGCCTGCGCGCGATCCTCGGGCAGCGCGAGGACGCGTTCGAGGTAGTAGCGATAGCCGCAGCGCTCGAGCTCGGTCAGCGACGTGTAGCTGAGGCTCGACATCCGCTCGCGCGCGCGCGCCTGCCCGGTCCTCGGCGCCGATGCCGCAGCCATCGCCGGCCTGTCGGCCGATGCCTCTGCTGCCACCCGACGCGCTGCGGCCACCCCCGGCGCGGGCAGCGCGGGCAGCGCAGGCTGTTCGGCGGGCTCGCGCGGCGGCGTCGCGGGCGACTGCGGCGGGGCGGCCGATGAGCCGATCCGCAGGCGCACGGCCCGGTCGCCCTCGACGAATACCTGATCCACGACGACGTCACCGCTCGCGAGCCGCGTCGGCAGGTCCCCGGCGAGCGCCGGCGCGAGCCACGAGATCGGAGCTGCGCCCGGCCCGAGCCGCGGCCAGCGCGCGAAGTCGGCGGCCCCGCTCAGCACGAGCAGCTCGCGCGCGCGCGTCATCGCGACATAGAAAACGCGATCCTCCTCGGCGGCTTCACGCGCGCGGCGCTCGCTGCACAGCTCTTCGTAATCAAGCGCGGGCGTCGAGTCGCCACCGTCGAGGCGCATCAGGCGCAGGCCGATCCGCTCGCCCTCGACGAGCAGGTCCGGCGTGCGCGAGTTCGGCTGGCGGCCGAGGTCGGCAACGCACACGACCGGGAACTCGAGCCCCTTCGCGGCATGCACGGTCATCAGCCGCACCGCGTCGGGCTCGGCGCCGTCGACCGGCGCGTCCGGCTCGATCGCCGCCGCCGCGGCGAGCCGCTCGGCGTGGTCGAGGAACGCGCGCAGGTCGCGTCCCTCGTCGGCCTCGAAGCGCCGCGCGAGCCGCAGCAGCTTCTGCACGTTCGCCAGCCGCCGCTCGCCCCAGTCGAGCGCGAGCACGTGCCAGCGATAGCCGCTGGCGTCGATCGCGCGCTCGATCAGCGCCGCGATCGAGCGCCGCGAGGAGCTCGCGCGCTCGTCGCGCAGCAACCGGCAGATGCGCCCGAGCGCGTCGCGCTCGCGCGCCGGCAGCGCTCGTGCGAGCTCGTCGTGCCGATCGTCGATCGCCGCGAGCGCCGTCTCCCAGGCGCCCCGCCTAGCCGCCTGCGCCGCCCCCGCGACGAGCGCGAGGCAGTCGCGCGAGCAGCCGCCGAGCGGCGAGGCGAGCACGCCGTAGAGCGCCTGCTCGTCGAGCGGGTTGGCGAGCGCGCGCAGATAGGAGACGAGGTCGCCGACCTGCTGGTGACCCCAGAACGCGCCTACGGCGGCGAGCGTGCGCAGCCCCTGCAGCTGCAGAGCGCGCTCGAACACGTCGATGTCGCCGCTCGCGCGCAGCAGCACGACGACCTCGCCGGCACGCGCGACGCCGCCGCGCACGAGCTCGTCGACGCGCTGCGCGAGCAGCCGCGCCTCGGCCTGGCGCCACAGCGGCGCCGGCGGCAGCCCGGCGGCGATCGACGCCCCCGGCTCGCGATCCTCCTGCCAGCCGCCGGCATCGCTCAGCAGCAGCTCGACCGCCGGTTGCGCGCCGGCGCCGGCGGCCAACGCGCCGCTCGCCGCAGCCGCGGGGTCCGGACGGCCGGCACGCAGCGCGTCGAACTCGGCGAAGCGCTCGCCGAAGACGGCGTTGACGACTTCGAGCAACGGCTCGCGGCTGCGGAAGTTGTGCGTCAGCGAGAGGCTCGCCGCGTGCTCCTGCAGCTCCCGGCGACGCTCGCGGAAGAGGCTCACATCGGCATGGCGAAAGCCGTAGATCGACTGGAACTCGTCGCCGACCGTGAACAGGTTGCCGCGGTCGAGCGCGCGCACGATCTCGAGCTGGCGGCGGTTGGTGTCCTGGAACTCGTCGACCATCAGCAACTCGAAGCGCTCCGACCACGCGCCGCGCAACGCCGCGCGCTCGCTGAGGAGCTCCTGCGCGATCAGCTCGAGATCGTCGAAGTCGACGCGCGCACGCGCGCGCTTGGTGCGCTCGTAGGCGAGCCCGTAGCGCTCGAGCAGCTCGTCGAGCAGCACGCACGCGCGCGCCGCCTCGACGTCGCGCGGCTCGGCATCGCCCGCGAGCGCCGCCCGCGGCAGCCGCGGGAAGCGCGCTCCGGTGCTGCGCAGCTCGAGGTAGACACGCTCGAGCATCACGCGCACGCGGTCGACGCCGTACGCCGCGAGCAGGTCGAGCGCCTCGGCGCGCCCGTCGGCGAGGAAGCCGCGGACGGCCTCGCCGAAGGCGAGCTCGCGCAGCCGCGCAGCGCGGCCCTCGTCGACGATCTCGAACTCCGGGTCGAGCCCGGCGGCGAGCGGGTCCGCGCGCAGCAGCCGAGCGCAGAAGCCGTGGAACGTGCCGACGAACGCGGCCTCGGTGTCGCGCGCGGCCTGGCGCTCGCCGAGCTCGAGCAGCCGCGCACGGACGCGCGCGCGCAGCTCGCCGGCGGCGCGCTCGGTGAAAGTGATCGCAAGGATCCGTCCCGGCGCGACGCCGTCCTCGCGGACGGCGCGCACGAAGCGCTCGACGAGCACCGACGTCTTGCCGCTGCCCGCGGCCGCCGAGACCGCCAACGACTCGGCGCGGCGAGCGACCGCCTCCTCCTGCTCGGCCGTCAGCTCGCCGGTGCCCGCCCGCGCGAGCGCGATCGTCGCGCCCGCGTCCATCCCCGGGAGCATCTCGAGCTGCGGCGGCCCGCCGTGGCGGGCGCTCATCGCTCGCAGCGGCAGATCGTCGGGTACATGCAGCCGCCCCTGAACGCGCACGTCTGCGGGCGTGCGTGCAGGCGTCCCGAGGCCGCTCGCTCGGCCACATCGAGCGCGCTCGCGCGTGCCTGCGCGAGCAGCTCGCGCAGCTCGGCGTGCTCGCGCACGTCGGTCGAGACGCAGTCGAGCTCGACACCGCTGTCCGCCTCCAGCACGCCGCGCGGGCGCAATTCACTGCCGGCGAGCGGCTGGTAGAAGCCGCCGACGGCGCGGAGGCCGAGCAGCTCCTCGACCGCGAGCATGTACAGGGCGACCTGCAACCTCCCGTCGCGGATCCAGCGCGCCGCCGGCGGCGGGTCTTTGCCCTTGTAGTCGTACACGACCGCTTCGCCGCGCTCGCCGACGTCGACGCGATCGATCCGCCCGCGCAGGCGCACGCCCTCGCCGAGCTCGAACGCTCCCAGCTCGCTCGCCTCGCCGCGTTCGTCGCCCTCGGCGAAGCCGAAGCCGAGCTCGAGCGCGACCGGCTCCAGAGCGCTTCCACTCGCGGCGGCCTGTGCGAGGAACCGCTCGAGGTCGGCCTGCAGCCGCCGCCGCGCCGCGCCGCGGCGCTCAGGCGAGACCGACAGCGCCCGCTCGCGTTCGTTCTCCTCGAGCGCGTCCGCGAGCAGCTCGCGCGCGCGCGGCAGGCGCGCCGGCGTCAGGCGCGCGCTGCCGGTCTCGCGCCGCAGCGCCTCAAAGGCGTCCTTCAGCGCCGCGTGAGCGAGCGCGCCGCGCGCGAGCGGCTCGGGATCCGGCTCGAGCTCGCCCGGTCGCAGCACGCGCTCGACGAACCAGCTCACCGGACAGGCGGCGAAGCGCTCCATCGCCGACGCCGACCACGGCCGGCCGCGCAGCTCGGCAAGCAGCCGCGGGTCCGACAGCGGCTCGTCCGGGCGCCCCGGTGGCGGCTGCCCGGCGGCCGCCGCCACGAAGTCGCTCGCGCCGAGGCCCCGCCGCGCACGCCCCTCGGACAGCGTTCGGTCGAAGAGGTCGCAGACGTCGTCGACGAACAGCGAGCGCGACGTCGGCTGCCCGTCGTCGTCTGAGACGTGCCAGCTCAGCACGAGCCGCTCTTGCGGACGCGACAGCGCCGCGTAGAGCAGGTAGCGCTCGGACGCGAGCAGATCCTCGTGCTCGCCCAGCCGCAGGCCAGAGGCTTCGGCCAGGCGCCGGCGGTCCTCCTCGCCGAGCAGCGGCGCCGGACGCGCACGCGCCGGGAAGACGCCCTCCTGCAGGCCGCAGACGAACAACGCTCGTACACGCCGCGCGCGCAGCGCGAGCGGGTCGAGGACGGCGACCATCCCCGCCGCCGGCGCCTCGCCACCGAGCAGCGTAAGGCCCGCGAGCACGCCGGCGAGCTCGCTCGCGCTCGCCGGCGCGAGCTCGGCGTCCAGGCGCGCGAGCTCGCGCAGCTCGGCGAGCGCGCGGCGCGCGACCGACACCGCCGCGGCCTCGTCGAGCTCCTCGCCGGCGAGCACGCTCGCCTGCCTGCGTCGCGGCGCGGCGAACAGCCGCTGGAGCTCGCGCGCGGCGCGCTCGATCAGCGCGTTCGCGCCGCGTTCCTGCGCCTGCGCCAGACGGTCGATCGCCTCCAGGCGCCAGTGCCGCTCCTCCCACAGCAAGCGAGCGCGCGCCGCGTCGAGCGCGCCGCTGCGGCGTGCGTTCAGCTCGAGCCGGTCGGCGAGCGCCGGCTGCTCGAGCAGCCCCGGCGCGCGCAGGTATGCGAGCAGGTCGGCGAGCGTCCCCAGAACCTGCTCCCCGTGCAGGCGCGGCGTCGCGACGCAGCGCAGCAAGCCGACGAGCGCGGCGCCGGTCGCCGTGTCGGCGAACGGGCGCCGGCGCTGCAGCGCGAGCGGTATCCGCGAGGCGGCGAACACCTCCTCGAGCAGCTCCAGCGAGACGCCGGCCGGGCGCGCAAGCACGGCGACCTCCTCGGCCGGGGTACCTTCGGCGAGCAGCGCCGCGATCTCGCGCGCGATCAGCTCGAGCTCGGCGCGCTCGCCGCCGCCCTCGAGCAGGCGAACGGCCGCGCCGTGACCGATGCGCGCGGCGCCGGGCTCGAACAACGAGCGCTCGAGATGGCTCAACGCGGCGCGCGCCGGCGGCGCGTAGTACTCGGCGCGAGCCGCCAGCGAGCGGTGCTCGGCGGCGAGCGGAGCGAGCGCCTGGAAAGTCGCAGCGCGGCCGGCGAACGCGGTCCGGCCGGCCTCGTAGGCCAGCGAGACCGTGACCGGCGCGTCGACGACCGCGCCGAGTGACTCGATCGCGTCGAGCTGCAGCGCCGTCAGGTCATCGAAGCCGTAGAACGCGATCGGCGTCGCGCCCCATCGCGAGGGCCGCTCGCGCAGCGCGTCGAGCGCGCGCACCGCGAGCTGCTCCGCGTCGACGCGCCCGAGGCGTCGAAGCTCGGCGCGGTAGGCGGCGTAGAGACGGCCGAGCTCCGTGCGCTCCTCGCCGAGGCCGTCGGCGGCGCGCCAGCGCTCGAGCGCACCCTCGAGCCGCGTCGGCGCCACGCGGCGAACCTGCAGCTCGGCGAACAGCTCGCCGAGAGCGCGCACGAAGCCGGCCGAGCCGGGCGCGGCGCGAGCGGGGCCCTCACGAGCGAGCGGCGAGCGCGCGAGCAGCGCGCCGATCAGTCGCTCGCGCGCGAGCCCGGCGAGCACCGGCGCGGCGATCCCGGCGCGCTCGACGATCTCCGCGAGCAGCCCCGCGAAGCGCTCGACGCGCACGCCCATCGCCGCGCCGGCGCCTGCGAGCTCACGCAGGTAGTGCTCGGCGTCGGCGCGCGTCGGCACGACGAGCAGCGGCTCGGCGCCGTGCGCGAGCTCGCGTCGCACCGCGTCGAGCACCAGCTCGGCCTTGCCGGCGTTCGCGGGCCCCGTGATCAGCGTGATCGCCATCCACGCCCATCCTGGCGCAAGCGCCCGACATCGCAGGGAACGCCCTGCGCGGCAGGCGGTCTGGCGCTCGCTGCGCGCCGGGAGCTCGATCCTCGCCGCCGCGTGGTCCTCTGGAGCGCGCTGCTAAGCGGCGCTGCGCTGCTTGACCGGCGCCGAGGAGCCCGCCTTTGACTTCGCCGCGGCGAGCTCGTTCGCCTCGGCCTCGGCCTCGGGCAGTTTCGCGCCCTCCTTCGCCCAGGGCTCGTCGAACTCGACGCGCCATTTGCCCTCCTCGGTCTGGCTCAGCGCGAGATGGGCTCGGAACGAGCGACCGCTGCGCCCGCGAAAGCCGGTGACCGGCTTCTCGGTGTAGCCGGTCTTGATCAGTTCGCGCGCGACCGGCACGGTCAGCGTCTTGCCGGCTTTCGCCTTCCAGATCACGAAGCCGCAGCCGGGGTCCTCGCGCGACCAGCACGAGTAGCCCTTGCGGTTCTCGGAGACCTCGCGGCCGCAGACCGGGCACGCGCCGAGCTTCGCTCGCGGGATCCGCACGTCTTTGAGCGTCTCGTCGAGCTTGTGCACGGTCTCGTCGGCGAAACCGGCGATGTCGCTCATGAACTTCTCGCGCGAGTCCTCGCCGCGCTCGATCTTGCCGAGCCGGTGCTCCCAGTTGCCGGTCAGTTCGGGCGAGGTCAGCGCGTGCGCGTCGAGCAGGCGGATCACGTTCAGCCCCTTCTCGGTCGCGACCAGCGCGCGTCCGTCGCGCTCGAGGTAGCCGACGGTGATCAGCCGCTCGATGATCGCCGCGCGCGTCGCCGGCGTGCCGATCCCCGACTCCTTCATCGCCTCGCGCAGCTCGTCGTCGTCGACGAGCTTGCCGGCGGTCTCCATCGCCCCGAGCAGCGACGCGTCGCTGTAGCGGCGCGGCGGTTTCGTTTCCTTGCGCTCGCCGGCGACCTCGTTCGTCGCGACCGTCTCGCCGTCCTCCAGGCGCGGAAGCTGCTGATCGACGCCCTCGTCCTCCTCGCCCCGCGCCGGCTGCGCGTCGGCGGCGACCTCGTCGTAGACGCCGCGCCAGCCCGGCACGAGCAGCAGCTTGCCGCGCGTGCGGAAGATGTGCCCCGCGTCCCCGACCGTGGTCTCCACGCGCGTGTTCTCGAACACCGCCTCGGGGTGGAACACGGCGAGGAAGCGCCGCGCGACCATGTCGAAGATCCGCCGGTCGTCGGAGCTCATTTTCTCGAGCTTGTGCTCGGAGCGCGTTGGGATGATCGCGTGGTGGTCTGTGACCTTCTCGTCGTTGACGACGCGCGCGAGCGGCAGCAGGTCGAGCCCCGTCACGTATTCGGCGCCCTTGCGGTACTCCGCGTGCGCCCCGACGAGCTCGGCGGTCGGCTTGATCTCGGCGACCATGTCGCTCGTCAGGTAGCGCGAGTTGGTGCGCGGATAGGTCAGCGCCTTGTGCTCCTCGTAGCAGCGCTGCGCCGCGCCGAGCGTGCGTTTGGCGGAGAAGCCGTAGCGGTTGTTCGCCTCGCGCTGCAGCGTCGTCAGGTCGTAGAGCATCGGCGCTTTCTCGCGCTGCTCCTTCTTGTCGAGCTTCGTGATCAGGCCGGGCCGCCCCTCGCACGCGCGGACGATCGCCGCCGCCTGCTCCTCGGTCGCGATCCGCGGCTTGGCGCCCTCGTGGAAGCGCCCCGCGTAGACGCGCTTGCCGTCGGCCTCGAACGTCGCGTCGACGAGCCAGTACGGCTCGGGCACGAACGCTTTGATCTCCTCCTCGCGCCGCGCGACGATCGCGAGCGTCGGGGTCTGCACGCGCCCGAGCGAGACGGCGCCGTCAAACGAGCTGCGCAGCCTGATCGTCGCCGCGCGCGTGGCGTTCATGCCGACGATCCAGTCCGCCTCCGAGCGCGAGCGCGCGGCCTGCTCCAGGCGCGCGAAGTCATCGGCCGGGCGCAGCTCCTCGAACGCCTCCCTCATCGCTGCGCTGGTCATCGATTTCAGCCACAGCCGATTGACGGGCTTCTTGCCTTTGGCCTTCTCGTACAGATACGCGAAGATCAGCTCGCCCTCGCGGCCGGCGTCGCACGCGTTGACGACGTCGCCGATGTCGTCGCGGCCGATCTGTTTCGTGACGACCGACATCTGCTTGCGCGAGCGCTCGTCGCGCACGACGAGCTTGAAGCGCTCGGGCACGATCGGCAGGTCGTCCATCTTCCAGCGCTTGAACTTCGGGTCGTACTCGTCGGGCTCGGCGAGCTGCACGAGGTGCCCGACGGCCCACGTGATCACGTGCTCGGGCCCTTCGAGCCAGCCTTCGCCCTTCTGGAAGGGGCCCTTCAGCACGCGCGCGAGATCCTGCCCGACGGAGGGCTTCTCGGCGATCACGAGCGTCTTCGACATGGCGGCAGCGTAGCGGGTGGCGAAAATCGCGCAACGGCCGTGAGGTGTCAGCCGCCGATCGGCGCGCGCGGGTTCGCGCCCCAGAAGACCTGCGTGCCGAGCATCCCGATCAGCGTCACGAACACGAGGTTGAGGACCATCGACTTGGCCGTCGCCGTGCCGACGCCGACGGGGCCGCCGCTCGCGTTGTAGCCGTAGTAGCACGCGACGAGCACGATCACGGTGGCCATCGACATGCCCTTGATCACGCTGAACAGCAGGTCGGGCGCGTTCTGGAACTGCCAGAAGAGCAGGAGATAGCCGCCGGAGGAGACGAAGCCGAGCTGCTCGACGACGCCGAGGTAGGAGCCCAGATAGGCGACGCCGATCCCCGCGAGGTAGATGAACGGCAGCACGAGCCACGCGGCGAGCAGGCGCGTCGCGCAGAGGAACACCATCGAGTCGACGCCCATCACCTCGAGCGCGTCGATCTCCTCGGAGATCCGCATCGCGCCGAGCTCGGCGACGATCCCCGTGCCGACCTTCGCCGCCATCATGTAGCCGAACGCATACGGAACGGCCTCGCGCAGGTCACACCACGCCGAGAACACGCCCGAGTACGCCGGCGTTCCGGTCGACAACGTGAAGTACGCGCCTCCGATCCCGCAGACGCCGAGCCCCATCAGGAAGACGAGCGCCCAGATCACGAGCGTCGAGCCGACGATCAAGATCCCGGCCTGGCGCAGCGTCTCGCCGAAGAAGCGGAACACGCGCAGCCCCCACACGTCGCCGACGATCCGCCCCGCGAAGCGCGCGATCTCGCCCGTGCTTTCGAGCCACTCGCGCGGCGTCGCTTCGTATTCGTTCACCGCCCGCTCACCCCCTTTCCCCTGGGCGGTCGAGGATCAAGTCCAGCAAGGACGCAGTGAGCGTGGCGTGCTGGCCGAAACGGGGATGCGAGCGCAGCGAGTGTCTCCCGGCTTCGGTACGCGAGCGACCGAGGACGCCGCTGGGCGAAGGTCATCGGCCGTCCAGGGGTCACTTGATCACCAGGATCTGCGGGTGCGTCGCCAGCAGCGTCTGCGTGAAGACGTAGTCGAACGAGAAGATCGCGGTGAACGCGAGCACCACCGCCTCGTTGACCGCGCGGCCCACGCCCTCGGCGCCGCCGGAGGCGCTCATGCCCTTGTAGCAGCACACGATCGCGATGATCGCGCCGAAGCACGTCGTCTTCAGGACCGAGCCCCACAGGTCGGTCGTCGAGGCGTTCGCGAACAGC
>FSVZ01000111.1_pt1 | contig 29853 bp, 28 predicted proteins | sample 1637881 | NCBI WGS metagenome assembly FSVZ01 (sample SAMEA3914789, study PRJEB12502) | metagenome | biome: forest; material: soil | place: Canada | collected 2011-07-03 | depth 0.3 m
GAGGACCCAAAGCCCTATGTCTGGCACAAGACCGCCGAGGAGATCCTCACCGGCCTCGCCAACTACTGCCAGCGAATCAACGACTCAGGTCACTAGCCGGCCGCGCGCTCGGCGGGCTCCGGGTCGCGTTCGAAGATCAGCTTCGTGAACGGCTCGACGAGCGCATCGGCGGCCTCGGAGAACGGAAGCGTGCGCGTGACGACGGGCGCGGGGTCGAATCTGCCTTCCCGCAGCAGACGAAGCGGCTCGTCGATCAGTGCCCGCGTATGGACCCAGCCGGTATGGAACTCGGCTGAGCGGCGGTAGAGATGGAAGACGGGCATCGGCACGTCGCCGAGGGCGTAGATCGCCCCGGCGGTCGAGGTGCAGATGCCGTTGTCGCCCGTGTGGCGCGCGACGAGCGCAAGGGCCGCCGGATTGCCCGAGGCGTCGACGGTGACGTCGAAGTCGCGGTGGGCGAGCCGCTCGGGCAGGCTATCGGAGGTATCGATCGTCAGCGCCCCCCATCGCTCCGCCACGGCTCGTCGGTCTGCGCTCCAGTCCATGTAGAGGACCTCGCCTGCACCCGACGCTCCGGCCAGCCCGCAGGCCATCAGACCGATGCTTCCGGGGCCGCCACCGCCCGCGATCGCCACCGAGCCTCCTGGCCGGCGCGCGAGCGGCGGGCCGACCGCGCGCCACGCGTCGACGATGTTGTCGGAGAGGCCGCTGGCGAGGCCCGGATCGAGCTCAGGCGGCAGCGGCACGAGCATGTGGTCGGCGAAGGGGACCAGCACCTCGTCGGACAGGAACCCACCGTACTCGCGAGCGGTGGGCCCCCAGGAGTAAGCAGCCTCGCGCGGCACCGCGCGGCAGTGGGCGGTGAAGCCGAGCCGGCACTTCTCGCATTTCCCACACGAGATCTTCCAGGGGACGATCACCCGGTCGCCGGGACGGACGCTCCCGACGCTCTCACCGACGTCGAGCACGACGGCGACGCCCTCGTGGCCGACGGCGACCGGCCCTTTCAGGCGCGCGAGGCCGCTGATGACCACACCGTCCATGTCGCATGTCGAGACGACCAGGGGACGCACGAGTGCTGCCTCGGGCGAGCTGAGCTCAGGACTCGGTACGTCGTGCCACTCGAGGGTGGCGGCCTTGATGTAGTTGAGCTGTCTCACGTGGCTGCTGATCGCTCGGGTTCACGCGACCCAGCTGTCCTCGACCGGCTCACCGTCGGCGTCGTGGTGGGGGCCGAACGCGATGAGCTCGAGGTCCGACGCGCGAGCGCCTACCACCACTTCTGCTCGCGCGCCTCGTCCGTCGCGCCGGTCTGGTCGAGCGCGTCGAGCATCACCATCTGCTCGTCGGAGAGCTCGAAGTCGAAGACCTGCGCGTTCTGCTCGATCCGCTCGCGATGCGTCGACTTCGGGATCACGATCGTCCCGCGTTGAAGGCACCAGCGCACGAGCACCTGCGCCGGCGTGCGGCCGGTCTGCTCCGCGAGCACGGCGACGGCCGGCGCGTCGAGGTGCCGCCCCGTGCCCAGCGGGCTGTAGGCCTCCAGCGCGATGTCGCCCTGCTCACAGCGCTCGAGCAGGCCCCGCCGGTACTCGAACGGGCTGAACTGCACCTGATCGACGACGGGCGCGACGCTCGCGACGCCGGCGAGCTGATCGAGCTCGCCGACACCGAAGTTCGAGACGCCGATCGAGCGCGCGTGACCGCGCTGCTGGGCCTGTTCCATCCCGGGCCAAGCCCACGTCGGGCCCCCCTGCGGCCAGTGGATGATGTAGAGGTCGACGTAGTCGACGCCGAGTCGCCGCAGGCTGTCCTCCACCGCCGTCGCCGGATCGTGGCTGCGCGGGAAGAACTTCGTCGTGACGAAGACCTCCTCGCGCGGCACGGCGCTGTCGCGAAGCGCGCGTCCGACGCTCGCCTCGTTGCCGTACGCCTGGGCCGTATCGATGTGGCGGTATCCGGCCTCGAGCGCCCAGCGGACCGCATCTTCGCACTCGCGTCCGTCCGGCACCTGCCAGACACCAAGCCCGAGAGCCGGGATCTCAGAGCCGTCGGCCAGCTTGCGGGATTGCATCTCGGACATCGCGAAGACCTCGCGAAGCAGTCTAGGCGAGCGCGACCACGCGCACTGTGGCGCCGCTTCAGGCTGCCTGACGCTCGACCCGAGCGCCCAGCCGATGTCCCTGTGCGACCCCGGCGTCGATCACTGCGCGTCGACGCCGAGCGTCCATCAGGTTCACACCCATCGCGGCGGCGCTCGCCCGGTCGGGATTGATCGTCGTCACGAGCGCGCCGCGGTTCTTCAAGACGAGCGCCTCGGTTGAGGCGATCCCGCGGGACAGCGGCCCGATCGCTCCCGCGAGCGTGCCCCTCCCGGGGCGCAGCGAGCCCGTCGGGTTCAGGCACACGACCTGCCCGCGCTTGCCGACGTCAGCCGCGTCGATGTTCGTCGGGCTCCAGACCCCACCGTCCACGTAGGTTCGTCCGTCCGCGCTCGGCGCGCGGAACACGCCGGGGATCGCACAGGAGGCTTGGACGGCGGTTGCGACCGAGACCTCAGGAGCCCCGGGCGCTCCGAAGACGACGCGCCGGCCGCTCTCGCGGTCGACGGCGACGATCCTCAGGCGGCCATCCCAGTCCACGCCAGCAAGCTCGACCTGGCGACCGAGCTCGGCCAGCGAGCGGCGCCCTTCGGGGACGCGGCGGAGCAGCGCGCGACGCAGGATCGCGCCGCCCGGCGCCGTCGAGGCGGCCATCAGCGATGCGAGCGGCGCAGCCACGGCCCCAGCCACGCCGGTGGCTGCCTCGAACGCCTGCCACAGCCCCGCCTGCTGCTCCTCTTCGTTCCCAGGGGCCGTCGCGGTCGGTCTCGGCAGCGACCCGAGGCGCGCTCCCGGTGCGAGTCCCGCCGCGAGCGAGGCGGCGACGATCGAGCCGGCAGACGTGCCGACGTAGCAGGCGCAGTCGCGCGCGTCGAGCTCACCCGCCTGTTCGAGGCCTGCGAGCAGCGCGCTCATCCACGCCTCGCCGAGGATTCCGCCTCCACCGAGGACGAGTGCGTCGGGCGTCTGCATCAGCGCCGCTAGCAGCCGCCGTCGGGGGGATCTTCGGCGGCGGCCGCGCTGCAGTCGAGGACGTGGCTCCTCGTCGCCTTTGCGAGCAGCCGGTACAGCGTCTCGCGCTCGTCGGCGTCGAGTGCGGTGAGGACCTCGTCCTCGGCTGCCGCCAGCGCCTTCTCGGCCTCGTCCAGCCGATCGCCTCCGTCGGCTGTCAGCTCGACGAAGTGCCGCCGGCGGTCCTCGGTCGAACGCCGCCGCACGATCAGCCCGGCGGTCTCGAGTTCGTTGAGCAGCCCGATCAGGTTCGTCCGGTCGGTCCGCAGTGCGGCGGCAAGGGCCTGCTGGGTGGGGCTGCCGTGGTCGCGCAGGACGGTGAGCGCGACCAGATGGCGCGGGCGCAGGCCGAGCGGCGCGAGCGCGGACTCGCCGCGCAGCCGGGTCAGGCGGGCGACGTGGTCAAGCAGCGCCGAGGCGCGGTGACGTGTTTGAGCGGGAGCGGCCACATTCCCAGTCTAGACACGTCTGCCACTTAGTCGTGTGCTACAACACTGTCGTCATCTACAACCGAGTTGCAAGGGACAACGATATGGCTCATCTACTTCAGATCGACTCGAGCATCCAAGGGGAGCGGTCGATCAGCCGCTCGCTGACGGCGCGCGCCGCCGCCGCCTGGCGTGCCGCACACCCGGGCGGGACGGTCGCCTACCGCGATCTCGGCGCCCACCCGCTGCCGCACCTCGACAGCGAGTCCGGCACGGCGCGGATGGTCCCTCCCGAGGAGCACACGCCTGCGCAGGCCGCCTCGTGGGAGCTGACCAAGCAGCTCATCGAGGAGGTGCTCGCGGCCGACACGATCGTTCTCGGGCTTCCGCTGTACAACTTCGGACCGCCGAGCACCGTCAAGTCGTGGGTCGATCATCTCGTCGCGCCGGGCCTCTCCGTCGATCGGGCGACGATGACGGGGATGCTCGGCGGACGCGACCTGCTCGTGCTCGCGGCCCGCGGCGGCGGCTACGCGCCCGGCACGCCGCGCGAGGGATGGGACCACGCGGAACCGTGGCTGCCGCACGCCCTCAGCGTGACCGGCCTCGAGCCGCGCTTCATTACGGCCGAGCTGACGCTCGCCGAGAGCAATCCGAAGATGGCCGAGCTGAAGCCGCTCGCGGCCGAGAGCCTGGCCGCGGCCGAGCGCGCGATCGACGCGCAGTGGGCGCCGGTCGCCGTGTGAGCCACTCCGCCGGCGCGGTAGGAGAGCGTCTCGGCCGAGCGCGCCGACCGGATCGGTCGGGCGTACGCGGTTCTTCGTAGCGCAGCTGGGGCAGGCGACGATCGTGCCTTGCTCGGCCATCGTCTGCTCAGCGTACGACGCTCGTCCGTCGGCGTCCGTCGGCGTCGGCGGCGACGATCGCCGGGACACGGCCGCTGGACTCCGATAGCTCACAGCGCGCCTTCGATCCCGCCGAGCATCCGCCTGAAGACGCGGCGATGGATCGGATAGAGCAGGTGCCAGTAGACGAGGCCGAGGAGCCCGAAGGGGTCGAAGACGGTCGTCTGACGGACGGTCGAGCAGTTGCCATCGGGGTCGACCTCGAACTGCAGCCAGAGCCGTCCGGGAATCGTCATCTCGGCGTTCAGCCGAAGCAGGCGACCCGACTCCAGGCGCTCGACGCGCCAGAAGTCGACTGTGTCGCCGACGCGCAGCTCCAGCGGGTCGCGCCGGCCGCGGCGCAGCCCGACGCCGCCGCGCAGCGTGTCGAGCCTGCCGCGAAGCTGCCAGAACCAATCCGCGGCGTACCAGCCGGTGCTGCCGCCGATCCGCTGGATCGGCAGGAACGCCTCCTCCGGCCGGCGCTCGACGCGGACGGCGTTTGAGGAAACGAGCCGTCTCCCGGACACGAGGCCGCCAAGGCGCAGGCGCCGCGCGCCCCTGAGCGCGTCGGACCAGTGCGTCTCGGAGAACTCGCGATCCTCGCTGACCAACGCCCGCGCGATCGCCGCCGAGACGCCGCGCGGGACGACGGCGAAGTCCATGAGCGCAGCCTCGCTCTCGACGATCGTCTCGTTGCGCAGGCTCTCGACCATCTCGCCCGCGACGCGTCCGTAGACCGGCGTGAGCACGCCGAGCAGCACGCGCGAGAGCTGCGGCGTGAGCAGCGGCGTCGTGATCAGGCGACGATGCAGGCCCCGCTGGCGCGCGTACTCGCGCATCAGCTCGGCGTATGTGACCCGGTCGGCGCCGCCGATCTCGTAGATCGCGTCGAGCGGGCCCTCGTGGGCGAGGGTCGCGAGCAGGTACTCGACGACGTCCTCGATCGCGATCGGCTGCGCGAGCGTCTCGACCAGGCGCGGCGCGACGATCACCGGCAGCCGCTCGACCAACGCTCGCACGGTCTCGAACGAGGCGCTGCCGGGGCCGATCACGATCGACGCGCGCAGCTCGGCCGTCGGCACCCCGCCGGCTCGCAGGATTCGCCCGACCTCGTGGCGGCTGGCGAGGTGCGGCGAGAGCTCACCGTCGCCGCCGAGCCCACCGAGGTAGACGATCTGGGCGACCCCGGCGCAGCGGGCGGCATCGGCGAAGTTGGCCGCCGCGAGCCGGTCGAGCTCCTCGAAGCGGCCGCCGGCCGCCATCGAATGGACCAGATAGCAGGCCACCTCGACGCCGTCGAACGCGCGATCGAGCGACGCGCGGTGTAGGACGTCGCCCTCGACGATCTCCGTTCCCGGTGCGGCACGATCGCGCAGCAGCTGCGGCTTCCGCGTCAGGCAGCGTGGCGTCGTGCCCGACGTCTGCAACCGGCGCAGCAGGCGACCGCCGACGTAGCCCGACGCTCCGGTGAGCAGGATCGTGCGCTCGGATGTCGCGGGCATCCGAGCGCGTCCTACTGTGGCTTCGGGGCGGTCGTGAACCGCCGCGGATAGATGTACTGGCCGATCCCGTCGAGCGACTCTCCCGGGTCGCGTGGGGAGAAGCGCTTGAGCTCGCTGTTGACGCTGTAGCGCGGGCCGACTTCGAGCCGACCCGCGCTGACGCGCGTGTAGAAGCGGTCGAGCGGCCGCGGCGGGGGCCCGCCCGTGCGGATGCCGCGGATGTCGTAGACGCCGCCGTGACAGGGACAGATGAACCGCTCGGCGGCCGGGACCCAGTTGACGGGACAGCCGACATGTGCGCAGCGGCTCGAGATCGCGATGATCGCGTTGAAGCGGTCCTCGGGCTCGGTGTCGATCGCGGGGTTGCGCTTGCGGACGTAGACGGTGGTCTTGCCCGCTTCGCCGATCCCCGGCGTGATGACCATCACGCGCCTCGTGAAGTCGAGGTCGTTGAATTCCGAGGCGAGGCCGACGGTTTCCCAGCGGTCGGGGCTCTGTGAGAAGGCCGGACCGAGGGCGAAGCCGATCGCGGGGAGCCCGATCGCCGCCGCCGCGATCGCGCCCATCCCGTGCGCGGTCCCGGTCATCAGACGCCGGCGCGTGATCGTCTCACCCTCGAACGCGCCGGGCACGAGTCGCTCGGAGGTCAGCTGCGGTCGGGGCCGTGGACGCGCCATGCCGGGCAGTCTACTACATAGAGTCGTAGATTTGTCGCGGAAGCCGCGACCGGCTCGCCGAGCGAGGAGCCGAGACCGTCAGGTTTTGCGAGCCAGGCGCTGCAGCGCTCGACGACGCGCCGGATCGAGGCTCGCGAACTGGCGGGCGAAGTGGCTGAGCGCGACGTCGCCGTACTCCGCCACGAGCCCCTCGACCTCGGCGCGCGCGCGCGCCGCCATGAACTCCTCGCGGTCGAGCTTCGGCCGGTAGACGTCGGTCTTGCCCTCGCGGCGGCGGTCGAGCACGCCCTTCTGGTGCAGCCGGGCCATGATCGTCATGTACGTCGTGTAGGCACGCTGTCGGTCGGTGCGCTCATTCAGCGCATCCATCACCGTGCGGACGGTCGCCTCTCCGAGCGACCACAGCTGCTCCATGACCTCGCTCTCGAGCTCGTGCAGCTGCGGCGTCGCCGTCGCTCGATGCGCTTTGCCTCTCCGCCCTGGGGCCATCTACGACGGAGTGTAGCAAGTGCTCGCTCGGCGGGCGCCGAAGCGCCGCGGCAGACCCGCCCGTCGCGGCCGCGAGGACTCCGGGCGCGGCCACGTGTGGGCCCGGTCTGCTCTACGATCTGGTGTAGGAGATGACGAGCTCCGCCTCATCTGTGCAGTCCGGCGCCGTTCCGCGGGACGCGGCCTTCGCGCGCCCGGCGGTGGGCGCTGGCGGGCCCGCAACGCCGGCCGCCGCCGCGGCCAGGCGCGTTTTCGGCGCGAGCCTCGTGCTCGGGCTGCTCGCGCTGGCCGCCGCGGCCGTCGCGGTCACGCGGCTGTTCGCGTCGTGGACGGTCACGTCGAGGCCGGCGTCGCATGTGATCTCGGTCCTCGGCCAGCGCCTCAGCTACCCGGCCGCGAACGTGGGGGCGATCATCGTCGTGCTGCTCGCCGGCATCGGCGTGGCAATGGTGGGCGCGGTCGTTCGTACCCTCGCGCGGGAGCTGATCGCCGACCGGCGCTTCCGGCGAGCGTTGCGCGTGTTCCCGGCGCGGCGGCTTGGAGGCGCGTGGGTGATCGACGACGATCGCCCGCAGGCGTTCTGCGCAGGGCTGCTGCACTCGCGGGTGTATGTATCGAGCGGAGCGCTCGCCCTGCTCGACGGACCGGCGCTGGCAGCCGTGCTCGCGCATGAGCGCCACCACGCGAGGAACCGCGACCCGCTGCGCCTCGCATGCGGGCGGGCGCTCGCGGCGGGCCTGCTGATCGTCCCGACGATGCGGCGCCTCGTCGAGCGCCAGCGGGCACTCGCGGAGATCGGCGCCGACGAGGCGGCCCTGCAGGCTCGCGATGTCGACCGCTCGGCGCTCGCCGAGGCGATGCTGAGCCTCGCGCAGACGACCGGCGCCGGCGCCGTCGGGATCGACCCCGAGCGCGTCGACCACCTGCTCGGCGAGCGCACCAGCTGGGGCTTCCCGCTGCTGCTGTGCGTCGCGAGCGCCGCGGCGCTGGCGCTGCTGAGCGCCCTCGCCGTGCTCGCCGCCCGCGTCGGTGCGGGCTCGGCGACGCTCGCGCCGCCGTTCCTGTCGGGCCAGCCCTGCATCGCCGTCCTGGCGATGTTTCCGCTCGGCGCGCTCCTCGCGAGCCTGGCGTATGCGCGTGCCCGGCGAGCGGGGCGCGCGCCCGCCGACGCCTAGCGCGTCGCCCACGGCGGCGCCCGGAGCGCTGGCCGGCGCGGCCTGAGCAGCGGCCGGCTCTCAGGTCGTGCCGGCGCTCGGCTGGTGGCGGCCTGCACGCGGCCGGCGCGCGGCGCGCCCGCTTCGCACTGTCAGCGCGAACAGCCACGCGAGGCACAGCGTCGCCGCCGCCTCGGAGGCGATCGCGATGACGATCGCCGGACGGTAGTTCGACTCCATGAAGCCGAACAGCGTCGTCTGCTCGCTCGTCAGCAGCGCCGCGAGCGAGGTCGCAGCGATCCCGAGCCCGCTGAGCGCCGCGAGTTGCAGCGCCGTCCGCCCGAAGCGCGGCGAGATGCGCTGCAGCGGCACGAGCAGGACGACGCCGACGACTGCGGCGGAGAGGAAGTTCAGCAGGAACAGCGTGCCGATCGTCGGCAGCACCGAATAGTGGTCGACCGAGTACTCGTAGTAGTGATCGAGCCCGACGAACAGCAGCAGGATCGCCCCGAGCACTCGGACGACGCCGAGCGTGCGGGTGGATTCGGTGGATGAGGGGATGGGTGCATGCATTTGAGGTGCTCCTTCTGGTGAATGTGAGCGAGGGCGGCGTGCCTGCGCGTCGTGGCCGGCGCGCGTCGGGCGCACGGCGCCGGCTGTCCGGCCGTCCGTGCGCCCGGCACCGCCGGGTGGCTAGAGGGCGCCGTCGCCGTCGTCGGCACCGGCGTTGTTGTCCGGGTCGCCGTCGCCGCCGTTGTTCTGCGGGATCCCGGGCACCGCGGCTTTCGCGGCCGGCTTCGGCGCCGGCGCAGCCGGCTTTTCCTTCGCGGCCGGGGCTACGGGCGTCGGGGCGGGGGCCGCGGGCGCCTGCGGCTTTTCCTTCGCGGCGGGCGCCTTCGAGGCGGGCGTGCTCGCCTGCGTGACTTCCTTCGCCGCCGCAGCGGCGGGTGCCCTCGCCGCCGCCGCGCCGGGTGCGCTCGCCTGCGCGCGCGCCTGTGCGGCCGGCGCGACGGGTGTGACCTTCGGACTCGTCGCGTGCGCGCCGTACGCGCCGCCCGAGCCGCTGCTCGCCGAGCCGCAGCCGGCGATCACGAGGGAGATGCCGACCGCGCCGAGGCCGAGCAGCGCGCGCGGGCGCTTGCGCATCCCGTGGATCAGCTCGGCCGCGCGCTCGGCGGCGGTCGGTGTGAGCGGTCCTCGCGTCGAGGTGGGTTTGTTCGTGCCGTTCATCGGAGAGCCCTTTCGTTGACAGTGTCGAGAGACGGCCCTCCCAGCGCCCTCCGTCGAGCTGTGATTTGTGAGCTGGCGCGATTGCGCCGTCAACAGAGAGGACGCACCGCCGAGGAGATCCTTCCCAACATCTACGACATTGCGTCGTAGAGGGAGGGCGCACTGCGCTCGCGGGCGTCGAGGATCTACTCGCGCCGGTGACGCACCGGCGCGGCTCGGCTCAGTCGACCCCGCCGCCGAGGAGCGGATCGTCGTCGGCGCCGGCGCGCATCAGCGCGAGCGTCGGCGCGCGCAGGTCGCGCTTCGCGCGCGCGTAGACCTCGGGCGCGAACGCCGCGAGGCGTGCGGCGACGTGCAGCGAGCGCGCGAGCACGTCGTCGGCGTCCAGGACCTCGTCGAACACGCCGAGTCGCTCGCATTCGGCCGCGTCGGTCAGCTCGCCGCCGAGCGCGAGCACGCGCGCGGCCTGCGGCGCCAGCTCGGCGCGGACGACGCCGAGCGCGGCCTGCGGGTAGGGGACGCCGACCTGGACCTCCGTCAGCCCGTAGCGGCCGGCGCTCGAAGCGACGCGGATGTCGGTGCAGAGCGCGAGCACGAGGCCGCCGGCGATCGCGTGCCCGGTGACCGCGCCGACGACGGGGAACTCGAGCTCGTAGACGCCGAGCGCCATCGCGTTGATCTGGGCGACCATCTCGCGCCGCTGCGCCGGCCCGTAGCCGGGCACCGCCTTCAGATCGGCGCCGGCCGAGAAGCAGCCCTCGCGTCCGGCGAGGACGAGCGCGGGCGGCGAGGCGCTCGCGACCTCCGCGACACCCTCGACGAGCTCGCGCAGCAGCGCGACGTCGAGCGCGTTGACGGGCGGGCGGTCGATTCTCAGCGAGACGACGCCGCCGTCGTGCTCGTGCAGGCTCACGTGATCCACGCCGGCAGCGTATTCGACCGGTTTCCGCGGTCATTAGGATCGAGCGGTGACCTCGATCCGCGTGCTGCGCGTGTTCACCGACGAGGCCGGCGCGTCGGGCAACCTACTCGGCGTCGTCGAGGAGGGCGGGCCGATCGACTACGAGCGCCGGCAGGCGATCGCCGCCGAGCTCGCCTACAGCGAGACGGTGTTCGTCGAGCGCGGATCGCGGCTGCAGATCTTCACGCCGAGCACCGAGCTCCCGTTTGCCGGGCATCCGCTCGTCGGGAGCGCCTGGCTGCTGCGCCGCTCCCCGCTGCACGTGCCGGCGGGCGAGGTCGCGACGCGTGCCGAGCGCAACCGGGCTTGGGTCAGCGCGCGCTCGGACTGGTGCCCGCCGTTCGAGCGCGTGCAGCTTGCGACGCCCGCCGAAGTCGACGCCGTGCGTGCGCCGAGGACGGGGAGCGTGCAGGTGTGGGCTTGGGCCGACGAGGTCGCCGGGCATGTCCGCGCGCGCGTCTTCGCACCGGACTTCGGCGTGCCCGAGGACCCCGCGACGGGCTCCGCCGCGATCCGTCTGTGCGCGGTGCTCGGCCGCGCGCTGACGATCGAGCAGGGACCGCGCTGCCTGATCGAGGCGCGCCCGCTCGGTGGCGGCTGGGTCGAGCTCGGCGGCCGCGTCGCCGATGACGGCGTGCGCGAGCTCTAGCCTCGTGGCCGACTAGGGCGAGGGTGTCGGTCCGCCGTTCGCCTGCGCCGCCGTGTCGGCGAGCTTGCGCAGGAGCGCGTGCAGAGTGCTCAGCTCCTCGGCGGTCAGACCCCCGAAGAGCTCGCGCTGCAGGCGCGCAACGAGCTTGCCGATTCGCTCGAGCGTGTGCTGGCCCGCGTCGGTCAGGAAGATCGCGCGCGCCCGGCGATCGGCCGGGTCGGGCCGCCGTTCGGCCAGGCCGCGCGCTTCGAGCTCGTCGATCACAGCGACCATCGAGCTCGGGTCGATCCCGGTCTTCTCGTACAGCTGCTGCTGGCTCATGCCCGGATGCGAGCCGACCACCGTCATCACGCCGAAGTCGCGCGGGTGCAGTCCCTCGGGCTCGAGCGCTCTCTGGAAGCGCCGGCGCGAGGCCTCGCCGAGGCGCGCGAGCAGGTAGCCCGGGAACCTGCCGAGCTCTCCCGGAATCGGTCCTCCATCCCACATCAGCCCATTCTATGCGATCTAAGATTTGTGATACAAATCATTGAAGGCACGAACGAAAAGCCGTCGCGCGGGGCTGCCGGAGCGCCGCGCGGGCGGCCCATCGGTGGTCGCGGCGGCGGCCGCTGAGCCGGCGATGAGTTCTCGCCGGCGCCGGCGTCTAATGGCGCGAGTGCAAAGCGAACGAAGGAAGGTCCAATGGCATCGCTGACACGCTGGGTCCTCGCGCACAAACGGATCGTCGCGGTCTTCTGGATCGTGCTGACGCTGATCGGGATGGCCTCGGCCGGCTCGGCGACGAAAGCGCTCAAACAGAAGTTCTCGGTGCCGGGCAAGGAAGGCTGGGTCACCAACCAGCAGATCGCGCGCGACTTCCACGGCACCGGCGGCAACGGCGCGCCGCTGCTGCCCGTCGTCACGCTGCCCGCCGGCACCTCGATCGACTCGCCGGCCGTCAGCGCCGGGCTGCGTGCGGTGCAAGCGCGCCTCGAGAGCACCCTGCCGGGCACGCGCCTGGCCAGCTACGCGAGCACTCGCAACCGCGCGTTCGTCTCGCAGGACGGCCGCACGACGTTCGTCGTCGCCTATCCGCCGCCCGACCGTATGCAGGCCTTCGAAGACAACCCGAAGGCCGCCGAACACGCGAGCGCGGCGCTGCGCGGGATGACCGTCGCCGGCGCGCCCGTGCACCTGACCGGCTTCGACGCGCTGTCGGTGCAGAGCGGCGGCGGCAACGGCCCGGGCGTGCTGCTCGAGGCGCTGCTCGGCGGCGTCGGCGCGCTGCTCGTGCTCGCCTTCGTGTTCGCCTCGTTCCTCGCGATCGTGCCGATCTTCATGGCGATCGTCTCGATCTTCACGACGTTCCTCGTCGTCTGGGGGTTGACTACGATCACCGAAGTCTCGCCGATCGTGCAGTTCCTGATCGCGCTGATCGGGCTCGGCGTCTCGATCGATTACGCGCTGATCGTCGTCGTGCGCTGGCGCGAGGAGCGCGCGCACGGGCGCGAGAGCGAGGAGGCGATCGTCCGCGCGATGGAGACCGCTGGACGTGCCGTCTTGTTCAGCGGCACGACCGTCGCGATCGGGCTGCTCGCGCTCGTCGCGCTGCCGCTGCCGTTCCTGCGCTCGGTCGGCTACGGCGGCATGCTGATCCCGCTGATCAGCGTGATCGTCGCCACGACGCTACTGCCGGTCGTGCTGTCGAAGCTCGGCCCGCGCCTGGACTGGCCGCACGTGCGCGACGACGACAAGGCGAGCCGCTCGTGGACAGCCTGGGCGCAGTTCGTCGTGCGCCGCCGCTGGGTCGCCGCGCTCGGCGCCGCGCTCGTTCTGGCGGCGCTCGTGATCGCTGCCACCGGGCTGCAGCCGGGCCTTCCCAACGTCAACACGATCGCGCGCCAGGGCGACGCCAAGCAGGGGCTTCTCGCGCTGGAGCGCTCCGGCGTCGGCGCCGGTGCGCTGCTGCCGTACGAGGCGCTTGTCGAAGGCTCCGCCTCACCGCAGCGCGTCGCCGAAGCGATGGCCGGAGTGCGCGGCGTCCATGGAGCCGTCGCGCCGCTCTCACCGCAGTGGCGCCGGCCGGGTGCGGCGGTCGTCGACGCGTTCGCCACTCCCGACGGGTCGACCGCGGCCGGCCGCGACACGCTCAACCGTGCGCGCGACGCCGCTCGCGCCGTCGGTGACGGCGTGCGCGTCGGCGGCCTGCCGGCGCAGAACCAGGACTTCATCGACGCCGTCTACGGCAACTTCCCGCTGATGATCGGGCTGATCGCCGTGATCACGTTCATCCTGCTCGCGCGGGCCTTCCGCTCGCTGCTGTTGCCGCTGAAGGCGGTCGTGCTCAACGTGATCAGCGTCGCTGCCGCGTGGGGCGTGCTCGAGCTCGTCTGGCAGCGCGGCCACGGCTCGAACCTGATCTGGGGGATCTCGGCGACGGGCTCCGTGACCGCCTGGATCCCGCTGATGGTGTTCGCGTTCCTGTTCGGGCTGTCGATGGACTACGAGGTGTTCATCCTCGCGCGGATGCGAGAGGAGTACGACGCGACCGGCTCGACCGACACGGCCGTCGTGCGCGGCATCGGGCGTACCGGACGCCTCGTGACGAGCGCCGCGCTGATCCTGTTCCTCGCGTTCGTCTCGCTGGCGTCGGGGCCGGCGACCGAAATCAAGGTGCTCGCGACCGGCCTCGCGGCGGGGATCCTGCTCGACGCGACCGTGATCCGCGCGCTGCTCGTGCCGGCCGTCGTGTCGCTGTTCGGGCGCTGGAACTGGTGGCTGCCGCAGCTGCCGGCGCGGATCCTGCGGGTGCCGGCGTCGTTGCCGGCGCGTTCGATTCCGAGTGAGCCGAGTGCGTAGCGGCCGCTCGCCGTCTACGCTAGCCGACCGATGAGCAGCCAGCGGCCCGCGATCGAAGTCGATGCGCTCGTGCGCGAGTTCCGCAAGGGCCCGCGCGCCGTCGACGGCATCGACCTCGCGGTCGCGCCGGGTGAGATCTATGGCTTCCTCGGCCCGAACGGCGCCGGCAAGTCGACGACCGTGCTGATGCTGACGACGCTGCTGCCGCCGACCAGCGGCCGTGCGACCGTCGGCGGCTATGACATCGTGCGCGAAGGTGCGCACGTGCGCGCGTCGATCGGCGCCGCGCTGCAGGAGGCCGCGCTCGACGCGGTCCTCACCGGTCGTGAGCACCTGATGCTGCAGGCCACGCTGCAGGGGATGGCAAAGGCCGATCGCGCGCGCCGCTCGCAGGAGCTGCTCGAGCGCGTCGGACTGACCGAAGCCGCCGACCGGCGAGTCGGCGGTTACTCCGGTGGCATGAAGCGCCGCCTCGATCTCGCGCTCGCGCTCGTCCACGGCCCGCGCATCCTGTTCCTCGACGAGCCGACCACCGGCCTCGATCTGCAGAGCCGCAGCGCGCTGTGGGCGGAGGTCGCGCGGCTCGCCCACGACGAGGGCATGACCGTCTTTCTGACGACGCAGTACCTCGAGGAGGCCGACGCGCTTGCCGACCGCGTCGGGATCATCGACCACGGCAAGATCGTCGCCGAGGGCACGCCCGCGCAGCTGAAGGAGGAGATCGGCAGCCCGACCGTCGAAGTCGTGCCCGCCGACGTCGACGCCGGCGACGCGCTCGCCGAGCAGCTCGCGCGCTTCGGCAACCCCGTGCGCAACGGCCGCAGCGCTGTCACCGTGCAGCTGCCCGGCGGTGAGTCGCAGCTTGCGGAGATCGTGCGCGCGCTCGATCAGGCCCAGCTGAAGGTCGCCTCCCTGCAGCTGCACCAGCCCTCGCTCGACGACGTCTTCCTGGCAAAGACCGGGCGCAAGCTCGAGGGCGCCGGCGAGGCCGAGGATGAGCAGTAGCGGCCTCACGCCGGCCGCGGCGGGCGCCGGCGCGCCGGCGGGCTTGGCGTTGGCGGCGCCGAGCCTCGTCGAGCAGGTCGGCGCGATCGCCCGGCGCTCGGTGATTCGCACGTTTCGCCAGCGTGCGCTGCTGATCTTCCCGCTCGTCTTCCCGCTGATCCTGTTCGCGATCAACGGCAGCTCGCTCAGTGCCGCGCGCAAGATCCCCGGCTTTCCCGACGTCAGCTACCGCGACTTCGCGCTTGCAGTGCCCTTCATTCAAGGCGCACTGTTCGTCGCCATCACCGCCGGCACCGATCTCGCGCGCGACATCGAGTCGGGCTTCTTCGACCGCCTCGCGCTCACGCCGCTGCGCGGCAGCGCGCTGCTGGCCGGTCAGCTCGGCGGCGCCGCCGTCGTCGCCTGCGTGCAGTCGCTCGTCTACCTCGGCGTCGGCCTCGCCAGCGGCGTCGGCATCGCCAGCGGCTTCGGCGGCGCGCTCGTGCTGCTCGCGCTGTCGATCCTGATCGCGTTCGGCTTCGCCGGGCTCGGCGCGCTGCTGGCGCTGCGCTTCGGCACAGGCGAAGCCGTGCAGGGCTTCTTCCCGCTGCTGTTCGTGACCGTCTTTCTCAGCTCGTCGAGCCTGCCGCGCAACCTGATCAAGACCGACTGGTTTCGCGAGGTCGCCACGTACAACCCGGTCTCCTACCTGATCGAGGGCATCCGCAGCCTGATCATCACCGGCTGGGACGGCCGGGCACTGGCGCTCGGCTTCGGCTTCGCGCTGGCGCTCAGCGTGATCACGCTGTCGCTCGCCGGTGCCGCGATGAAGAACCGGTTGGTGCGGACGTGAGGCGCTTCTACTTCGTCGCCCGCGGCGTCGCCTGGCGCTCGGTGCACAACACCGTCGTCAATCCCGCGATCCTGCTGCCGTCGCTGATCTTTCCGCTGTTCTTTCTCGCCGCCTTCGCAGGCGGCCTGTCGCGCATCGCCGAGGTGCCCAACTTCCACTACAAGCCCGGCTACACCGCGTTTCAGTTCGCCTTCGTGTTCCTGCAGTCGGCGGCCTTCGGCGGCGTCTTCACGGGCTTTGGGGTCGCGCGCGACTTCGACTCGGGCTTCGCCAGGCGCCTGCTGCTGACCGCGCCGCAGCGCAGCGGAATCATCGCCGGCTACGCGCTCGGCGCGCTCGGGCGCTGGCTGATCACGGCGGTCGTGATCACGGTCGCCGCGCTTCTCGCCGGAATGGACGTGTTCGGCGGCGGCATCGAATTGGTCGGGCTCGTCGGGCTGGGCATCACGATGAACCTCGTCGCGGCGCTGTGGGCCTGCGGTGTGGCGATGTTCCTGCGCACCGAACAGGCCGGTGCGCTGATCCAGATGCCGGTCTTCGTGGTCCTGTTCCTGGCGCCCGTGTTCGTTCCGCTGAGCCTGCTCACGGGCTGGATCCACGCGGTCGCGCGCTACAACCCCGCCACCGTCGTGCTCGAGGCCGCGCGCGGGCTGCTCGCCGGCTCGCCCGTCAAGGTCGCGCTCGCTTTCGTGGTGCTCGCGGCGGGGGCCGCCGTGATGTCGTTCTGGGCGCGCCGCGGCCTCGCCTCGGCCGAGCGCGCCGGCTAGCTCCGACCGGCCGCGGGAAACAAATTGGCTGTGCGGCCAAACGGCGGCGCGGCTAGGATCGGGGCGTGCGCCGACTGCTCGCCCTGACGACGTCGTTGATGTTCCTCGAGCTCGTCTTCTTCACCGTGCTCTCGCCGCTGTTGCCGGAGCTGAAAACGGAGCTCGGGCTCTCGACATCCCAGGCCGGAGTGCTCGTCGCGACGTATGCGGTCGGCTGCGCGGTCGGCGCGATCCCGGCGCTGATGGTCGTCGCGCGCCTCGGCGTGCGCACGACGGCGCTCGCGAGCCTCGCGACGTTCGCCGCGATGAGCGTCGTGTTCGGCCTCGCGCACGGCTACGACGCGCTGCTCGCGGCGCGCTTCGTGCAGGGCCTCGCCGGCGCGGCGTGCTGGACGGCGGCGATGCTGTGGCTGCTCGAGGTCGCGCCGCTGCAGCGTCGCGGCGAGCTGCTCGGGCTCGCGTTCGGCGTGAGCGAGGCGGGGGCGATCGCCGGTCCCGTCGCCGGCGGCGTCGCGGCAGCGGCCGGACGGGCGAGCACGTTCGTCGCGATCGCCGTCCTCTGCGGTGTGCTCGCGCTCGTCACGACGCGCTTCGCCGGGCCGCCGGCGCCGGCGCAGAAGCGCCTCGGCCTCGGCCCGGCGCTCTCGTCGGCTCCGATCCGCAAGGTCATGTGGATCACGCTGCTGCCGGCCGTCGTGCTCGCTGCGATCAGCGTGCTCGCGCCGCTGCAGCAGCACCAGCTCGGCGCCGGCTCGGGCGAGATCGCGGCGACGTTCGCGCTCGCGGCGATCATCGGGATCCTGATCCGCCCGTTCTACGGTCGCTGGTCGGACCGGCACGGGCCGCTGCGCCCGGTGCGGCTCGGGCTGCTCGCGTGCGTGCCGGTCGTGCTCGCGATCCCGTGGATGCAGACGCGCCTCGGGACGGGCGCGCTCGTCGTGCTCGCGCTGATCCTGATCGGCGTGCTGTGGGCGCCCGTCATGGTGATGCTGTCCGACGCGTGCACCGCTCAGGGGATCGGGCAGCTGATGGTCGTCGCGTTGATGGACCTGACCTGGCCGCCCGGCAACATCGTCGGCTCGGCCGGCGGCGCGGCGCTCGCGCAGGCGGCCGGGCAGCGGGTCGCCTACGCGGCGATGGCGGCGGCGGTGCTCGCGGGCTTCCTCGCGCTCGCGCGGAGGCGCGCGAGCACAGAGGATCCCGCCGTCGCCGACGGTCTGTACCTACCGCGCACGTGAGCGGCTCGACCGGCGCTTCGTTCGCGCTCGCCGCCTGAGCGCGAGACAGGCCACCGGCGCCCGGGCGCGAGGCCCGGACGCCGGCGTGCGGGCCGAGCGCCTCTAGCCCTTGGACCAGAAGCGCATGTCGGGCAGGTCGCTGGAGTAGTAGCCCGTCACGTTCTTGCCCAGCACGGCGACGAGTTCGCTGTCGTAAGCCCAGACTCGCGGCGAGGCTTCGATGTAGAGTTCGTCGGCCTTGTTGAGGATTTCCTGGCGCTTCGGTTCCTGCGTCACGTAGGAGACTTCTTTCATCAGCTTGTCCGCCGCCGGGATGCAGGTGTTCGTGTCGTTGAACTGGTTGTTGGGCGGGCACTGCAGGTCGTAGGCCCAGTGGTAGTCCGGCGCGACGACCTGCGGTCCGTCGAGGAACACGCTGACGCCGTCGTGGTTGGTGTAGACGACTTCGAGGAACGCCGACGGCGAGACGACCTGGACGTTCGCGTTGACGCCGAGCGGTTGCCAGGCGCCGGCCGCGGCCGTCGCGATTTCCTTGCCGATGTTGTCGCCCTGCCCGACGTAGATCGTGAAGCTGACAGGCGTCTTGATGCCGGACTTCGCCAGCAGTTCTTTCGCCTTGTTCAGGTCTGTCGGGCGCGGCGCGCCGACCTTCGGGTCATACCAGGAGTACGACGGCATCCACTCGCCGAAGTACAGCTTGCCGTAGCCGTAGGCGACCTTCTGCAGGACCCCTTCGTAGGGGAACGCGTACGTCAGCGCCTGGCGGAACGCCTCGTTCTTGAAGAACGGGTCTTTGTTGTTCAGCCACGGCTTGCGTTCGTTCTGGGGGAAGTTCAGCGTCTCCGCCTGGCGCGACTTGAACGTGCCGACGATGCAGCACGAGTTGCCGACGAGGCTGTGCGCCGCCTGGTTCGTGAGCCCCAGCGTGATGTCGGCCGCGCCCGACTGCGCGTCGAGCAGCAGCGTTTCGTTCGAGGGGATCATGTTGAGGATGATCTTCTTCGACTTCGGCGCTTCGAAGAAGCTCGGGTTCGCTTCGAGCACCATCTGGTGGTTCGGCTGGTAGCTCTTCAGCAGGTACGGCCCGTAGCCGGCGGAGTGGCTCGCGAGCCATTCGTTCGGCTTTTCCTTCTTCTGGCCGCCGTGTTCTTCGACCAGTTTCGGGTCGTAGATCGCGCCGGCCGTAGGCGTCGAGAGCACCTGCAGCTGGTTCGGCGCCGGGCGCTTGTAGTTGATCACGACCGTCAGCGGCCCCTGTTCGGAGATCGACGTGATCAGCGGCGGCGTGTAGTCGGTTTCCTCGAGCACCGAGTAGCCGCCGGAGCCGGCTTTGATCACGCGGTTCAGCGACCACACGACGGCTTTCGCGTCGACGGGGTCGCCGCTCGGGAACTTCAGCCCCGGACGCAGGTGGAACGTCAGCGTTCTGTTGCCGTTGCTGAATGCATAGGACTGCGCGAGATACGGCTTCACCGCGCTGACGCCGAGATTCTGCTGTTCGGTGCCTTCGACTTTGCCCGGTTCGTGCTCGACCTGCGTCAGCGTCGAGTACATCGCGCCGTCGAAGCCCGGGTCCTGGTCGTTGGTCGTGAAGTTCGGGTCGAGCGTCGCGATCGGCACGGAGTTGTTGACGATCAGCGTCGAGCTGGGGTTGCTCGCGGCCTTGCTGAGGCCGCCCGAGCTGGCCGTCCCCGAGCTCGACGAGCTGGATTTCGAGCTCGAGCCGCACGCCGCGAGCAGCAGCGCCGTCGCGATCGCCATGCCGGCGGCGAGGAATCTGCGCCGCACGCGGGCGCCCGGCGTTCTCGTGGACTTGATCTGCTCTCCAGTGCTGAAGCGGGTCATCCGGCCTCCATCGCTAGTGCGGTTCGTCGGGGGCGCCTTGGGTGCGTAGATCTCGCGAGAGTCGAACCTACTCGACCGCGTGAGAAGAGCGCGTTGCGTGTTTCTCGTTTGGCAGCGAACGCGCTTCTGCGCGCCGGCCACCCCGGTCCCGGCGCAAGCCCACGCGTCTGAGCCCGTTATGACGATCAGTCGATATGCAACCTACCTGCTCGCGTGACACGCCGTCAAGGACCCCCGCCGAAAGTGCTTCGCGAGCGCTTGGACACCTGTCGAAAGCCGTTCCGCGGCAGTCGCTTGACAATGTCGGAGTGGAGGGCTACGTTCCGAATCGACTGATCGATATGCCATCTTTTCGACCGCTTCGCCTATTCGGCTCGCGCGTGCGCGCATCAGCCGATCCCCAGGATCGTGCGCGCCTGCGCCGGCGTCGCCACAGGCCGGCCGATCGCCTCGCACAGCGCGCGCGCGCGTGTCACGAGCTGCGCGTTGGACTCCGCGTACTCGCCCGGCGCGATGTAGACGACGTCCTCGAGGCCGGTGCGGACGTGGCCGCCGAGCGCGAGCGTGACGGCCATCATCGGAAAGTTGTGGCGCCCGACCGCCGTGACCATCCACGGCACACCGCCTGGCACGAGCCCGGCGAACAGCTGGATCGACTCGACGCTCGGAGGCGCGCCGCCGATCACGCCGAGGACCATGTGCATCATCCCCGACGGGCCGCTCGCCGCCGCCGCGAGCCGCGCCGCGGTGACGGCCATCCCGATGTCGAAGCACTCGTACTCGGGCACGATCCGGCGCTCGGCCATCTCGTCCGCGAGCTCCTCGATCAGCGACTTCGGGTTCAGGAAGACGACGTCGTCGGGGCCGAAGTTGATGCTGCCGCAGTTCAGCGAGGCGACCTCCGGGCCCGCGTCGAGCGAGCGACGGCGCTCCTCGGCGGGCGTCCCGAGCTTGCCGCCGGTCGTGAAGTTGAGGACGACGTCCTCGGCGCGCTCGCGGACGGCGCGCTTGATCGCGCGGTAATCGTCGGGGTCCTGCGTCATCTCCCCCTCGGGCGTGCGCGCGTGGATGTGCACGACGCTCGCGCCGGCGCGCGCCGCGCCGAGCGCCGCGTCGATCACGTCGTCGCGCGTCCTCGGCTGGTTAGGGTTGCCGGTGAGGATCCCGCCGGCGACCGCGCATGTGAGGATCGCCGGATCGCTCATCGTTCAGAGCCCTCGTGCGTTGCATGACGAACCACAAACGCCTCCATCTGCCTCGACCGTCGCGGCCCCCGCTCGCCACCGCACCGGTAATATACCGAACGAGAGACGTGCAGATCGAACAGGAGGGTAGGTTGCGGAGATGAGCTCCGGGCCGCTCGCACTCGGTGCCGAGGGCGCGCCGGCCCTGCGACCGCAGGGGCCGTTCGAGCCGGCGCGTGCGTCGAGCTCCGAGCGCGCGATGCGGGCGACGCGCGCGGTTCTCGCCGATCGCAAACTCGCGGTGCCCGTGGCCGTCCTCGTGCTGCTCGTCCTGTTCGCGATCTTCGCTCCGATTCTCTGGACGCACGGCCCCGACTCACAGGATCTGCTCCACTCGCTCGAAAGCCCTTCGGCGTCGCATCCGCTTGGCACCGACCAGCTCGGCCGCGACGTGTTCGCGCGCGTCGCCGACGGCGCCCGCATCTCGCTGATCGTCGCGACGCTCGTGACGCTCGCCGGCGCGCTGATCGGCGGCCTGATCGGGCTGCTCGCAGGGACGATCGGCGGCGTCAGCGACGGCGTCGTGATGCGCGCGATGGACGCGATCCTCGCGTTCCCGCCGCTGATCCTCGCGATGGCCGTGACCGTCGGCCTCGGCATCGGCCTGAACACGGCGGCGATCGGCGTCGCGCTCGTGTCGGTGCCGTGGTACGCGCGCCTGCTGCGCAGCGAGGCGCTGCGGATCCGCTCGCTGCCGTTCATCGAAGCGTCGTACGCGATCGGGATGAAGCGCTCGCGCGTGATCGCGCGCCACGTCGTACCGCACATGCTGCCGGTGCTGTTCATCCAGATGGCCGCCGCGTTCGGCTACGCAGTGCTCGGTCTCGCCTCGCTCAGCTTCGTCGGCCTCGGGGCGCAGGTGCCGACGCCCGAGTGGGGCGCGATGATCACCGAAGGCCTGTCGTACTCGTTGACCGGCCAGTGGTGGATCAGCATCTTCCCGGGCGTCGCGCTGCTGATCACCGTGACGGCCGCCAGCATGCTCTCCGATCGCATGCGCGACCTGCTCGACCCGCGCGGCGAGTACGCGAGGCTGTAGAGCATGGGCGGCGTCCTCACGCGGCGGTTGCTCGGATCGATCGGCGCGATCCTCGGCGCGACGATCCTCGCGTTCCTGATCCTGCGCGCGCTCCCTGGCAACCCGGCGCGGCTGATCGTCGGCCCGCTCGCGACGCCACAGGCGCTCGCCTCGGTGCGCCACGAGATCGGACTCGACAAACCGATCTTCACGCAGTACTGGATCTACATCTCGCACTTCTTCGAGGGCAACTGGGGCTACTCCTACGCCGACGGCAAGTCGGTCAGCTCGCTGATCGGCGAACGCCTGCCGGCGACGATCGAGCTGGCGATCTTCTCGTTCGCGATTACGATGCTGTTCGCGGTGCTCTGCGCGCTGCTCGTCACCTACCGCCGGCGCCCGTTCGCCGACCGGATCCTGCGCGCCGCCGCCTACCTCGGCTTCGGCACGCCGCCGTTCTTCGTCGCGCTGCTGCTGCTGATCGTCTTCTTCCGCTCGTTCCACATCCTGCCCGGGCCCGAGGGACGCCTCGGCCTGCAGGCGAACCCGCCGCCCACCGTCACGCACATGTACACGCTCGACGCGCTGATCGCGGGGCAGTTCGGCACGTTCTGGTCGGCGGTCGAACACCTGATCCTGCCGGGCGTCGCGCTCGGGCTCTCGTCGTTCTCCTTCATCGTGCGCCTGCTGCGCGCGAACCTGCTCGAGGTCTCGCGCGAGCCGTTCATCACGGTCGCACGTGGCAAGGGGCTGCGGCGCTGGACGGCGTTTCGCCGCCACGCGCTGCCGAACGCGTTCCTGCCGACGCTGACCGCCGGCGGGCTCGTGCTCGGCGAATTCCTCGCCGGCAGCGTGCTGATCGAACGCGTCTTCAACTGGCCCGGGGTCGGCTCGCTCGTGTTCGACGCGATCGTCAAGCAGGACTACGCGATCGTGCAGACGTTCATCCTGCTGAGCGCGGTGATGTTCGTGCTCGTCAACCTCGTCGTCGACCTGCTTTACGCGGTGATCGATCCGCGCGTGCGGATCCGCTCGGTGGCGACCTCCTGATGCGCCTGCCGTGGAGCACGACGCCGCGCCGGGCGCCGGGCGCCGAGCTCGCGCCGGAGGGCGAGGGCGCCGTCGGCGGCGACGACGCCGTTGCCGCGCGCGAGCGCTCCGGGCTCGCGCTGTCGGTCCGCAACCTCAGCACGGTCTTCGAGGACGGCGCCAAAACGGTTCATGCCGTGCGCGACGTCAGCTTCGACATGCGTCCGACCGAGCGCCTCGGCGTCGTCGGCGAGTCGGGCTCGGGCAAGTCGGCGCTCGCGCTCTCGATCCTCGGGCTGATCGAGCCGCCCGGGCGCGTGCTCGGCGGCGAGATCGTGCTCGGCGGCCGCGAGATCTCAAAGCTCTCCGATCGCCAGCTCGGCGCCGTCAGGGGCAACGACATCGCGCTCGTGCTGCAGGACCCGATGAGCGCGCTCGACCCGGTCAAGACGATCGGCTCGCAGATCATCGAGGCGATCGTGGCGCACAACCCCGAGCTGCGCCGCTCCGCCGCGCGCAAGCGCGCGGCGGAGCTGCTCGGCGAGGTCGAGATTCCGCAGGCCGACCGCCGGCTCGACGACTACCCGCACCAGTACTCCGGCGGGATGCGCCAGCGCGTCGCGATCGCGATCGCGATCGCGAACAACCCGAGCGTGCTGATCGCCGACGAGCCGACGACGGCACTCGACGTGACGACGCAGTCGCAGGTGCTCGCGCTGCTCGACCGGCTCGTCGAGCAGCACCGCACTGCGGTGATCCTGATCACGCACAACCTCGGGATCGTCTCGGACTTCTGCGACTCGGTCGCCGTGATGTACGCCGGACGCTTCGTCGAGACGTCGGGCGTCGATCACATCTTCGTGCACCCGACGCACCCCTACAGCGAGGCGCTGTTGAAGTGCGTGCCGAACCCCGAACGGCTCGCCGAGGGACCGCTGCCGGCGATCACCGGCTTTCCGCCCGACCTCGCGGCACTGCCCGGTGGCTGCTCGTTCGCGCCGCGCTGCCCCGTCGGCCGCGAGATCGCCCAGTGCCACGAGCAGGCGCCGCACCGGCACCGCGTCAGCGACTCCTCAGGCGCGGCCGAGGTCGAGTGTCACTTCGCCGAGCAGCGCAGCGCCGAGGTCACGGCGTGAGCGCGGCGGAGCCGACGGCGGGCTCGGCGGGCACGATCGCGACCGCGCGCGAGGGCAGCGAGACGATCCTCGAGGCCGTTGGCCTCTGCAAGGCATTCGAGATCCACAGCCAGGACCGCTTCGCGCGCAAGAGCGCGGTGACCGTGCTCGACGACATCTCGCTCGCCGTGCGCCGCGGCGAGAGCTTTGGCCTCGTCGGCGAGTCCGGGTGCGGCAAGTCGACGCTCGCGCGTTGCCTGCTGCGACTGCTCGAGCCGACGGCCGGGCGCGTGATGTTCGAGGGCCGCGACCTCGCCGAGCTCGACCGCGAGGAGCTGCGCGCGATCCGCCGGCGCATGCAGTTCGTCTTTCAGGACCCGTTCGCGTCGCTCGACCCGCGGATGACGGCGGGCGCGATCGTCGAAGAGCCGCTGCTCGTGCACCGGATCGGCGACCGCGAGGAGCGCCGCGTCGCCGTGCTCGAGATGCTCGCCGACGTCGGCCTGACCGCAGAGCAGGCCGACCGCCGCCCCCACGCGTTCTCCGGCGGCCAGCGCCAGCGGATCGGGATCGCGCGCGCGTTCGTGCTGCGGCCCGACGTCGTCATCCTCGACGAGCCGATCTCGGCGCTCGACGTCTCCGTGCAGGCGCAGGTGCTCAACCTGCTGCGCCGTCTGCAGACCCAGCTCGGCCTCACGTACGTGTTCATCTCGCACGACCTCGCCGTCGCCGAGTACTTCTGCGACCGCGTCGCCGTGCTCTACCTCGGCCAGGTGATGGAGCTCGCCGACCGCGAGCTGCTGTTCCGCAAGCCGTTGCACCCGTACTCGGTCTCGCTGCTCGCTGCAGTCCCCGTGCCGCAGCCCGGCGGCCGCGGCCGGCGCGCCAAGCGCGCGCAGCCGATCGGCGAAATCAGCTCGGTCGTCGACCGCCCGGCCGGCTGTCCGTTCGAGCCGCGTTGCCCGGTCGGGCGCGGTCGCGATGTCTGTAAGGGCGAGCGACCGCCGCTCGTCCAGCACGCCGAGCGCCACTGGGCGGCTTGCCACTTTCCGGGGGAGATGACGGTCGCGTCCGGTACGGTCGAGGTGTGAGCGTCGCAAGTTCGTCGCCGGGCGCCGGCAGCTGCATCGGCCACAATGACGACCGCGCCGTTTGCCAAGCTGTGTACGAATGTTGCGCTTTGTCTGCGATCTACGATCCGGTGGCTGGACGGGCGGGCGGGCTGCTCGCCTGCGATCTACCCTGCTGCGTCTCGGCGTGTCGAGGGCGCCGATGAGGCGCCGCGACTGGCTGGTGCTGTTCGCCGCGTACCGGGGCGCTCCGGACGGACTCGATCCGGTGCGCTTTCAGGAGGGGCTGTTCCTGTTCTCCCGCCTGCGGGGAGTGCCCGAGCGGTTGAAGTACCAGTTCAAGCCGTGTTCGTACGGGCCGATGAGCGCCGGAATCTACGCCGATCTCGACCGGCTTGTCAGCGAGGGGCTGATCGAGCCGGTGCCGGTGTCGGGCAAGCATTGGTCGCGCTACAAGCCGACAGACGTGACGTTCAGCGAAGGCGAGCGGGTGCTGAAGCAGGCCGAGGATGAGAACCTGCTCGGCGTCGCGCGCGAGCTTTACGAGATTAAGCGCGAAGTCTCGAGCCTCGGCTTCGACGAGCTGCTGGGACGTGTCTACGCCGAGCATCCCGAGTTCGCCGTCAAGTCGGTCTTCCGCACGCCGGCTTGAGCGAATCAGGCGCGCGAGCGAAACATCGCCGTCGCTCGGGATGATGCGGCGTTCATGCTTTCCGCCGACATTGAGCTGGTCACACGATGACGCTGATCGCTGCCCTGCGCGTCGCCGACGGCGTGATCCTCGGCTCCGACAGCCAGCAGACGCGCGGGCGCCGCGGGCGCCGTCTCGCTCGGCCTGCTCGGAAGGTGTACGAGCCACGCCCGGGCCTGCTCCTCGCGGCTGCCGGCGCGCAGGACGTCGCACAGGAGTTCTCCCTTCGTCTGCAGCGCACGGACGGCCTGACGCCGAACGTCGATCGATTGCGGCTGAAGTCTCACCTCCAGGGACTCTTGCGGCAGCTGCGCGACGATCCGGGCATCGAGGAGCGAAGCGATCACGTCGAGTTCCTCCTCGCCTGGTGGCCGCGTCGGGCGGGCAAGCCCGTGGCGCTGCACCTGCTCAGCGCCGGCGCGGAGACGAGACGCCGGCGTCCGCGAGCGATACGCCGGATCGGGGCGTCGGGCCGCCGGCCTGAGGTACCCGGGACGGTCCCGGCGTCCGTTCGGCGCTCGTGCAGGCGCTCGACCATGAGGTCTCGTGACGGTCGACGGGCAACTTGAGTTCGCCAGACAAAAGTCCTGCTCGTAGCTGATGCTCAGGTCGCTTGCGGCGACGCGAACCGACTCAGACTGGTCGTCGGCGATCGATCAACGCCAGCACCCGATCGCCCTTGCTCCCATGTACTGCGCTCGCCGCGGCCGCGGCCTCCTCACCGGCCGCAGGACTGGCTGACGCGGCGGCGGCAAGCGTGCGCCGCCGCGCGGCCGTCGCCTCCTCGTCGAGGCTCCCGTCCTCGCGCAGCACGACGCCGTACACCTCGCGCGCGCGCTCGGCGCTGACCCACCCGTCGACGACGTCATGCAGCACGTGCTCGACCGCGCGCTCGTGCGGCGGGCCGTAGCCGCCGCCGCCCGATGAGATCGAGATGATCGTCTCGCCGGGCGCGAGCACGACGCGTGCCCACGCGTCGAGCTCGACGACCTCGCCGTCGGCGCGGCGCATCGCCGGGCGGCACAGCGCCCCCGACTGGCCGCCGCGCACGCCGAGCGCCGGGTTGACGGTGCCGTCGGCCGCGTAGAGGACCTCGAGCTCGGTGTCGACGGGGCCGTACTCGATGTACAGCGACGGCGCGCCGCGGAAGCGCCCGGCGCCCTCGGTGTCGGGCACGATCCGGTCCGTCCAGACGCGGATCGGGCGCAGCAGCTCGAGCACCTCCGTCGAGTCGCGCATCATCGAGCCGCCGTCGCTCGTCTCGCCGTTGGTCACCCAGCCATCGCCGTGCGGGTGTCCCGCGCCGCCCGAGTTGCCGAGGATCATCATGTCGACGAACGGCGCGTCCCCGTGGCGCGGGTCGCGCCCCGAGAGCCCCGCGACCGCGGGCGGGCACTCGGGGCCGGTCGAGGCCATCCCGAGGCCGTCCTCGAACTCGGCGAGCGTGCGCTGCACGATCCCGGCGAGGCGCTCGGCGATTCCCGACGTCGCCATCGAGCAACTCGCGGGGTGCACCGGGATGCCGACGCAGCAGTTCTCGCGCAGCAGCACCTTCACCGCGCGCCCGCTACCCGTGTTGCGCGGGACCGGCTCCGCGATGCTGTTGAAGACGCCGATCAGCGCAGAGGTGACCGCCGTCGATTCGGTCAGGTTCAGCCCGCACGGCAGGCAGTCGGGGTTCTCGCGCAGGTCGATCTCGATCTCCGCCGATTGCGGGTCGACGCTGACGCCCACCTTCAGCGGGACGCCGTTCTCGACGCCGCGCAGCGGCACCGCGTCGTGGATGTCGTGGCCCGCGCGCCGTCCCGCCGGCAGCCGGCGGATCGTCGCGCGCATCCGCTCCTCGCTGTAGTCGAGCCAGTCGGCGACGTAGGAGTCGAACACGTCCCATCCGACCTCCTCGCCGACCTTCGACAGCTCGCGCTCGCCGACGCGCGCCGCGCCGATCATCCCGAGGTAGTCCCCGTACCAGTCCTCCGGCACCCGGATCCGCGCCGTGCACATCCGCACGACATCCTCGATGTCGCGGTAGTCCTGCTGGATCTTGACGCACGGGAAGATCAGCGCCCCCTCCTCGTAGACGTCGCGCGCCGTCGCCATCAGCGTCGTCGGTTCGGAGTTGCCGATGTCGGCCATGTGCGCCTTGACGACCGCCGTCGCGCGCTGGCGGCCCTCGTCGTCGATCACCGGCACGAGGATGCAGTGGTCGCCGGCGTGCGAGTTGCCGTGGTAGGGCGAGTTGTGGATAAACGCGTCGCCGCGTCGCGGATCGGGATGGAACTCGCGCAGCCAGCGGCTGATCACGTCCGGGCCCGAGATCACATGGATCGGCAGCGACTCGGCCATCACGAGCATCTCGTGGTTCGCCGTGACGATGCAGCACGAGAAGTCGCGCGCCGTGTTCAGCACCGTCGAGCGGGCCGTGCGGAACAGCGTGTTCGTCATCTTGCGAACGACGCCCTCCATTCGGTTCGTCATCACCGCTAGCGTCACCACGTCGCGCGGCTGCTGGCGGCCGGGCCCGGACACGCTCAGCTCACCGCCTCGGAGCTGGCAGCGCCGGCGCGCGCCGGCTCGAACGCGCCAGGCGCCAGCGCGAGGCTGCCGCTCGCCGTCCGCTCAGCGCTCGCGCCCGGGTTCAGCACGATCGTCGTGAACGAGGACTCGACGATCGCCGGCCCGGCGAAGCGCGCGCCCGTCGCCATCGCCTCGAGCCGCACGATCGCCGCGTTGACCGTGCCGATGCCGCTGAAGTACACGCTGCGCATGCCCGCTGAGGAGTGGCCGCGCTCGAGCGCGGCCGTGTCCTTGACGCCGCCGCGCAGTGGGCAGGTGACGCGCGCGCGGAGGTTGACGATCTCGACGACCGCGCGCTCGTCCCGTACCGCGTAGACCTCCTCGTGGATCGCGTGGAAGTCCTCGACGAGGTTCGCGACGTGCTCCGCCGTCGCCAGCCGGCCCTCGCGCAGGCGCACGTCCAGCTGCCAGACCTGGTGGCGGTAGCGCGCCTCGGCGATGAACTCGATCTCGGCGTCGGCGAGCGAGCCGTTGCGCTCGGCGAACTCCTCGCAGCGATCGTGCAGCCCGGCGATCACCGCGTCCGCGCGCTCGTGGTCGAAGCCGTCCGAGCCGGTGAAGACCGCCGCCGCGTGTTCGCTCGTCAGGTCCGACATCAGCGCGCCACGCGCGCTCAGCACGGCGCCGGCCTGCGGGATCACGACGCGGCGCGAGCCGAGCCGGCGCGCGATCGCGACCGCGTTCAGCCCGGCCGCGCCGCCGCCGCCGACGAGTACCGCGCTGCGTGGGTCGACCCCCTGGTTCACCGTGATCTCCTCGATCGCCTGGACCATCCGCTCGGTCGCGACAGCCATGATCGCCGCCGCCGCCTCGTTGACCTCGAGCCCCAGCGGGCGCGCGACGAGCTCCGCGATCGCCTGCCGCGAGGCCGCCGCGTCGAGCTCCATCTCGCCGCCGAGGAAGTAGTCCGGGTCGATGTAGCCGAGCACGACGCACGCGTCCGTGACCGTCGGCTCGGCCCCGCCGCGCGCGTAGCAGACGGGGCCGGGGTCGGCACCAGCGCTCTGCGGTCCGACGTGCAACAGGCCGCCCGCGTCGATCCAGGCGATCGAGCCACCGCCGGCGCCGACGCTGCGGACGTCGACCGCCGGAAAGCCCGTGATGTGCCCCTCGTACTCGAGCCCGAGCCATGTCTCGCGCGTGACCGGTATGCGTCCGCGGCGCACGAGCGTCACGTCGTAGCTCGTGCCTCCGGTGTCCGCGACGACCGCGTCCTCGCTCAGTCCGTCGAGCGCCGCGTAGTGGCGCCCGGCGACCGGCGCCATCGCCGGTCCCGAGTTGATCGAGTGGATCGGCGCCGCGCCCATGTCGGCCGCGTCGACGACGCCGCCGCTCGAGGTCACCATCAGCAGCCGCCCGGCGAAGCCGGAGTCGCGCAGCCGCCCCTCGAGGCTTTCGAGGTAGCTCGTCATCAGCGGCTTCAGCGACGCGTCGATCGCGGCCGAGGAGGCGCGGCGGTACTCGCGCAGCGTCGGGTTGAGCGCGTGCGAGAGC
>FSVZ01000020.1_pt1 | contig 29534 bp, 28 predicted proteins | sample 1637881 | NCBI WGS metagenome assembly FSVZ01 (sample SAMEA3914789, study PRJEB12502) | metagenome | biome: forest; material: soil | place: Canada | collected 2011-07-03 | depth 0.3 m
CGGCTTCACCGTGTGGGCTCACCACATGTTCACCTCGGGCATGGCGGCCTGGATCCGCATCCCGATGGCGATCACGACGGCGATCATCGCCGTGCCGACGGGGATCAAGATCTTCTCCTGGCTGGCGACGCTGTGGCGCGGCGTCCTGCACCTCGATACGCCGATGCTGTTCGCGCTGGGCTTCCTGACGACGTTCACGCTGGGCGGGATCAGCGGCGTCATGCTCGCCATGATCCCGTTCGACATCCATGTCTCGGCGACCTACTTCATCGTCGCCCACATCCACTACGTGCTGTTCGGCGGCTCGCTGATGACGATCTACGCGGGCGTCTACTACTGGTTCCCGAAGATGACGGGGCGGATGTACGACGAGCGCCTGGGCAAGTGGCACTTCTGGAGCACGTTCATCTTCTTCAACCTGACGTTCGCGCCGATGCACATCCTCGGCCTGCAGGGGATGCCGCGCCGGGTGGCCGACTACTCGTCGAAGTACGCGAGCCTCAACCTGTTCATCTCGATCGCGAGCTTTGCGCTCGGGCTGAGCACGCTGATCTTCCTCTACAACATGGTCACGAGCTGGCGCGGCGGCCCGATCGCGGTCAAGAACCCGTGGCGCGGGATGACGCTCGAGTGGCAGGTCTCCTCGCCGCCGCCGGTGTTCAACTTCGACAAGCTCCCGACCGTCGTCGGCGGCCCCTACGAGTACGGCGTCCCGGGCGCCGTCCATGGGACGTTCGCCCCGACGCCGACGCCCGCGACAGCCGTCGGCGGCGGCGGCGGGCGCCATGGGTCGGGCATCGTCCAGGCGCCAAGCGAGTGAGCGAAGGAGCACGCCCATGAAGGAAGTCCTCGTCGTCGCCAACCGCACGCTCGGCGGCGCCAAGCTGCTCGATGCCGTCCGCGCGCGCGCCGCCGAAGGCGACGTCCGCTTTCGACTCGTCGTGCCACAGAGCATGCCGCACGCGGGCCTCGTGATCTACGACGAGGCCGTGCGCGAATCGGCGCAGGTGCGCGTCGACCTCGCGCTCTCGCTCGTCGCCGGCGAGTCGATCGACGCGACCGGCGAAGTCGGCGACCCCGATCCGTTCAGCGCGACGATGGACGCGGTCGCGGCGCGCCGTCCGGACGAGATCATCGTCTCGACGCACCCCGCGATCAGCTCCGGCTGGCTGCGGCGCGACCTGATCGAGCGGATCCGTAACGCCTCGGGCCTGCCGGTCGAGCACATCGTCGTCGACCTCGAGCACGAGGGCCTGCCGTTCGCGGTGACGCTCGTGCTCGCGAGCAAAACGCTCGAGGGCGAGAGCCTGCTCGAACGCCTCACGCAGAAGGCGAGCGGAGGCGAGACCCAACGCCTGTTCATCGTCGTCGTCCCGCAGGCCGACGGCACCGGCGATGCGCCGCGCCAGGCGCGCGCGCGGCTGGCGACGATGCTCGATCGCCTGCACGCCGCCGGCCTCCTCGCCTCGGGCATGATCGGCGATCCGGACCCCTACACAGCCGCCGCAAACGCGCTCGAGCTGTTCCGCGTCGACGACATCGTCATCTCGACGCTGCCCGGCGAGCGCTCCGGCTGGCTGCGCGCGAACCTGATCGAGCGCGTCCGCAACGTGACCTCGGCGCCGGTCGAGCACGTCGTCGTCGACGTCCGGACCCCGACCGCGGCCCCGGCCGCCTAGCGGAGGACCGATGGAGGCAGCGAGCATCGCGCACGGCGCCGGCCACGACGAGCACGAGCACCACGGTCCGCCACCGGCGAACCGCAGCTCGCGCGTCGAGCCGCAGCTGCTCGGGATGCTGCTTTTCATCATCTCCGAGGTGATGGTCTTCGGCGCGTTCTTCACCGCCTACTTCTTCATCCGGGTTGCCCAAGGCGACCCGTGGCCCGCGCCCGGCACGAGCCTGCCGGTGCAGGTCGCCGGCGTCAACACCGCGATCCTCGTGTCCTCCTCGTTCACGATCCACTGGGCCGAGCAGTCGATCAAGAAAGGCAACCACTTCGGCCTGAAGGCCGGGATGCTGACGACGTTCCTGCTCGGCTGCACGTTCCTCTTCATCCAGATCAACGAGTACGCCAACATCGGCTTCGCGCCGCAGGACCACGCCCAGCAGACGATCTTCTACTCGCTGACCGGCCTGCACGGCGCCCACGTGCTCATCGGGCTGCTCCTGCTCCTGTTCGTGACGATCCGCGCCTTTCGCGGCCACTACAGCCCCGAGCAGCATCGCGGCGTCGAAGTCCCGGGGATCTACTGGCACTTCGTCGACATCATGTGGCTCGTCGTCTACTTCACTGTCTACATCCTCTGAGCGAGACGCACCCAGCATGCTGAACCCGCTGCGCAGCGAGGCGGAGGCGTTCCGTTTCCTGCTCTACGCGCTCGCCGTGGTCGTCGTCGCGATCGCTGTGATCCTGATCGTCCGCGCGGTCGCCTGACGCCGCGGCGCGGGTCGCGTGCGCGGCGGCCTGACCCGCCATAATCTCCGCGCATGCGCCCGGTCGACGGGGACAAGCGCCAGCTGATCGGAGCGATCGAGACCGTCGCGACGTTCGTCGTGATCCTCGCGATCGTCGCGCTCCTGATCTGGTTCTTCTTCTTCGCGCACGACCCGCTGCTGCGGGTCTAGCCGCGAGCTGCGATCCGTCAGCGACGCTGCCCGGAGGTTCGCGGGGTCTGGACTACTTGACGGTCAGCGTGCCGTACATGCCCGCCGGGCGGTGCCCCGGCGCTTCGCAGAAGAACGTGTACGTGCCGGGTTTGAGCGTGACGCTGACTTTCGCCGTGCCCTTGCTCGTGAATTCGCTGGCGCCGAGCTTCGAGCCCTTCGGCGCCGCACCACCTTCGCCCGTTTCGAGCGCGATGTTGTGCGAGACGCCCGACATGTTCGGCATTTCGATCGTCACCGGCCCGGCGGTCGCCGATGCCTTGTTGGTGGCGTAGGCGAGCTGGCCGGATGGGCTCGCGGGGATCGAGAGCTTGCCCGCGCTCTCGACGGCCGGCTTGCCGGCGCCGGGCGCCTGCACGGCGGTCGCGAGCAGCCCCGTGTCCTGGCCGCGCTTGGCGGCTACTTCCGCGACGTACGCCGCGACGTCTCGCAGCGCCGCGCCGCTGACGAGGTTCTTCGGCATCGCGCCTACAGGGTTGGGGATCTGGATCTGTTTTTCGACGACCCCGCGAACCGTGGAGCGCTTGGCGCCTTCCTGCAGGCTGACGCGGAACGCTTCGTCGAGGTTCGGCCCGACGATCCCTTTCGTTTCGGCGCGCGCGAGCGTGTGGCAGGAGCCGCACTTGGCGACGAACGTCTGCTTGCCGAGGATCACGTCGGCGTTGTCGGCGCCCTTGACCGAGCAGCCCGCCGTGCCGAGCCCGAGCAGCGCCAGAGCAGCGAGCGTCGACGCGCGCAGAGCCCTCCGGCGCCTCGCGCCGGCCGGCTGTCGTGGATCGCTCAGAGCTTGCTTGCTCCCCATAAGCCGGCGGAACACTATCCGACGGGGCGGGTGCATCGACGCCCGCCGAATGGCGCATCGCCGGCCCGATCACGGCGCCTGCAGCCCGTCCAGCTCGCCGCGCGCCGCGTCGATCACGCCGCGCGCGACGCCCTCCCACGACCACCGCTCGCGGACGGTCTCGACGAGGCCCGCGCGCGCGCGGGCCTTCAGCGACGGATCGGCCGCGAGCCAGCCGCTCACGCGCTCGGCGAGCGCGCGCACGGCGCCGTCGTCGACCGCGAACGAGAGCAGCCGGACGATCTCGCGCGGGATCGCGCCGGCGAGCGCGTCGCTGACCTCGGCGAGCCCCGAGTGCGCGGCGCTGATCGGCAGCGCGCCGCAGGCGGCCGCCTCCGCGGCGACCATCCCGAACGCCTCGGGGAACGTGCTCGGCACGACGATCGCCTCGCACGCCGGCAGCAGCTCGGAGAGCTCGTCGTGCTCGAGGCGGCCGGTCAGCACGACCCGCTCGCCCAGCGCGCCCGCCGCCGCGAGGTAGCGCTCGAGCTCCTCGCCGTGCAGGCTTTCGAGGAACGCGAGCAAGTGGCGCAGCGGCCGCGCGGCGGCCGACCCGTCCTCGAGCGCGCGCCCGGCACGCGCGATCGCCATCGCGCGGTCGAGCTCGCCGGCTGACAGCGCGTCGCGTAGGTTCTCGAACGCCTGCCGATAGGCACCGAAGCCGACGACGACGAGCCGTGCGTCGGGAGCCGCCTCGAGCACGAGCGGCCACGCCGCGAGCAGCAGGTCGACGCCCTTGCTGACGATCAGCTTGCCGACGAACGCGACGAGTCGGTCCTCGCCCGGGCGCAGGCTCGCGAGCACCCCGCCCGCAGCGCGCTCGTCGCGCGCGAACGCGTCGGCCTTCGACACCTGCCGCTCGCCCGCCTCCCCGGCCTCGACGGCGCCCGCCGCGACTCCGGTCGAGCCTGCCAGAAGCCGCGCCGCCAGCTCGCGCAGCGCCTCGCCGGCGGCGTCCGCGCGACGCGGGACGAAGCGCTCGATGTCGACGCCCGGCGGCCCCAGGCGCGTGCGGCGTTCGACCTCGCGATCGCCAAGCACGCGCCACAGGCTCGCCGCGGTGTGGTGCGAGCCGACGAGCACGCCGCCCGCGCCGCCGACGCCCTCGCGCGCGAACGGCAGGAAGCGCTCGGGCTGCGGCTTGACCGTGTACTCGAGCGCGCTGCCGTGCACCTTGACCGCATACGGAACGGCGCCACCGAGCGCGCGCGCGAGGATCACAGGCCCCATCACGAGGTGGTTCGCGAGCGCGACGTCCGGCCCCGCGCGCTCGACGACCTCGCGGACGGCGGCGACGTTCGCAGCGACGTAGCGCGCGATCTCCTCGTCGCTGCACTGCGCGAACGTGCGAGTCTCGATCCCCTCGTAGCGGTCGGCGACGTAGACGGGCAGCAGCCCGCCGATGTCCGGCCTGTAGACGACGCAGCGCGCCGCCCCCGCCCCGTGCTCGCGCCCGCCCCGCAGCTCGCGCACCTGCAGCGCGCCGTCGTCCCAGTCGCCGGCCGCGTCGACGAACGGCTGGCGCTCGGGATGGCGCTCCTGGCAGAGCAGGTGCACCTCGTGCCCGAGCTTCACGAACGCGGCCGCCAGGCGCGCGTTATAGACGTTCGACCCCGTGCCGGCGAGCAGGTAGCCGTGGAACACGAGGATGCGCACCGCGGCAGCCTACCGACCGGCTTACGCGAGATCGCTCCGATAAAGTCCTGCCGGTGAGCGCCAACCAGCGATACCGGCTGCGCAGCCCGGCCAACGGGCGCGAGATCGTGATCGAGGCCGAGCCCGAGGAGATCTACCTCGACCGCGAGACCGGCGAGGAGCTCGAAGTCGTCGGCAAGGTCCTGCCGCTCGCGCCCTCGGCCTCGCGCCTGCCCTGGGCCGTCGAGAACCTGCGTTTCTGCAGCTGGTGCGACCAGCTCGCGCAGAAGGACCTCAACGACTGTCCGACGTGCGGCAGGCGGATGGGGCCGCTCGGCCCGCGCCCGGGGGAGCGTTGAGGGTAAGCGCGCTGGCGCTGGCGCTGGCGCTCGCGCTGGTGCTCGGCGCCGCGACTTTCGGAGCCTGCGGCGGCGGCGCCAGCGCTTCCGACGCCGTGCCGAAGAGCACGCCCGAAATCACGCCGCCGAACGACACGAGCGCCGAAAAGGCCGCCGCGCAGACGACGTCGACGTCGACGTCCACCTCCGCGTCGAAGACCTCGTCGACCGGAACCTCGAAAACAGAAAGCCCCGCCAACGAATCGGGCGGCAACGAAGCAACCGAAGAACCGACGAGCGGCGGCAGCGCGAGCGGCGCCGGCGAATCCAAAGCCGCGACACCGTCGGGCGGCGCCTCGGCCGAAAAAGAAAAAGAATCAGAAAAATCCGCCGCCGGCTCGAGCCCCTCCGGCGGCGCGTCCGCTCCGTAGCGCCGCTGGCCGGCGCGGCCGATCTCCGATCGGTCCGCGTCCTGCCAGCCCTCGCCGGCTGGCCAGCGAGACGCTAGGGCGTTGCGATCAAGGTCGCGCTGTAGGTCAGGCGCGCGGTCTGGTAGAGGCAGAAGTACTGCACGGCCGAGCCGATCGAGGTCTGCGTGCTCTGCGAGCTCGTGCTCGCGCACTGCTTCTTTTCGCGGCTCGCGCGCCAGGAGGTGTCCTTGCCGAAGCCGAGCGCGAGCGCCGGCGCCCAGGTCGGCACGGTCAGCGCGGCGATGTCGCCCTTCTTCACCTTGATCGTGGCTTCGAGCGGAAACTGCGCCGTCTTGCCGAAGTACTTTTCGAGCTTGACCATCGGGCTCGACGCGACCAGTTTGTAGGTGAGGTTCGGCTTCTTTTCGGCTCGCAGGATCGCGATACCGGCTTCGGCGGGGCCGCCCTCGTTGGCGTTGAAGAACTTGACCTGCGTCGTGTTCGGCTTGCCGAGGGTGATCGTCCACGCGACGATCGAGCCTGCTTTCGGCATGTCGCTGAGCGTCGTGTCCTTCGCGACCTTGACCTGGAAGCCGGTCGTGCGGCTGACGGCGAGACACGGGGTTGCGGGACAGCTCGGCACCGTTTCGGGGGTCGTCGGCGGGATCACGCCGACTTCGGCGATCGTCGCAGGCGCGAGCGCCGGGAGCGCGAGGACGAGCACGAAGCTCGCCAGGATGGCTGCGTATGTCCGTTTCATTATTGCCCCCCAACACGGCGCGACGTCGGATGTAGCGTTCTGGGCATTCTCTACCCGCCGCCGAGTTCCTGCGCGGCCGCCGCGATCTCGGCGGGGTCGCCGGGTGCCGGTACCCACGGCAGCCGCACCGAATCGCCCTCGTAGCGCGGGATCACGTGCACGTGAAAGTGGAAGACCGTCTGAAAGGCGACCGCGCCGCAGGAGTTCAGGAGGTTGACGCCGTCGGCGCCGAGCCGCTCCTTTGCGCGCGCCGCGAGGCGCTGCGCGGCGTTGCCCACGGCGGCGAGATCCTCGGCGTCGATGCTCAGCAGATCGGGCGAGTGCTCGCGCGGGATCACGAGAGCGTGCCCGCGTGTGGCCGGCGCGATGTCCATGAACGAGACCGTCCGCTCGTCCTCGTCGACGATCGTCGACGGCAACTCGCCGGCGAGGATCTTGCAGAAGAGGCAATCGGGGTCGCGCATCGCGCGAAGCCTATTCGGATCGCGTCGCGCCGGCCCGACCGTCCGCGCCTCGCAGGTGGGCGAGCGCTTGCTCGCGCGTGCTGACCTCGCCGGTGAACTGCGCCTCGGCGAGCGCCTCCAGCAGCGCGCCGATCCGCGGGCCCGGAGGAATGCCGAGCTCGCGCCCGAGCTGATCGCCGCGCAGCAGCGGCGGCGGTGGCCCGTCGGCGCGCCAGCGCAGCGCCTCGGCGAGCATCCCGCGCGCGACGCGCACGTGCGCGTCGATCGCGTCCCCGGCGCGCGCGCCGCGCGTCGCCAGGCGGTCGGCAACCGACAGCAACGTGACGTCGACCTCGACCGGCTCGGTCGCGCGCAGGTAGGCGAACACGGTGCGCCGCGAGAGCGGCTGCGGCTCATGGACGAGGAAGCCGAGGCGCAGGTGTTGACGCGTGAGCGCGGCGACATGCGCACGTACGCGCTCGCTCGCGCGCAGCCGGCCGAGCGCCTCGCGCGCGAGAGCGGCGCCACGCTCGTCGTGGCCGAGGAACGTGACGCGGCCGTCGAGCGGACGCACCGAGCGCGTCAGCGGCTTGGCCGCGTCGTGCAGCAGCGCGCCCCAGCGCAACGCCTCGCCGCGAGTCATCTGATCGGCGAGCGGCTCGGCGAGCAGCGTCGCGACGGCGCCGCGGTGCTCGCCGAGCGCGCGATCGAGCTCGTCCGCCCCCTCGACGTCAACGCCCGCGGCAAACCGCTCCAGTGCGATCGTCCGCGCGAGCACCTCGAGCGTGTGGTCGTGCACGTCGGCGTGGTGGAAGCGGTTCTGCTCGATCCCGCGTAGCGCCTCGAGCTCGGGCAGGACGATCGCCGTCGCGCCCAGCTCGTGCATCAGCTCCAGGCCGCGCAGCGCCTCGCCCGCGGCGACGATCCGACGCAGCTCGACGAACACGCGCTCGGACGAGACGTCGGCCAGCTCGATCGCGTGAGCTCGCGCCTGAGCGAGCGTGTCAGGCTCGGCGAGCAGGCCGAGCTCGACCGCGACGCGCGCGAGGCGCAGGACGCGCAGCGGGTCGTCTGCGAACGCGCGCGGCGCGGCCGCCCGCAGACGCCGCGCGTCGAGGTCGGCAAGCCCGCCGAGAGGGTCGATCGGCGGGCCGCCGGCGAGCGGCTCGGCGATCGCGTTGACGGTGAAGTCGCGCAGCGCGAGGTCGGCCGCGAGCGAGCCGCCGCGCAGCCGCTCGACGTCGACCTGCCAGGTCGAGTCGCGCGAGCAGACACGCCACGCGCCGAACTCCTCCGACAGCGCGAAGCACGCCGCGCGCCCGGCCGCGCGCGCGATCGCGCGCGCGGCCTCCTGCGGGTCGCCGTCGACGACGACGTCGAGATCGCTCGTCTCGCGTCCCAGCACCCGATCGCGGATCGCGCCGCCGACGAGCCAAGCCTCTCGGCCTTCGAGCGCAGCGCGCGTCGCCGCAAGCGGATCGGCGATGCGGTTGGTGTCAGCCATGGCGCGCCGGCAGCCACGGCGGCGAGCCCGCGTCCGGCCCGCCCGAACCCGCCGCGACCCGGTCCAGCACTGCGCCGTCGCGATGGTGCACGCGCACGACGCGCGACGTCAGTCCGCATGTGACCTCATAGTTGATCGTCTGCAGGCGCCGCGCGACCTCCTCGGCGGTGATCCGCTCGGCGCCGTCGGCACCGATCAGCATCGCGGGCCGGCCGCGCAGTCGCTCGGCGCTCGGGCCCGGGCCGAGGTCGATCGTCACGTTGTCCATGCTGACCGTGCCGACCAGCGCGTAGCGTACGCCGCCGACCAGCACGTCGGCGTTGTTCGACAGGCCGCGCCGCCAGCCGTCGCCGTAGCCGATCGGCAGCACTCCCAGGCTCGTGTCGCGCGTCGCGATGAAGCGCCGGCCGTAGCCGGCGCTCTCGCCGGCGCGGAACGGCTTCACCTCGGCGACGTAGGAGCTCAGCTCGAGCGCCGGCTCGAGCGAACGCGCGGCGGGGTCCTCGCCGAAGGGGTCCATCCCGTAGACCGCGATGCCGCAGCGGGCCATGTCGAGGTGCGAGCGCTCGTCGCGCAGCAGCGCAGCGCTGTTCGCGATGTGCACGAGCAGCTCGGGCTGTGCCTGCTTCTGCTCCCCCGCCCAATCCGAGAACGCGTCGAGCTGCGCCGCGAAGAAACCGTCGTCGTCGAGCTCGTCGGCGGTCGCGAAGTGCGACATCAGTCCGACCGGCTGCACGCCGCGCGTCTCGCGGGCCACCGCGAGCACGCGCGTGGCGAGCGCGGCGTCGCGCGTACCGAGGCGCCCCATGCCGGAGTCGAGCTTGACGTGCACGCGCCCGCCACCCTCCTCGGCGACGGCGCGCACGTAGCGCTCGCTCCACACGACGACGTCGGCGTCGGCCGCGAGCGCCTGGCGCAGCTCGGCAAGGCTGAGCGCTCCCATCACGAGGATCGGCGCCGTCGCAATGCCGGCATCGCGCAGCTCGCGTGCCTCGCCGGCGGTCGCCACGGCGAGCCAGCTCGCGCCGCCGGCGAGCGCGGCGAGCGCGCTCGGCGCCGCGCCGTGACCGTAGCCGTCGGCCTTGACGACCGCACACAGCTCGGCGCCGTCGCGCAGCTCGCGACGAAGCCTCGCGCAGTTGCGCTCGATCGCCGCGACGTTGATGCTCGCCTGAGCGCGCGGCGCAGTCACGCTGCCGCCCCCCCGCGCGCGGCGGGCAGAGCGTCGATCACGTCGCTGGCGATCACGCCCTCGGCCGAGCCCTGGCGGCGGGCCGCCTCGCGCCCCGCGGCCGCGTGCAGCCAGACGCCGGCGGCGGCCGCGAGGAACGGATCGAGCCGCTGCGCGAGCAGCGCCGCGATCACGCCGGTCAGCACGTCGCCGGTGCCCGCCGTCGCAAGCGCCGGGCTGCCGCCGCGGCTGACCGCAACGCGGCCGTCGGGCTCGGCGACGAGCGTGTCGTCGCCCTTCAGCACGACGATCGCGCGCGAGCGCTCGGCAGCGTCGCGCACGTGGCGCAGGCGCTCGCGCTCGATCTCCTCGCCGTCGAGCTCGAGCAGCCGACCGAGCTCCCCGGCGTGCGGCGTCAGGACCGTCATCGCCTCGCGCTCGCGCAGCTCGGCGAGTCGTCCGGCGTGCGCGTTCAGCCCGTCCGCGTCGAGCACGATCGGAGCCGGCGCTCGGCGCGCGAGCTCGCGCGCGAACGCGACCGCGCCGTCGCTGCGCCCGAGGCCGGGGCCGAGCGCGAGCGCGCCGCCCGGCCTGATGCTCTCGAGCACGCTCGCGACCGCCGTCGGCGCGAGCGAGCCGTCCTGCTCGGGCAGCCCGCGCGTCATCAGCTCGGGCGTCGCCGCCGCCGCGAGCACGTCCTGCAGCGACGCCGGCACGCAGCCGATCACATAGCCGGCGCCCGCGCGCATCGCGGCGTGCGAAGCCATCCGCGGCGCTCCCATCAGCCCGCGCGAGCCACCGGCGACGACGACCTGGCCCGAGGCGAACTTCGTCGTGTCGCCGGCGCGGCGCGGCAGCCGCGCGCCGACACTCGGCTCGATCAGCCCGACCCGTGCTTCGCTCGGCGCGCCGCGCGGGATCCCGATGTCGAGCGTGCGCACCTCGCCGGCGTGCGCCTTGCCCGGCATGATCCACAGCCCGGGCTTGGCGGCGTGGAAGGTCACGGTCAGCGCCGCGCGCACCGCCTCCCCGGCGACGACGCCGCTCGAGGCGTCGACGCCGCTCGGGACGTCGACGGCGACGACCGGCGCGCCCGCGGCGCGAATCGCGGCGATCGCCTGCGCGCTCGGACCATGAGGCTCGCCCCGAAAGCCGGTGCCGAGCACCGCGTCGACGAGCGCGGCCGCAGACGCGATCGCGCGTCCCCCCTGCTCGAGCGCCAGCGGCGGCTCGCCCGGCAGGCGGCTGGCGTTCTCGGCGGCATCGCCGCGAAAGTCCTCGACCGGCGCGACGCAGACGACCGCTACCTCGCGACCGGCCTCGCGCAGCAGGCGCGCGACGACGAGCCCGTCGCCGCCGTTATTGCCTTTGCCGCAGACGACCGTCACGAGGCCGTCCCCCGCGAGCTGCTCGACGGCGCGCGCGACGCCCGCGCCGGCGCGCTCCATCAACTCGAGTCCCGGCACGCCGCGCTGCTCGATCGCCCAGCGGTCGACCGCCCGCATCGCGTCGGCGTCGGGCAGCGGCGTCAACCAGTCGGGCAGGCGCTCCACGACGAGCGATGCTAGAGGTAGCGGGCGCTACTCGACCGTGACGGTCTTCGCGAGGTTGCGCGGCTGATCGACATTCAGACTCCGCCGGCGCGCGATCGCGTAGGCGAGCAGCTGCAGCGGGATCACCGCAAGGATCGGCTGCAGCATCCAATCGGTCGCGGGCACGCCGATCGACGCGTCGACGTGCGCGTCGACGTCGCCGTCACCGTCGGTACAGACGGCGATCACGTGGGCGCCGCGTGCGCGCGCCTCCTGGATGTTCGAGACGAGCTTGTCGAGCACCGGCGAGCGCGTCGCGACGCAAACGACCGGCGTCGCCTCGTCGAGCAGCGCGATCGGCCCGTGCTTCATCTCACCCGCGGCGTAGGCGTCGGTCGAGATGTAGGAGATCTCCTTCAGCTTCAGCGCGCCCTCGAGCGCGACCGGAAGGCCGACGTGGCGACCGATGTAGAAGAAGAAGTCGGCCTGCCAGACACCGTCGGCGATCTCCTGCGCCGCGCGCTCGGCACGCCCGAGCAGGGTGTCGATCGAGTGGGGCAGGCGCTTGAGCTCGCCGACGAGCTCGGCGATCCGATCCTCCGGCAGCGTGCCGCGCAGCTCGGCCAGGCGCAGCGCGAGCAGGTACATGACCGCGACCTGGCAGACGAACGTCTTCGTCGCGGCGACGCCGATCTCGAGGCCCGCGCGCGTGTAGAGCACGCCGTCGGCCTCGCGCGTGGCCTGCGAGCCGCGCGTGTTCGTGATCGCCAGGACCGTCGCGCCGCGCTCGCGCGCGAGGCGCATCGCGGCGAGCGTGTCGGCCGTCTCGCCCGACTGCGAGATCCCGATCACGAGGTCGCTCGGCCCGACTACAGGGTTGCGGTAGCGGTACTCGGAGGCAATGTCCATTTCGACCGGCACTCGCGCCCACTCCTCGAGCGCATAGCGGCCGATCAGGCCGGCGTGGTAAGCCGTGCCACAGGCGACGACGACGATCCGCCCGACGCCCGCGAGGATCGACTCGTCCAGCGCACCCTCCTCGTCGAGGTCGACTCCGTCGCCGCGCGCCGTGCGGTCGAAGATCGTGTCGGCGACGGCGTCCGCCTGTTCGTGGATCTCCTTCAGCATGAAGGTCTCGTAGCCGCCCTTCTCGGCCGTCTCCTGATCCCAGTCGACGTCTTCGACTGCCCGCGAAACCGCCCCGCCGGCGCCGGTCATGATCTGGACGCCCTCGGGGCGCAGGACGACGATCTCGCCGTTCTCGATGTACTGGACGCGGCGTGTCTCGGCGAGGAACGCCGGCACGGCCGAGGCGACGAACTGCTCGCCCTCGCCGCGGCCGATGATCAGCGGGCACTCCTTGCGTGCGCCGACGAGCAGGTCGGGCTCGTCGAGGCTCATCGCGACGAATGCGTAGTGGCCCTGCAGCTCGGCGAACGCGAGCCGGACCGCCTCGGCGAGATCGTCGCTGTAGTGCGCGGCGATCAGGTGCGCGATGACCTCGGCGTCGGTCTCCGAGGTGAACACGCTGCCGGCGGCCGACAGGCGCGCCTTCAGCGTCATGTAGTTCTCGACGATCCCATTGACGACGACGTGGACCCGGTCGCGGTTGTCGAAGTGCGGGTGCGCGTTCTCCTCGCTGACGCGGCCGTGCGTCGCCCAGCGCGTGTGGCCGATCCCGGTCGTCGCGGGCTTCGGCGCGAGCGCAACGGCGCCACTCCCCTGCGCGCGGCTGCGCTCGGCGTCGAGCTTTGCCTCGAGCGCGCTGAGGTTGCCGACTGCCCTGACGGCCTCGATCCGACCGTCGGCGATCACCGAGATCCCGGCCGAGTCGTACCCGCGATACTCGAGCTTGCTGAGCCCGCCGAGCAGCAGGTCCCGCACCGGACGCGCGCCCACGTAGCCGACGATGCCGCACATCGGAGCGAAGATACCAGCGCGCCCGTGGCCGATCGGGCCGTGCACCGGCGATGCCAGCCGCTCGTACTAGCCGAGCTCGGCGTTCACGAGCGCGACGAGGCGCTCGCAGACCTGCTCGGCCTCGGCGTCGCTCGGCGCCTCGACCATCACGCGCACGAGCGGCTCGGTGCCACTCGGGCGCACGAGCACGCGACCGCGCCCACTGAGCTCACGGTCGGCCGCCTCGACGGCCTGCGCGAGCTCGACGGCGTGGGCGAGCCCCTCGCGATCGCGCACGCGAACGTTGACGAGCCGCTGCGGCAGCTTCGCCATCGCGTCGCGGTCGCTGAGATCGTCGCCGGCGAGCGCCTCCATCGTCAGCAGCGCGCTCGCGATCCCGTCGCCGGTGCGGTTGAAGCTCATCTCGATGATGTGCCCCGACTGCTCGCCACCGAGCGCCCATCCGCGCGCGCGCAGCTCCTCGAGCACGTAGCGGTCGCCCACCTGCGTCGTCGCGACGGCGACCCCGGCGCGCTCCATCGCTGCGTGAAAGCCGTAGTTGGTCATCACCGTGACGGCGACGCCATCGCCGGTCAGGCGCCCGGCGGCGCGCAGGTGCAGCGCGACGAGCGCGAGCAGCTCGTCACCATCGACGACGGCGCCGGCGCGATCGACGGCCAGCACGCGGTCGCCGTCGCCGTCGAAGGCAAAGCCAACGTCGTGGTCGCCGGCGAGCATCCGCGCAGCGAGCGCCTCGACGTGCGTCGAGCCGACGCCGGCGTTGATGTTGCGACCGTCCGGCTCGTCGGCGATCACGCTGACTGTCGCCCCCAGCCGCCGAAAGATCTCCGGCGCGACCTCGAACGTCGCGCCGTTGGCGCAGTCGAGCAGCACGTCGGCGCCGCTCAGGTCAAGCTCGGCGAAGCGCGTGTGCAGCTCGCGCAGATAGTCCTCGCCGGCGCCGCGCAGCGCGCGCACGTGGCCGATCGAGGGCCCTGCGCCGTGGGGCGGGTGCTCGAGCGCTGCTTCGATCTCGCGCTCGGTCTCGTCGGAGAGCTTGTAGCCGTCGGCGGCGAAGAACTTGACGCCGTTGTCGGCGTATGGGTTGTGCGACGCCGAGAGCACGACCGCCAGCTGCAAGCCGTAGCGCCGCAGCAACAGCGGCGCGGCCGGCGTCGGCAGCACCCCGCCGAGCAACGCATCGCCGCCCGCCGCGCTGACACCGGCGGCGACCGCCGCCTCGAGCATCTCACCCGACTCGCGCGTGTCTCGCACGATCAGCACCTGTGGGCGCTCCGCGCCGGCGCGAGCTGTCGCGGAGCGCGCGAGCGCCAGCGCGAGCTCGGCACTGACGAACTCGCCGGCAAGTCCACGCACACCGTCCGTCCCGAACAGTTTGCGGGCCATCTTCACCCCCGTGATATCGGCGCTAGCGCTTGGAGAACTGAGGACGCTTGCGCGCCTTCTTGAGGCCGGCCTTCTTGCGCTCCTTCGCGCGCGAGTCGCGCGTGAGGAAACCCCTGCGCTTGAGCTCGCCGCGCAGGTTCGGGTCGGCCTCGAGCAGCGCTCGTGAGACGCCGTGGCGCAGCGCGCCGGCCTGCGCTGAGATGCCGCCGCCGTGCAAGCGGGCGACCACGTCCATCCGCTCTTGGTAGCCGACCGTCTCGAGCGGCTGGCGGATGTTGCGCCGGAGCGTGTCGCGTGGGAAGTGCTGCTCAAGCGTGCGGCCGTTGATCAGATACGTGCCCTTGCCGGGGCGCAGCGTGACACGGGCGATCGCCGTCTTGCGCTTGCCGGTCGCACGGTAGCGCGCGCCGGCGGCGAGATCGATCGCGGCCGTCGCGATCGGCTCGCTCAACGACTCCTCGCCCTGGTCCTCGCCCTCGGTGCTACTCGCCGCGTCGCCGTCGTCCTCGTCGACGGCGTACGGGTCGACGTAGCCCTCCTCGCGACCGAGCGGGTCGGCGCCCTCCGGGACCAGGTCGACTTCCAGGTGCGCGCCCGGCACGGCCGGCTTGGCGCTCGGCGCGGCGACGTCGGCGTCGTCGCCTTCGTCCTCCTCCTCGTCGACGGCGGCCTCGACAGCGACGGCGTCCTCGGCCTCCTGCAGCGCCTCGAGCGCCGCGTCCTCGGCGACGCCGGCGATCTCCAGCGACTCGTCGGTCGGCGCGGCGTGCCCTTCGCCGCCCGGCGTGGCGGTCGCGGGCCCGGGTCGCGTCTCGCCACCGGCCTCGGTCGCCTCCTGGGCCGCCTCGAGCGCGGCGTCCTCGGCCGAGCCGGCGATCTCGCGTGCCTCCTCGCTCGGCACGGCGTGCTGCGGCGTCTCCTCGGCGCGAGCCGACTCGTCGTCGGCCGGGGTCTCGGGTGTCTGCTCGTCGGCCATCAGCGCTCGATCTCCAAAGGTTGCGGATTCTGGGCCACGTGCGGGTGCTCGGGACCGGCGTAGATCTTCAGCTTCGTCAGCTGCTTTCGCGCGAGCCTGTTGCGCGGCATCATCCCTTTCACGGCCAGCCGGATGATCTCCTCGGGGCGGCGCGCAAGCATCTCCTCGAAGGAGCGCGAGCGCAGCCCGCCGGGGTAGCCCGAGTGGCGGTAGTAGCGCTTGTCGGCGCGCTTGTTGCCCGTCACGTGGATCTTCTCGGCGTTGACGACGACGACGAAGTCACCGGTGTCGATGTGCGGCGTGTACTCCGGCTTGCGCTTGCCGCGCAGCACGTCGGCGATCTGCGTCGCCACGCGCCCGAGCGTCAGCCCGTTCACGTCCACGAGCATCCAGTTGCGCTCGCGGTCGGTCGGCTTCGCTACGTAGGTCTTTGTAGAGGGTGCCATACGCGTGAAAAAGGCCACGCTGGCCGGTCGATTACCGGTCGGCGCGGCGAAGCGCACATCATAGGCCAAGTCGGCCGCGTTCGCGGATTACCGCGGGGCTACTCCCACTCGATCGTTCCGGGGGGCTTGCTCGTTATGTCCAGGACGACCCGGTTGACCTCGCGCAGCTCGTTGATCATCCGCGAGGCGATCGTCTCGAGCAGGTCGTAGGGCAGGCGCGCCCAGTCGGCGGTCATCGCGTCGTCGCTCGTGACCGCCCGCAGCACGACGACGTGGCCGTAGGTCCGCTCGTCCCCCTGCACGCCGACGGTGCGGACGTCGGGCAGCACGCAGAAGGACTGCCACAGCTCGCGATACAAGCCCGCCTTGCGGATCTCCTCCTGGAGGATGTGGTCGGCCTCGCGCAACACGTCGAGGCGCTCCCTGGTCGCTTCGCCGCCGACGACGCGGATCGCGAGGCCCGGACCGGGGAACGGCTGGCGCCAGACGAGCCGCTCGGGCAGGCCGAGCTCGGCGCCGACGGCGCGGACCTCGTCCTTGAACAGCGCGCGCAGCGGCTCGACGAGCTCGAACCGCAGATCGTCGGGCAGGCCGCCGACGTTGTGGTGCGACTTGATCGTCGCCGCGCCGGCGCCGCCGCCGCCGCCGGACTCGATCACGTCGGAGTAAAGCGTCCCCTGCACCAGGAAGCGAGCGCCCTCGCCGTCGGCTCCGGCGAGCCTCGTCGCCTCCTCCTCGAAGACCCTGATGAACTCGGCGCCGATCGCCTTGCGCTTGGCCTCCGGCTCGCTGACGCCCTTCAGCCTCGCGAGGAAGCGCGTCTCGGCGTCGACGGCGACGAGCGGCACCTTGAAGGTGTCGCGGAAGGCACCGATCACCTGCTCGCCCTCGTCCTTGCGCATCAGGCCGTGATCGACGAACACGCACGTCAACTGGTCGCCGATCGCGCGGTGCACGAGCAGCGCGGCGACCGAGGAGTCGACGCCGCCGGAGAGTCCGCAGATCACGTTGGCCTCGCCGACCTGCGCGCGAATCCGCGCGATCTGGTCCTCTACGATCGAGGCCGGCGACCACGTCTGCTCGCAGCCGCAGATCTCGGTGAGGAAGCGCGTCAGGATCTGCTGCCCGTAAGGCGTGTGCACCACCTCCGGGTGGAACTGGATCCCGTAGATGCCGCGCGCCCCGTCCTCGACGGCGGCGACCGGCGAGGAGCTCGAAGAGGCGAGCGCCGTGAAGCCGGGCGGAGCCTCGAAGACGGTGTCGCGGTGAGACATCCAGCAGGTCTGCTCCGCCGGCATTCCGCGCAGCAGCACGCCGGGCTCGGAGACGTGCAGGTCAGAGCGACCGAACTCGCCGACCTCGGCCTGCTCGACGCGGCCGCCGAGCTCGTGCACGAGCAACTGCATCCCGTAGCAGATGCCCATCACCGGCACGCCGAGGTCGAGCAGCTCGCGGTCAAGGCCGGGTGCCCCCTCGGCGTAGACCGACGCGGGGCCGCCCGACAGCACGAGACCGCGCGGCTTGCGCCGTGCGATCTCCTCGATCGGAACGTCATGCGGCAGGAGCTCGCTGAACACGCCGCACTCGCGTAGGCGCCGCGCGATCAGCTGGCTGTACTGGCCGCCGTAGTCGAGCACGACAACCTCTTCGGTCGCGGCCTCGACAGGACCCGCCTCCTCAGCGACCGGCTCGGGCGCTGTGACGGCGGCTTCAGTCATTTACTAGCGCGGCGGCCTTCCCGTTCGTCGCGCCCATGCCGACGCCCTGGTCGCGCTGCAGCGACTTGCCCTCGGTCTGCAGCGCCGGCGCGATCACGACCTCGGCGCGGTTGAACTCGGCGAGGTCCTTGTGGCCGCACGTCGCCATCGACGTACGCAGACCGCCGAACAGGTTGAACGTGCCGTCGTTCTCCCGCGCCGGCCCGACGAGGATCTCCTCGAGCGTTCCGTTCTGGTGCGTCGCGACACGCGCGCCGCGCGGCAGGCTCGGGTGGAACGTCGCCATGCCCCAGTGAAAGCCTCGTCCCGGCGCCTCGTAGGCGCGGGCGAGCGGCGAGCCGATCATCACGGCGTCGGCGCCGAGCGCGATCGCCTTGGACACGTCGCCGCCGTTGCGCATGCCGCCGTCGGCGATCACCTGCGCGTACTCGCCGGTCTCCAGCATGTGCGTCGAGCGGGCGTGGGCGACGTCCGCGATCGCGGTCGCCTGCGGCACGCCGATCCCGAGCACGCCACGCGTCGTGCAAGCGGCGCCCGGGCCGACGCCGACGAGCACGCCTGCGGCGCCGGTGCGCATCAGATGCAGGCCGGTGTGGTAGGAGGCGCATCCGCCGACGACGACGGGGACGTCGAGCGGCGGGATGAACTCCTTCAGGTTGAGCGGCTCGGAGACGGTCGAGACGTGTTCGCCGGAGACGACTGTTCCCTGAATCACGAGCACGTCCAAGCCGGCCTCCATCGCGATCTCGTGATATTTGAGCACGCGCTGCGGGGTCAGCGACGCCGCGACGACGACTTTCTGCTCCTTGATTTCAGAGATCCTCTGGGCGATCAGCTCCGGCTTGACCGGCTCGGCGTAGATCTCCTGCATCTCGCGCGTGGCGAGCTCCTTCGGCAGCGAGGCGATCCGCTCGAGCTGCTCCTCGGCGTCCTCGTAGCGGGTGAAGATCCCCTCGAGGTTGAGCACGGCGAGGCCGCCGAGGCCGCCGATGATGCCGGCGGTGCGAGGCGAGACGACGCCGTCCATCGCCGAGGCGAGCATCGGCAGCTCGAACTGATAAGGCCCGAGTTTCCAGGAGATGTCGATGTCGTCGGGGTCACGCGTGCGCCGCGACGGGACGATCGCGATATCGTCGAAGCCGTATGCCTGGCGGGCCTTCTTGCCGCGGCCGATCTCTATCTCCATCGCTTGATCCTCGCAGTCGTTCCGGACGAGAAAGCCCCGCTCGCGGCGGGGCTGAAATGGGGTGGGCGACGTACCGAGGGGGTGCTGTCGCGAACGCCGGCCAACCGAGTTTGAGCATAGCAACGGCGCTCGGCGCGCGATGCCCTTGGATATCCTCGTCTTACATGAGCGCGGGGGCGGACACGAACGGTCGCGAGGAGCCCCAGGCGGGCTATCGCCCGCACGCGATCGAGGCGCGCCGGCAGGCGGCCTGGCGCGAGCGCGAGGCAGCGCGGACGCCGCCGGTCGGTGACGATCGGCCACACCTCTACATCAAGCCGTCGGCGCCGTTCACGTCGGGCAACGTCCACATCGGGCACGTCCGCAGCTACTCGATCGGTGACGCCTACGCGCGGTTCCAGCGCGCGCGCGGGAACAAGGTGCTGTTCGCGTTCGGCTTCGACGCGTTCGGGCTGCCGGCGGAGCTCGGCGCGATCGACCGCGGGATCCCGCCAAACGAGTGGGTCGCGCGCTGCGCGGCGCACATGACGGGCCAGCTGCAGCGGCTCGGGTTCTCGTTCGACTGGGAGCGCACCTTCATGAGCTCTGACCCGATCATGTATCGCTGGTCGCAGTGGCTCTTCCTCGAGCTGCTCGAGGCGGGGCTCGTCTACCGCGGCACCGGCAACGTCGACTGGTGCGATACGTGCCAGACGACGCTCGCGACGATCCAGGTCGAGGACGGGCGCTGCTGGCGGTGCCACAACCCGGTGCGGCTGATCGAGCGCGCGACGTGGTATCTGCGGCTCAGCGCGCACGTCCCCGAGAACGACCGGCGCCTGCAAGAGCTCGCGGCGAGCGCCAAATGGGACGAGGTCGCGCTCGCCAGCCAGCGCTTCGTGCTCGGGCGCGTTGACGGCGTCGAGGTCGAGCTGAGCGGCGCCGACGGCAAGCGCCTGACGGTCTTCACGCCGCACGGCGACGCGCTCGATCAGGCGCGCTTCGTGCTGCTCTCGCCGAAGCACCCCGAGATCGACACGTGGGCCGCCGACGAGGACGTGCGCGAGCGCCTGGAGGAGCTGCGCTCGGGCGGCCTGCAGCGAAGCTCGCGTGACGCGCGCTCGAGCGCGCTGATCGACACCGGGCACTCGCTGCCGGCGCCCGCGGGAGGCGGTTCGCTTCCGGTGCTCGTCTCGCCGGCTGTCGAGGGACGCTTCGGCGCGACGGCCGTGTTCGGAATCCCCGAGCTCGACCGCACCGACGAGGTGATCGCCGAGCGGCTGGGAGAGGTGCTCGCCGCCTCGCGCGGCGCGCGCGAGGACGGCAGCGGCGCAGCCAGCCCCGGCGCCGCTTCGAGCGCGGGACAAGCGTCCTCGCCGCGCGCGGCGGTCCGCTACAAGGCGGACGATTTCTCGATCTCGCGCCAGCGATCCTGGGGCACTCCGATCCCGATCGTCTACTGCCAGACGCACGGCGCGGTGCCGCTGCCCAAGGAGCAGTTGCCGGTGCTGCTGCCGCTGGAGATCACGCCGACGGGCACCGGCAACCCGCTGGCGGAGGCGCGCGAGTTCGTACAGACGACGTGCCCGCTGTGCGGCGGCCCGGCGGAGCGCGAGACCGACACGCTGGACGGGCACTTCGACGCGCTCTGGCTATGGGTGCCGGTGTGCGTCCCGCCGGAGCTGCGCGGCGAGACGCTCGAGCAGATCTTCGCGCTGGCGGACCTGCGCCACTGGCTGCCCTCGGAGCGCGTCGTCGCCGGCTCGGACAGCGGCAACTTCGTGTTCGACCAGCGGATCGTGACGAAGGCGCTGCGCGACATCGGCCCGCTCTCGTTCCTCGCCGACGGCGAGCCGTTCGCGGGCTGCCTGTTTCACGAGATGGTAATCAGCGACGGGCGCAAGATGAGCAAGCATCTGGGCAATGTCGTCGACCCGGACGCACTCGTCGAGCGCTATGGCGCGGACACGGTGAGGCTCGCCGTGCTGTACGCGGCGCGCCCGCAGAAGACGCTCAACTGGAGCGACTCGGCGGTGCTCCGCGCGCACCGCTTCCTGACGCAGGTATGGGAGTTCTCGCAATCACGTCTGGCAAGCACGGGCGAGCCCGCGGCCGCTGGCGAGCGCCGCGAGGATCCCGACGCCGACGGTGAGCCGGTCAGAGACACGACCGAGCATCTGCGCCTGAAATTGCGCCAGTGGTGCGAGGCGGCGGTCGAGAAGACGACAGAGGACCTCGAAGCATTGGAGACGCACAGCGCGGTGCGCAACGTGATGCGACTGTTCGACCGGATCAGGGACTTCGAGAAGCGCGTACTGGCGCGCGAGGAGCGGCTCGGTCATGCCGACGGCCAGGCGCTGCTCGAGGCGCTGTCGACGCTAGCGCAGCTGCTGGGGCCGCTCGCGCCGCACATAGCCGAGGAGCTGTGGGTCTCGCTCGGACACGACGGAGACGGCGCACAGACGCCGTGGCCGGGCGTATCGTTGGAGCTCGTCGCATGAGCCCGCAGACCGTGGAGAGTCGCGCGCAGGGATCGACGCGAACGCGCTCGTGCGCGACGGCGCTCGTCTGCCACCGCTGCGGGCACAGCTACGCGCTCGACTCGCCGGTCTTCGCCTGCCCGGACTGCAAGAAGGGGCTCGACGTGATCTACGACTACGAGCTCGCGGCGGTCCACTTCCGCGACTTCCCGAGCTCCGAGCGCCCGCAGAACATCTGGCACTTCGAGGAGCTGCTGCCGATCGTCGACGCGAGCGCACAGGCGCGCGTCGGGCAGCACTCGGGCTACACGCCGCTGATCCGCGCCGACCGGCTCGGCGCGGAGCTGGGGCTGGGCAACCTGTACATCAAGGACGACTCGAGCAACCGTCCGAGCCTGTCCTACAAGGACCGGGTCGTCGCGATGTCGGTCGCACGGCTGCTCGAGCGCGGCAAGGACGAGATCGGATGTGTCTCGACGGGCAACGTCGGCACGGCCGTCGCGTCGCTCGCGGCGAAGGCGGGTGTCGACTCCTACGTCTTCTACCCCAACCGCCTCGAGCAGACGAAGGCGCGCGCCTGCATGGCGCTCGGCGCCAAGGTCGTTCAGGTCGAGGGCAACTACGACGAAGCGAACCGGCGCTGCCGCGAGGTCGCGGAAGCGACGGGAATGGACTTCGCGAACATCACGCTGCGACCGTTCTACGCCGAGGGCGCGAAGACGGCGGCGTTCGAGATCGTCGAGCAGCTCGACTGGGAGGCGCCGGAGCACATCGTGATCCCGGCGGCCGGCGGCACGTTGTCCTCGCGCGTTCACAAGGGCCTGACCGAGCTGCAGCTGCTCGGGCTGGCGCAGACCGACGCGACGCGAATCCACATCGCTCAGCCGAGCGGCTGCAACCCGATCGCAAGCGCGATCCTCGCCGAGGAGGCCGAGGTCCATCCGGTGACGCCGGAGACCGCGGCGCACTCGCTGGCGATCGGCGCGCCGGGCGACGGCTACTTGGTGATCGACGCGGTGCGCACGCGCGGCGGCACGGGCGGCTTCGCGAGCGACGCGGAGATCTTCGCCGGCATCGATCTGCTGGCGGCGACCGAGGGCCTGTTGACGGAGCCGGCCGGCGGTACGACGATCGCGGTGCTCGAGAAACTCGCGGCGGCAGGTCGCTTCGCGCAGGACGAGACGGTCGTCGCGATCATCACGGGGAACGGACTGAAGACGCTCGACGACCACCCGCAGAAGCCGTGGCCGGCGAAGATCGACTGCGAGCTCGAGCCGATGCTCGACGCGCTCGGCGAGCTGAAGGGCGCGCCGTCGCTGATGCAGAGCGCGCGCGAACAGCTCGCGCAGTAGCGACGGCTCAACCCAGATGGGTGATCTGTTCAGAGCCGACGAGACGCTCGAACCGCGGTCTGGCCGCCGAGGCGAATGGATAGAGTGCTCGCGTGGCCGACGATCTGCCCTCCGATCCGCTGCTTGATCTCGACGAGCGTCGGCGCAAAGAGCGCGAGGCGGTCAACGAGGCCGGCGGCGGCCAGTCCGAGGGCTTCGAGCTCGCCGAGCAGGAACTGATCGAACACACCTCGCACGGCGACGGGCATGCGACGTCGAAGATCTCGCGCGACGCCTACGCTGAGGGCGAGGAGGAGTCGAGCGAGGCCGAGTACGGCGAGCCCGACGAAGAGTCGCCGAACGACTGAGCCGCCGCCGCACCGGGCCCGCGCTCAGCGCGGCGGACGCAGGCGGACGCGCAGCGGCGGGTGATCCGAGAGCACGGCGCCGCCTGAGTCGAGTCGCGCGGTCCGATCGAGCAGCTCGGGCTCGCCGTCGAGCACGAGGCCGCGCGCGAGCAGGTGGTCGACGTCGCGGGATGCAAGCAGCGCGAGGCCGCCGCTCGCCGGGAGCGGCGCGCGCAGGTTGAGATCGCCGCCGAGCACCAGCGGCGCGGCGCCCGCCCACGCGAGCGCGCGCTCGCTGAGCCGCTCCAGCTCGTCTTCGGCGAGGGCGACGCGGACGCTGCCGTGGTAGTTGGCAAAGCAAGCGCCGTCGCGCGTGCGTACGAGCTGCGCGACGCGGCGCTCGGGCCACGCGCGCAGGCGCAGCGCGCGGTGCTCGATGATCGGCACGCGCGCGAGCACTGCGTTCGCGCCCCCGCCGTTGGACTTGGCGAGCTCGGGACGGCGCGTTGCGATCGCGCGGCGCAGCGCGAGCAGCGAGTTTCGCGAGGTCAACGCGGCGCGGTGCTCGGCGCCGGCGGTGCGCGCGAGCAGCGCCGGCCACCACGGCGGGACCTCCTGCAACAGCGCGACGTCCCAGCTCCAGCCGGCGAGCTTGGCGGCGTACTCGTCGTAGAGCGCGCCGCGCGACGGCGGCAGCGAGCGCCCGTGGAAGAGGTTCCACGTGACGATCAGCATCGACGGTCCGCGGCGCTGCCGTGCGCGCGAGGAGATGAGAGCACTCTATGCAACTCCATAGCTGCAGCTTAAGTTCGCGGTACAGGATGAGTGATCCTCACGAGGCCCTCCAAGAACTGGGATGGACGGGTGGCTTCGGCGGAGCTGCTGGCGCGCAGCGACGGGTTTTGTAGGCTCCGCGAGCGAATTCTCGACCTCGCCGACGTCGCGCCGGCTCACGCGGTCGTCGATCTCGGCTCCGGCACGGGACTGCTGACGCTCGCGTTCGCCGCGCGGGCGCGACGGGTATGGGCGATCGACAGCTCGAGCGCGATGGGCGAGTACCTGCGCGTCAAGGCGGCGAGCGCGGACCTGGATAACGTCGAGATCGCGACTGCCTCGGCCGTCAGCCTGCCGCTCGTGGACGCGATCGCAGACGTGGTCGTCTCGAACTACTGCATGCACGAGCTGCGCGACGCCGACAAGCTGCGAGCGCTCGCGGAGGCCAAACGCGTGCTCAAGCCGGGCGGACGGCTCGTGATCGGCGACATGATGTTCTCCCTGCGAGCCCAGGATGCGCGCGACCGCCGCGTCCTCGTGGACAAGCTGCGGCTGCTCGCCGGGCGCGGCGCGCCGGGGCTCTGGCGGGTGGCCAAGAACGCGGCGCGGCTTGCAACCGGACGCTGGGAGCACCCGGCCGGCGCGGAGTGGTGGCGCGAGGCCGTTGCGCAGGTCGGCTTCGAGCAGACCGAGCTGGAGCTGCTCGAGCACGAGGGCGGGATCGTGGCGGCGCGCGCGCCGGAGTCGAGCGGGCGCGAGACGGCATCGCGCGCTGCGGGCGCGCTCAGCAGCGAGCTGGTCAGCTGCTCGCCCGTGTAGCTCGTGCCGTGAAACGAGCCGACGGCGTATCGCCGCGAGTCGGCGAGTGGATCAGGGCTCCGCGAGGATCGTCGCCGTTCCGGGCACGCTCCCGGTCCTCGGCAGTCGCCGCAACGCGTCGGAGCGGTGCTTCAGGTAGGCGTCGAAGAAAGCGGTGCTGACACGCTCGACGACGCCAAGCTGCGGCTGCTGCGTGGAGTACGGCGGCAGGTGTTCGGCGCCGAGCAGGCGCAGCAGGTACTTCGGGCGCGGCGCGGCGTCGAAGAATTCGCTCGTCGCGGCCGGTGGGTTGATCGTGTCGGCTGTGCCCTGCGTTGCGAGCAGAGGCGGCCCGTCGGCGGGGGAGGTGAAAGGCCCGAGCGCCGGGATCTCGGCGCCGGAGAGGATCGCCGCGGCATCGACGCGCGGATCGCGAAAGCGTGGGTCGTATGCGACCGCCAGCGCCGTGTCCCCGCCGTCGGACTGGCCGCTGACGGCGATCTGCGCGCGGTCGACGAGCCCCGACAGCGGACCCGTGCTCGCGGCCGACGCCCGCAGCACCTGGCTGATCACGAACCGCATGTCGCCGGGCTGGTTGGCCAGGTCAGACTCCTGCGGACCTCCGGGCGCGCCTGCATTCTCCAGCGGGAAGACCGGCGCCGCGACGACGTAGCCCGCGCGCGCCCAGCTCTGCAGTAGGCGTTCGTAGAGGCTCGGCGTGACCGCGAAGCCGTGCCCGAAGACGATCAGCGGAAACGGTCCGTCGATCCGCGCGGGCGGAGCATTGCGGAGATCCGTGCCTGTCGTCGCGCCGAGTGCCGGATAGCGGACGTAGGTGAGCAGCGCTCGCGGCTCGGTGCTGCCATCGGGAAGCGTCACGGTCCGGGTCGGATCGGTGAGTCGCAACGTGCGCAGCCCGACGGCGAACGAGCTTGGCGGAGGCCGCCGCGCTTGATGCGCGGCACCGCTCGGCGCCGGCGCGGAGGACGTGGCGCGGCGCCCCGTGCGCTCGCCGACTGTGAGCGTCACAATCAGGACGACGGCGATCGCGACCAGCCCGAAGACGCCGAGCGCAAGCAGCCGCCGCCGCCGCCGCACGTCGCTCCGGCGGCCTCGAGGCTCGCCGGCTCTGGGACCTCCAGCCACGCCGCTAGCAGGTCCCCCAGCGCACTGGGACGCCGAGACCCGAAGCGGGTTCGTTCGGCGCGTTCAGGCTCGCGGCTCCGCCCTGCGACACGGTGCCACCTCGGAAGCTGACTTTCATCTGGTCTCCGCGAACCACACGAGCGACTCATCGAGGTCGAACGCGAGGAACGTCGGTGAGAGCGTTCTCACCTCACGCTTAGGTCGAGCGCAGAAGGGCAGGCGTAAATTCACGAGATGCAAACGGATCGCAACACGCATCGGAGGGGTCACGTAAGCGTAGTGGCGTTGCTCGCGCTGGGCGTTGCCGCAGGCGTATACGCCAGCGTCGGCGCGGGGCACAAGGCTTCGAGGCCGCGCCGCGTCGGCTCGGTCGGCGCGTCGGCGACGATCGCGTCGGCGGTCGGCTCGCGGAAGGCGTCCGCGCGCCCTGCGCAGTCAGTGCCGCCGCTGCGCGTGAACGTCCCCCGTCACGCTGGCACGGCGTGGACTGCGACGGCGCTCGTGCGCGGCGTGCCGGCCGCGTGGCTCGCGCAGCGCTCCGGCGTGACGCTGATGCGCTTCGATCAGGCGCACGTCCACCTCACGCTCCACGCAGGCTACGTCGACGGCGGCACGTCCGGCTGGACCTACGGCGACGCGATAACGCCGCGCGAGGTTCACAAGGTGATCGCCGCTTTCGACGGCGGGTTCAAGTTGAACTACGGCAACGTCGGGTTCATGTCGGCGGGCCATGTGGCGGCCACGCTGAAGCCGGGACTCGCTTCGATCGTGACCTACAGGGACGGAACGACCGGCATCGGCGCGTGGCATGCGGGCGTTCCGCGCGCCGGCTCGCCCGTCTACTCGGTGCTGCAGAACCAGCGCCTGCTCGTCGATCGCGGGACGGCGCCGAGCAACGTCAGCAGTTGCATCACCGATTGCTGGGGTGCAACGGTCGGCGCGGAATCGATCGTCGCCCGCTCGGGGCTCGGCATCACCGGCAGCGGCGAGCTCGTGTGGGCCGCCGGAGAGCGGCTGACTCCGGCCGGCCTCGCGCGTGCGTTGATCGCCGCAGGGGCCGTGCGGGCGCTCGAGCTCGACATCAACCTCGACTGGGTCGCCGGCTACCTCTACGTCCATCACTCAGGCGGACCGTCGCCGGTGCCGGTCGTGCCGGGCCAGCACGGAATCGCCGGTGAGCTGCTCCAACCCGACAGCCGCGACTTCCTCGCGGTGATCGCAAACCTCTGACAGCCGCAGCGGCGCGCCGAAACGTGCGTCCGCGAGCCCTCACCCCGCATACAGGCACCGGCGGCGCTTGACCAAATAGAAAGGCCCCGCCGAAGCGGGGCCTTTCGTTAGCGGGTCGATAAGCCGTAGACTTAACAGGGTAAGCGGGGACCCAGGTGGGGGCTTGCCCGAAAGGACAAGCCCCGATGTTCAACGCCCTGTCTGACTTCATCATTTACTGGGCCGCGTGGAGCGCCGACTGGCGGAGCTGACGTGTAAGGCGTATGAGCGCGACGTGCGCGCCTGCCTTGACTTCATGCGCGCGCGGGGAATCTCAGCCTTGATCGAGATTCGCACGCCCGATTTGCGCCGCTTCCTCGCGGATGAGGCGACGCATCGCCCGGCCCCGTCGAGCCAGGCGCGCACCGTGGCGGCGCTGCGCTGCTTCTTTCGCTTCTGCGTCGAGAGCGACTACTTGGAGCGCGACCCGGCCCACGTATTGCGCACGCCGAAGAAGCGCGAGGCGCTGCCCGACGTGCTCGACCGCGCGGAGCTTTCGCGCCTGTTGGACGTGCCAGGCCGCGAGGGTGTGTGGAAGCGCCTGCACGCCGGCAAGGTCGAGCGCGACCGTCTGCTGCTGGCGCTGTTCGCCTACGGCGGTTTGCGCCGGTCCGAGCTGCTTGGCCTGGACTGCGAGGACGTAGACCTCGACCGGCGCGTGATTCGCGTGCGCCAAGCCAAGGGCGGCCGCCAGCGCGTCGTGCCGATCCATTCCGGCCTCGTGCCGCTGTTCATGGCCTACGCGGCTGTGCGCCCGGACACGAACGATCAGGCGCTATTCCTCGGCGTCCACGGCAAGCGCCTCACCCCCACTCTAATGGCGCTCACGTTCCGCCGCTACGCGACGGCAGCGGGTGTCAACAAGCGCAAGCGCATCACACCCCACACCCTGCGCCACGTTTTCGCCACGGAGCTACTTGGCGCTGGTGCGAACCTGCGCCAGATCCAGGAGCTTCTGGGACACAAGCACCTCGACTCCACGCAGCGCTACACGCGCGTCAATGCCAACCAGCTACGCGGTGCCGTCAGGCGCCTCGCGTGGGCCGGGGCGACGACCGAGCTTTAGCCGCAGCGCTCCTCCGGTCAGTTCCGAGGAGCGCCGAGTGCGAGGACGTTTTCGCGCTCCTCGCGGTCCGTGAGGCCGTAGAGATCGAGCGCGATTTCATCGAGCTTGTCGCTAAGTGCCTTCGTTCGGCGGGCGGCCGTCGATCGGTCGCTGACTGAACTGGCGTCGCGGGCCTCCGCAGTCGCGTTCTCGATGTCCTTGACCAGCCGCACGATGTCATCATGAGTCCCGCGCTCCCGAGCGTCCTCGAAGTTGATGCGGCGGATGGGCAGGTCACGGAGGCTGTTCTCAAACGCCTCCCACATGTCAGAGCCGGTGAGCTTCGCGAGACCGCGGAAGCGGTAGGTGAGCAGGCGCGTGTTGAGCAGCCCGAGCAAATAGCGGATGTCCTCCTGCACGCCGGCGCGCTTGAAAGCGACGGTTGTGTCCGTAAGTGTCAGCCACGAAAAGCTCTCGTCCAGAGCGAAGCGCAGATGGCTGGTTCGGTAGGGGCAGACAAGCCGCGGCTTGTCGTAACGATCCGCGTGTAGAGGCCAGGTGAACCGCCACCACTCGCAGTTACCGCGCTTGAACGCTGCTCGGCCGCGGAGCTTCTGCTCATTGGCCGGCAGGCGGAGGTACTCCTGGACCGGCTTCGGCAGCGCGCGGAAGTTCGGAACGTTCTCCAGGTAGAGCAGGAACTCGCCGCTGTCGGCGAGGTAGAAACGGTCGATGTCCGAGTTCCGGGCGCGCGGCTTGAGCAGCTCCGGCGGCAGGTCGTAGTCCACCACGTCCGCGGCGCTCAGCTTGCCGAACACAGCGTTGGCGCCGGTCTGCATTCCCTGCCCAAGCTCGCAGACCTGTATCAACGGCTCGCCGCGACCGTCGATGCGGGCGAACAACGCTGTCGCGTAGGGGTTGTGGAAATGCCACGGCCGGTCGCCGAGGCTGACCTTCGGGCCGAACGCCTCGAACGGCGTCGTGTCGTTGCGCACGCCCTCGACGACTACGGACGTGGCATAGCGGCCCGACGGAAGACGGCGGACCTCGACCTCATGCTCACCATGCGGCTGCGTGGTGTCGAAGACGACGATGGAAGTTGCGATTCCAGCGTCGGCGAACACCATGAAGCCGTCAAAGTCCTCCAGCCGTTCAAGGCGCGCGTTCGCGGCCAGCCAGCCACGGATGCGCTTGGCCTTGTCCGCCTCCAAGAAGGCACGGGAGACGATGAACCCCAGGCGACGCTCCGCGAGCCCTGCGGCCTTACGCAGGAAGTAGTAGTAGATGTCGGTCTTGTCCAGCCACACGTCGCTGTAGGCGCTTTTCAAGTAGGCAGGAATCGGGTGGCCAACCCCGTACTGCGCGTCGATGGAGAAGTACGGCGGGTTGCCAATGACGACGTCGAAGCCGCCATCGCCGAGGACCGCGCCGA
>FSVZ01000043.1_pt1 | contig 29427 bp, 29 predicted proteins | sample 1637881 | NCBI WGS metagenome assembly FSVZ01 (sample SAMEA3914789, study PRJEB12502) | metagenome | biome: forest; material: soil | place: Canada | collected 2011-07-03 | depth 0.3 m
CTCGGAGACGTCGACCCACTCGCAGCCGCCGTAGTAGCGCCGGCCGGGGTAGCCCTCGGCGTACTTGTTCGTCAGCACCGAGCCCTGGCATTCGAGCACGGCCCGCGGCACGAAGTTCTCCGAGGCGATCGCCTCGAGCGTGCGCTGCTCGCGCTCGAGCTCACCGCGCAGGACATCGGCGATCTCGGGATCGACCTCGCCGAGCGGGCGGTTGAAATAGTCGGGGCTGAGTTCGGACACGTCGCCCTCCTTGCAGGCGTGAAGACTTTGGTGCCCAGGCGCGCGGCGATCTCGCTGGCCGCTTCCCGGTGGTCGATCCCACCTCAGGCGCCAGTCGCGGCAGCGCTCACGAGGCTAGCAGGAGCGGCGGGCACGGAGGCGCGCCCGACGCCGGCCGGCGCGCCGGCCCGCGGCGGGGTCAGCGGGCTTCGCGGAGCAGCTCGCGCACGGCCTCCGTCGCGAGCGCGCCCTCGCGCAGCACGTGCCATTCGCCGCGAGCGTCGTAGTCGCGCAGGTCGACCACCGTCGAGGGGGTGCCCGGCAGCGTGCCCCCGTCGAGCACGACGTCGGCGCCCTCGCGCAGCATCGGCGGCACGTCGGCGAGCTTGCACGCGTCGGGCTCTCCGCTGAGGTTCGCGCTCGTCTGCATCACGGCGTCGCCGATCGCGCAGAGCGCCTGGAGCTCCTCGGGCAGCCACGGCACGCGGAGGCCGAGCGTCGCCGGGTCGCTGCGGCAGGCGGCGAGAAAGTCCGACGACCGGTTCTCGATCAGCAGGGTCACGGGCCCGGGGAGCAGCGCCCGAAGCGCGTTGCGCTCGCTCAGGCTGAGGTCGGCGAGCGCGCGCAGCGCCGGCTCGAGCGCGAAGAACATGACCGCCGCCGGGCGCGCCGGCGGACGTCCCTTCAGCCCGTACAGTCGCTGCGCCGCGGCGTCGTCGTCGGGGTCGCAGCAGACGCCGTAGACCGTGTCGGTCGGGAACACCGCGACGCCGCCGTCGGCGACGCACGCGCGCAGGCGCTCTGCGTCCTCGCCGGTCAGCTTCGCGGTCATCGACTTGCGCGTTCTCCCGCCACCACCCGCTCCATACCCGCCAGGTCGCGGATGCATTCGACGTTTGCGAAACCGGCCGCGCGCAGCAGGCGCGCGACCTCCTCGGCCTGCCCTGCGCCGACCTCGAGCGCCGCGAAAGACACGCGCTCGTGTGTCGCAAGCTGCGCCGTCAGCGCGCGGATCACGGTCAGCCCGTCGGCGCCGGCGAACAGCGCGCCGGGCGGCTCGTGGCGGATGATCTCCGGCGCGAGCGAGGCGCGTTCGTGCTCGGCCACGTACGGCAGGTTCGCGAGCACCACATCGAACTCATCGCCGACGCCGTCGAGCAGGTCGGCGCGGAGCAGGTTGACGTCGAGTGCGAGGCGCGTCGCGTTCGCGTGCGCCACCTCCAGCGCCTCGACGCTGACGTCGCTCGCCGCGACGTCGAGGTCCGGACGCTCGTCCTTCAGCGCCAGCGCGATCGCGCCGCTGCCCGTTCCCACGTCGATCACGCGCGCGCCGGGAGCCAGCGCGAGCGCCCACTCGACGAGCAGCTCACTCTCCGGACGGGGCACGAGCACGCGGCGATCGACGCACAGCTCGATCCGGCGGAAGCCGCGCGCGCCGACGATGTACGCGACAGGCTCGCGTTCGACCGCGCGACGCCTGACCGCGTCCTGGACGGCGCGGACCGACGCGCCGGCGACTTGCAGCTCGTGCTCGATCAACAGCCGCTCACGCGGGACGCCAAGCGCGTGCGCGAGCAGGACTTCGGCGTCGAGACGCGGCGTCTCGCAGCCGGCGGCCGCGATCGCCGTGATCGCGCCGTCGAGCGCGTCGCGGACCGCCGTGCCGCGCGGGCGCCGGGCGCCGGAGGGCGGGCTGCCCGCGGCCGCGGCGCTCACACCGTTGCCTGCCTGTCCGAGCCCGTCCGGGCGTGCTCGTCCGAGTGCGCCTGCAGCCGGCGCCGCTTCTCGTCGCCCTGCAGCGCCGCCGTCAGCTCGTCGAGCTGACCCTCGAGCAGATCGTCGAGGTTGTGCACGGTCAGCTTGATCCGATGGTCGGTCACGCGTCGCTCGCCGTAGTTGTACGTGCGGATCTTCTCGGCACGGTCGCCCGTGCCGACCTGCGAGCGGCGATCTGCCGCGAGCTCGGCCTGCTGTTCGGCGAGAGCCCGCTCGTACAGGCGCGCGCGCAGCACGCGCAGCGCCTTCTCACGGTTCTGCAGTTGCGACTTCTCGTCCTGCATCGAGACGACGATGCCCGACGGCTTGTGCGTCACGCGCACGGCCGAGTCGGTCGTGTTGACGGACTGCCCGCCCGGGCCGGAGGAGCGGTAGACGTCGATCTGCAGGTCGTTCGGGTCGATCTGGACGTCGACGTCCTCGGCCTCCGGCAGCACGGCTACGGTCGCCGTCGACGTATGGATCCGGCCTTGGGACTCGGTCTGCGGGACGCGCTGGACGCGGTGCGTGCCGCCCTCGAACTTGAACACCGAGTAAGCGCCGTCGCCGTTGACCGCGAACGTGTACTTGCCGTCACCGAGCTCGATCGGCTCTGGCTGCCAGCCGCGCCGTTCGGCGTACTTGGTCAGCATCCGGTAGAGGTCGCCCGCCCACAGGCCGGCCTCCTCGCCGCCGGCGCCGCCCTGGATTTCGACGATCACGCCCTTCTCGTCGTTCGGGTCGCGCTCGACCATCGCGATCCGAATCTCCTCCTCGAGCTGCTCGATCCGCTCGCGCGCGGCGGCGAGCTCCTCGCGCAGCTCCGAGTCCTCGCCCTCTTCGCTCAGCAGCTCCTCGGCGCCGTCGACGGTGCCCTGCGCCTCACGCCACTGCGCCGCCAGCTTCGCCGCCGCCTCGAGCTGGCGGTAGGCGCGCCCGACCTCGGCGTAGCGCTCGCGGTCGGAGATCACCTCGGGGTCGGTCATCTGCTCGCCCAGCTCGGCGAAGCGTGACTCGATCTGCCTGACGAGTTCTTCGATCATCGCGCGCCCAGTCTAGGGCGCGTTACGCGACGACCTCCACGCCCACCAGGTCCTCGGCCGAGAGCGCTCCAGGCGTCTCCCGGTCGAGCACCGCACGCAGCGCCGCGATCGCGACCTCGAGCTGGTCGAGGTCGGGCTCACGCGTCGTCAGCAGCTGCAGCTTCAAGCCCGGCCACATGACCGCGCGCACCCAGCGACGGCTGCGGTTGCGCCCGGCGAACTTGATCAGCTCGAAGGAGATGCCGGCGATCAGCGGAACGCCGAGGATCCGCGTCGCGACGAGCCAGTACCACGCCGGCAGGCCAATCGGCGCGAAGACGAAGATCGCGACGATCATCACGACGAGCAGGAAGCTCGTCCCGCAGCGCGGGTGCAGGCGCGAGAAACGCTGCGCGTTGGTCGCCGTCAGCGGCAAGCCCGCCTCGAAGCACGAGATCGTCTTGTGCTCGGCTCCGTGGTACTCGAACACGCGGCGCAGATCGCGCAGGCGCGAGAGCAGCAGCATGTAGCCGAGGAAGATGCCCGTGCGCACCAGCCCCTCGATCAACCAGAACAGGAATGACGAGCCGAGCTGACCCTTGATCAGGCTCGTCAGCCCGACCGGGATCAGGAAGAACAGCACGATCGCGAACAGCAGCGCGACGACGACCGTTCCGGCCCAGAGCGCCTTCGGGATCTCCTCGGGCGCGGACGCCTCGCCGTCGGGCGAAGCGCCGTCGAGCGACGCGCGCTTGGGGTCGGGCGGCAGCTGCGCGTTGGCCGAGACCTCGAGCGCGCGGAAGCCGATTGCGAGCGAGCCGCCGAGCGCGACGATCCCGCGCACGATCGGCAGGCGCAGGACGCGATGGCGCTTCATCGCCGAGTCCAGCGGGAAGGCGCTGACCTCGATCTCGCCGAGCGCCGCCTCCTCGGGCGAGCGCTCGCCCTCGGCAAGCTGCTCGGCGGTCGGCTTGCGCACGGCGACCGCCCAGTTGGCGACGCCGCGCATCATCACGCCCTCGAGCACCGCCTGGCCTCCGACGGGGGCGTCGCGGCGCGCTTTCAGCTGACCATCGCCGCCGGTGTCGGCCGCGCCGACAATCGAGTCGCCGTCCAGCGGCGAGCCCGCCTCTGGCGCGTCCTGGAGCGCCGTGCCGGTCGCGGCCGGCATCGTCGGAGCACCGCCGGCCGGGCGCGAGGCCATCGCGTTACTTTGCGGACCGAGTCTGGGCGAGCCGGCCCTTGGCCACGCGGCGCTGGAAGCGCTCGACGCGGCCGCCGCTGTCCATCAGCTTCTGGCGACCCGTGTAGAACGGGTGGCAGTTCGAGCAGACCTCGACGCGCAACTCCGCCTGCGTTGCGCGCGTGATGAACTCGTTGCCGCACGTGCAGTGCACGTGCGCGCTCGTGTACGTCGGATGGATCTCAGCCTTCATCGTAGATCCATTCTAGCGGCCCGAGTGTCGCGCGTTCGGAGCGTTCCCGTCTCACGCGGCCGGCGCGGCCGTGACCGCGCCGCCGGGGAGCGACGGTCCGTTCGCTTCCGGCGCTTTCGCTTTCGGCGGCGCTTCCGGCGGCGTCGCCGGTTGCAGGCAGCTCGCGGTGAGCCGTTCGGCGCGGCGGATCACGCGCCCCCTGGAGTTGATCCAGCGGAAGCGCACGCGGGCGCGGTAGGACGCGGGCGAGGAGAGGTTGGTGACCTGCCGCAGGTACTTATAGACCTTCACCTTCGGCTGCGACGAGCGCCAGACGTCGAGGACGTCGGCGCCGACCGTACGAAATTCGGCGGCGGCGGGGCCGCGCTCCTCGATGTCGATCCGCATCGACATCTTCGCGGTGCCCGCGATCGCCGTCATTTCGCCCGTGAACGTCGCACCGCGTTCGCCCTGGAGCACGGACGTTACGCACTGTTCGAGCGCCGCCGTCACGCCGCCCGCCGCCGGCGAGGTCGGCCCGCCTGAGGCGCTCGGCGCGCTCACCGCGCCGGCGCCGGCGGGCGCCAGCAGACAGGTCGCCGCGGCGAGGGCCGCGACGGCGCGCGCGAGCGTCGAGCGGTTGCTTGGAGCTGCGGCGGCGGTGTCCTTCATCGCATCCCCCTAACACCGGCCCCCGGCCGATGTTTCGTACCCGCTCGCGACCGGCGCCCCGAACGCCGCGAGCGAGTGCGGCGGCGGTGACGACGGGCCGCCCGTGGGCCCCGTCGTCAGAGGATCTGGTAGAGCGGCCCGTCGCCGCCCTCGGGCGTCGTCAGGCGCCCGCCCTTCGCCGTGATCGCGCCGCATTGCACGCAGTTGGTGTAGTTGACGATCACATCGACATCGCCGTGCTCGGGCGCGTCGTCGGGGATCTCGTAAACGCCGGCGGGGCACATCCAGCGCCACGTCTCGGCGATCTCGCGGGGGACGTTTTTGTGCAGGCGGATGTGGTTGGGCGCGTCGTCGCGCGTCGCGTTGCCGGTGATGAATACCGACGAGAGCTTGTCGAAGATGTATTTCCCGTCCGGCTTCGGATAGCCCTTCGCCGTGTCGCCGACGAACATCGGCTTGGCGTCGTTGCGGTGCCATGGCAGCCGGCCGGGCGGCAGCTTGCCTTTCGTCGCGATCGCCAGGTTGACGAGCGGCCCACCCGCGATGAAGCCCTTCTGGAACGGCTGGCGCGTGTTGCGCACCTCATACAGCTCCTTGCCCGTGACCGAGTCCTCGATCGCCTGCTCGTAGGCCTCGAAGCCCGTTTCGCCGCGCGCCAGCGCCGCGTAGATCGCCTCGCCGGCGAGTTTGCCCGAGTTGATCGCGTGGTGGACGCCCTTCAGCGAGACCGTGTCGACCATTCCGCCGGCGTCGCCGACCAGGAGCGCGCCGGGCATCGTCAGCTTCGGCATCGACCAGTAGCCGCCGCCCGGCAGCGCCTTCGCGCCCCACGCGACGCGCTCGCCGCCCTCGAGGATGCCGCGCACGAGCGGGTGCGTCTTGAACTGCTGCAGCAGATCGTGCGCCGATGTCGTCGCGTCGGCGTACTCGAGGTCGATCACGAAGCCGATCGAGACGAGGTGCTCGCCCGTCTTCTCGTCCTTCATCGGGTAGATCCACGTGCCACCGATCTGCGCGTACTTCGGCGCCAGCTTCAAGGGCCAGGGGCCGATCGTGTGGATCAGGCGGTCGAGTGGCTCGGGAACCTTCCAGACCTCCTTGACACCGAGCTCCCAGACCTGCGGCTCGCGGTCCTTCGCAAGGTCGAACTCGCGGATCGCGGCGCCCGTCAGATGGCCCCAGCAGCCCTCGGCGAGGACCGTCGCCTGCGCCTTGATGTCGGTGCCCGGCTCGAAGTTGCCGAGCGGCTCGCCGTCCTTGCCGCGGCCCTTGTCGCCCGAGCGGACGCCGGCGACACGCCCGTCCTGCACGACCAGCTGCGTCGCCGAGGTCTCGGTCAGCACATACGCGCCGCCCTCCTCGGCCTGCCGCTGCTGGAAGCGCGCGAGCGCCGACACCGAGACGACCTCGTTGCCGTGGTTCTTGAACGGCGGCGGCGGCGGGATCCGCAGCTTCGTCTTCGCGGTCGGCGTCATGTAGACCGCCTCCTTCGTGACCTCGCCGAACGCGAATCCCTCCTCGCGCCACTGCTCGCGCGTCATCTCCGGAAACAGCTCTTCCAACGGCTTCGGCCGCATCACCGCGCCCGACAGGTTGTGCCCGCCGCACGTCTTCGCCTTCTCGATCACAGCAACCGGCACTTCGCCGAGACGCTCCATCGTCTCCGGGTCCGCGCCGAGCAGCTGCAGCAGGCGGTTCGCGCATGCCAGCCCGGCCGTGCCGCCGCCGACGATCGCGACGCCGACCTCGATCAGCTCGTCCTCGTCGTCGAGCCCGCGCTTGATGAACTCCTTCTGCGGGTCGACCGGCGGCGGGAACTGCGCCGGCGCGAACCTGCCGTTGCCGTGGTGCATCAGAGATCCTCCGCGGGGCATCGCGCCCCGCGCGTCGATGAGAATCCTCGGCTTCCAGCCTCGCCTGACCGTTCACGCTTCGCGTTCACTTTTCTAGCTCGCCTTCTTCGCCTTCACTGCCTCGGTCAGCTTCGGCAGGATCTTGTTCAGGTCACCGACGATCCCGAGGTCCGAGAATTCGAAGATCGGCGCGTTCGCGTCCTTGTTGATCGCGACGATGTTCTCCGAGGACTGCATCCCGACCTTGTGCTGGATCGCGCCGGAGATGCCGGCCGCGAGGTACAGCTTCGGCGAGACGGTCTTGCCCGTCTGGCCGATCTGCGCCGCGTACGGGTACCAGCCGGCGTCGACGACCGCGCGCGTCGCCGCGACGGCGCTGTTGCCGCCGAACGCCTGCGCGAGCGCCTCGGCGAGCTCGAAGCCCTCGGCCTTGCCGAGGCCGCGGCCGCCGGCGACTAGGACGTCGGCGCCCTCGATGTCGACGTCGGCGCCGCGCTGTTCGCCGCGCGTGAGCATCGTCGCCTGCGAGGCGTGCGGGCTGAGCTCGAAGTCGAGCTGCTCGACCGGCGCGTCGCCCTCGCCGCTCTGCTTGATCTCGAACGCGTTCAGCCGGCCGATGATGATCCCGACGTCCGAGCGGTATTTGATTTCCGAGATCGCCGAGTCGCCGAGGATCGGCCGCTCGGCGATCAGCTCGCCGTTCTCGGCGCGCACGCTCGTCACCTCCATCACGACTCCTGCGCCGAGCCGCGCCGCGAGGCCGGCGCCGATCTCGAAGCCGAGCAGGCCGCCGCCGAACAGGGCGTAGGAGTAGTCGCCGCCGGAGATCGCCGCCGCCATCGCGTCGACGAGCGGCTGCGCGAGGCCCTCGGGGCCCTCGGCGACGAGCACCTTCTTCGCGCCGTAGTTGCCGAGCGACGCCGCGAGGTCCTGCGGCACGCTCTCGCCGAGCAGGATCGCATGCGCCTCGCCGCCGAGCTCGGCGGCGAGCTTCGCGCCCTCGGAGACCGCGCCGAGCGAGTTCTTGTTGATCGCGCCGTCGTAGTGCAGCGCGTAGACCAGGATGTTCGCCATTTCAGATCAGTTCCTTTCGCTCATCCACGACTAGATGAGCTTGCGCTCGTCGAGCCACGCGACGATCTTCTCGACCGTCTCGTCGGTGTCTTCGTCCTCGATGATCTCGCCGGCTGCCTTCGCCGGCGGCGCCTTCGCGGCGACCCAGTGGGCCGCGGAATTGTCGCCGCCGACCCTGCTCGGGTCGATCTCGACGTCGCCGACGCCGACGGCGTCCAGCGGCTTCTTCTTCGCCCCCATGATCGCCTTCAGCGACGGGTAGCGCGGCTCGTTGATCGCGTCGCCGACCGAGATCACGGCCGGCAGCCTCACCTGCACCGTGTCGTAGCCGTACTCGGCCTGACGCTCGCAGCGCAGCGCCTCGGACTCGACGTCCATCTTGATCACCTGCGTGAGCGAAGGCATGCCCAGGTGCTCGGCGACGACGGCGCCGATCGTGTAGCACTCGCCGTCGTCGGACTGCTGTCCGAGCAGCACGAGGTCGGGGCTCTCGCGCTTGAGCGTCTGCGCCAGCGCGTAGCCCGTCGCCGCGACGTCCGAGCCGGCGACGGCCTCGTCGCTGAGGTGGACCGAGCGGTCGGCGCCGAGCGAGACGGCCTTGTGCAGCGCGCGAACCGCGCTCTCCGGGCCCATCGTGACGGCGACGATCTCCTCGACCGGGATCGCTCCGCCCTCCTTGATCTGCATCGCCGCCTCGATGGCGTGCGTGTCATACGGGTTGAGGTTCTTCTCCCCGCTGCGGTCCATGCGCCCCGTCGAGGGATTCAGTCTCTTCTCGACGGCGGCGTCCGGGACCTCCTTCACCAGGACGCATATCTTCATTGCTCTCGGGTTCTCCTTGGGTCTGTTGAGAGTGATCCTACCCTGTAAAGCGGTTGACTGACGAGTCAATCAGGCGCGGGCGGCAGTCGCTTCGCGGATGAAGTCGACAATCGCCTGCGTCGGCGCGCCGGGCGTGAACACCGCGGCGACGCCGAGCTCCTTCAGCTGCGGGATGTCCTCCGCCGGGATCGTCCCGCCGACGGTCACGACGACGTCGTCGATCCCCTGCTCGCTCAGCAGCGCGACGACACGCGGCACGAGCGTCATGTGCGCGCCCGAGAGAATCGAGAGGCCGACAGCGTCGGCGTCCTCCTGGATCACCGTCTCGACGATCTGCTCGGGCGTCTGGTGCAGGCCCGTGTAGATCACCTCCATGCCGGCGTCGCGCAGCGCCCGCGCGATGATCTTCGCGCCGCGATCGTGCCCGTCGAGTCCCGGCTTGGCGACGACGACGCGGATCTTGCCCTGTGGCTGAGCGGACATCTCCCGGCAGCCTATGTCCGCCGCGTCGCGCGCGCTGCGACGTTCCCCCGCGCCGACCGCCCGGTCCTCGCGCGCGGCGCCCGTGCGCGCCCGCCGCGAGCGGCGCGGCCGAGTCCGCCGAGCGCGGCGACCGCGCCGAGCGCGGCGAGCACCTTCAGGCGCTGCCCGAGCCGGTCGAGGTGCAACACCTCCCAGCCCTCATCGACCGCGATCCGACGCAGCTCGGCGTCGGGGTTGACGACGACCGGCTGCCCGACCGCGCGCAGCATCGGCAGGTCGGACTCCGAGTCGGAGTACGCGAACGATCTGGCGAGGTCGATCCCCTCGCGCCCGGCCAGCTCGCGCATCGAGAGCACCTTGCCCTCGCGGTAGTTGAACGGGCCCGCCGGGCGGCCGGTGTAGCGGCCTTCGACGATCTCCGAGCGCGAGCCGAGGCCGCCGTCGAACGCGAGCACGTGCGCGAGCAGGTCGGCCATCTCCTGCGAGGCCGCCGTCAGGATGTACACCGGCACGCCGGCATCCTGGTGCGCGTACGCGCGCTCGAGCATCTGCGGGTACAGGCGAGGCAGCACGCCGGCGAGCACGCGCGGCGAAAGCCGCTGGAGGTCGCGCACGGCGACGCCCGCGATCATCGCGCCGACCCGCTTGCGGACGTCGTCGGCGCGGTCGTCGGTCGAGCCGCGCAGGCGGAAGCGCAGGTTCTCGTACGCGTCGCGTACGAGCCGGCCGCGGCTGATCATCCCCGTCTCGTACGCCGCTCGGGCGAAGTAGATGCCCGACGAGCCCGCCATCAGCGTCTTGTCGAGATCGAAGAACGCCGCCGCCCGCGCCCGCGGCCGGCCGTTTCCGTCCCCCGCCACTAGACCTTGAGGATCACCGCGTCGCCCTGACCGCCGCCCGAGCAGATCGCGGCGCAGCCGAGGCCGCCGCCGCGGCGGCGCAGCTCGTGGACGAGGCTGCCGAGGATCCGCGCGCCGGAGGCGCCGATCGGGTGTCCGAGCGCGACGGCGCCCCCATTGACGTTGACGCGCTCCTCGTCGATTCCGAGCATCCGGATCGAGTTGAGCGTGACCGACGCGAACGCCTCGTTGATCTCCCACAGGTCGATGTCGCCCGGCTGCAACCCTGCCTTCTCGAGCGCCTTCTTCGCCGCGCTCGCCGGGGTCGTCGCGAGATACGCGAAATCGTTCGCGCTCTGCGCGTGCGCGACGATCTCCGCGAGCACCTCCTTGCCGTTGCGCTCCGCCCAAGCCTCCGAGGCGAGCACGAGCGCGCCGCCGCCGTCGTTGACGCCCGGCGAGTTCCCGGCTGTGTGGGAGCCCTCCTTGGCGACGAGACCGGGCAGCTTCGCGAGCGCCTCGAGCGAAGTGTCGCGCCGCGGCCCCTCGTCGATCTCGACGAGCGTCTCGCCCTTGCGGCCCTTCACCGTCACGGCAACCGTCTCGTCGGACATCCGCCCGTCGTCGATCGCCGCCAGCGCGCGCTCGTGCGAGCGCAGCGCCCAGCGATCGAGGTCGGCACGCGTCATCTCGAGCTCGTCGCCGACTTCGGTCGCCTCGACGAACATCTGCTTGCCCGAGAACGGGTTCGTCAGCCCGTCGTGGACCATCGCGTCGAGCATCTTCGCGTCGCCCATGCGATAGCCGAAGCGCGCCTGCGGCAGCAGGTACGGCGCCTTCGACATCGACTCCATGCCACCGCCGACGCCGACCTCCAGGTCGCCGGCACGGATCGCCTGGTCCAGCAGAACCGATGCGCGCAGGCCCGAGGCGCATACCTTGTTGATCGTCTCCGAGGAGACGTCCTTCGGGATCCCCGCCTTGATCTGCGCCTGGCGCGAGGGGATCTGCCCTTGGCCGGCCTGCAGCACCTGGCCCATCACGACGTGCTCGACCTGCTCGGGCTCGACTGCGGCACGCTCGAGCGCCGCCTCGATCGCGACCGCGCCGAGCTCGGTGGCGTCGAGCGTCGCGAGGCCGCCGCCCATCTTGCCGATCGGGGTGCGCGCGCTGCCGAGGATCACGGTCTTTGGCATGGGACGGGGCTCTCCAGTCGCTCGGGGACGGAATTCGTGGCGGCGGACGGCAATGCTAGCGATCCGGCTATCGTGCTCGGCCGATGGAGGTCTCCGCGACGACGCAACCGGCCGGCGCCAGCGGCGCCGACACCGTCGTGCTCGGCGTCTTCGAGCGGGAGCCCGTCAGCGCCGGCGTGCCCGCAGAGGTCGGCGCGCTGCTCTCGAGCGGCGAGGCGCGCGGAGCGTTCAGGTCGCTCGCGCTCGCGCACGCCGAGGACGTGCGCTGGCTGACGGTCGGGCTCGGCGCGCGCGCCGAGTTGACCCCCGAGCGCGCGCGCGCCGCAGCGGCGCTCGCGCGCGAGCGAGCGCGTGAGCTGTCGACTCGGACGCTCTGCTGGGAGCTGCCCGACGGCGCCGGTGCCGGCGTCGCCGCGGCGCTCGTCGAGGGGACGATGCTCGCCGACTACCGCTTCGAGCGTCACAAGTCGGCGCCCGCCGCCGATCCGGACGCGCCGCCGAAGACGCTCGAGCGCCTGCTCGTCGCGGCGCCGGACGAGCTCGCCGGCACCGTCGCCGAGGCGGCGCTCGTCGCCGGCGCGGTCAACGCCGCGCGCGACCTGCAGAACCGCCCGGGCAACGATCTGACGCCGACCGCGCTCGCCGCCCACGCCGAGGCGCTGGCGCGCGAGATCGACGGCCTCTCGGTCGAGGTCGAGGGGCGCGAGGGCATCCTCGCGCGCGGGATGGGCGCGTTCGCCGCCGTCGCGCAGGGCTCCTACGAGGAGCCGGCGCTGATCACGCTGCGCTACGACGGCGCAGAGGCGAGTGGGCCCGTGCTCGGCTTCGTCGGCAAGGCCGTCACGTTCGACAGCGGCGGGATCTCGCTGAAGCCCGGCCCGAAGATGGCGGAGATGAAGTTCGACATGTCGGGCGGCGCCGCCGTGATCGAGGCCGTCGCGGCGATCGCGCGCCTGCGACTGCCGGTCGAGATCGTCGCGGTCGTCGGCGCGACCGAGAACATGCCGAGCGGCCGCTCGGTCAAGCCCGGAGACATCGTCAGGGCCTCCAACGGCAAGACGATCGAGGTCAACAACACCGACGCCGAGGGCCGGCTCGTGCTCGCCGATTGCCTCTGCCACGCGGTCGACGCGGGCGCCGAGCGGATCGTCGACCTCGCGACGCTGACCGGTGCCGTGATCGTCGCGCTCGGCTCGACGTACGCCGGACTGATCAGCAACGACGACGCGTTCGCCGCGGAGGTCGCCGCCGCCGGCGAGCGCTCCGGCGAGATCGCCTGGCGCCTGCCGCTGCACGCCGAGTACGACGAGCTGATCAAGGGGACCTACGGCGACCTCGACAACGCGCCGGAGGCACGCAAGGCGGGCACGATCGTCGGCGCGGCGTTCCTCTCGAACTTCGTCGGCGAGATCCCGTGGGTGCACCTCGACATCGCCGGCTCGGCCTGGGACCTCGGGCGCGCGTACGCGCCGAAAGGCGCCTCCGGCTACGGTGTGCGCCTGCTCGTCGAGCTCGCCAGGTCCTACAGCGCCTGACGAGATCCCGCGGGCCGCGCTCGGGACCGGGTCTCGTCGCGGGTCCCGTGGACGAGCGGCGCGGCGACAGAGATCGGCTGGAAGCCCAGCTGGCGCGCGCGCCGTCTGGGAGAATCCGCCGGTGGACTTCGACCTCTCGCCCGACCACGAGCTGATCAGGCGGACGGTCCGGGAGTTCGCCGAGGGCGAGGTCGCGCCGGTCGCCGAGGAGCTCGACCGCACGAAGGCGTTCCCGTACGAGATCGTCGCGAAGCTCGGCGCGCTCAACCTGATGGGCATCCCCTTCCCCGAGGAGTACGGCGGCGGCGGCGACACGCTCGCGTACGCGCTCGCCGTCGAGGAGCTGACCCGGATCGACTCCTCCGTCGCGATCACGCTCTGCGCGCACACCTCGCTCGGGACGCAGCCGATCTACCTGTTCGGCTCCGAGGCGCAGAAGCGCGAGTGGCTGCCGCTGCTGTGCTCCGGCGAGCGGCTCGGCGCGTTCGGCCTGACCGAGCCCGAGGCGGGCTCCGACGCCGGCAACACCCGCACGCGCGCGCGCCTGCACGACGGGGAGTGGGTGATCGACGGGGCCAAGCAGTTCATCACGAACGCCGGCACCGAGATCTCCGGCGTCGTCTCGATCACGGCCGTCACCGGCGAGAGCGCCAACGGCTCGAGCAGCGACGCGACCCGAGAGATCTCGAACATAATCGTCGCCAACGGGACACCCGGCTACGAGCAGGGCGAGCCGTACCGCAAGATGGGCTGGAACGCTTCCGACACGCGCCCGCTGAGCTTCAGCGACTGCCGCGTGCCCGAGCAGAACCTGCTGGGGCCGCGCGGCGCCGGCTTCAAGCAGTTCCTGCAGATCCTCGACATCGGCCGCATCGGCGTCGCGGCGATGGGCGTCGGGCTCGCGCAGGGCGCGCTCGACGAGGCGCTCAAGTACGCCAAGCAGCGCAGGGCGTTCGGCCAGCCGATCTCGAAGTTCCAGGCGATCCAGTGCAAGCTCGCCGACATGGCGACCGAGATCGCCGCCGCGCGGCTGCTCGTCTACAAGGCCGCGCGCGAGAAGGACGCCGGGCGCAACTTCACGCTGACCGCCGCGCAGGCGAAGCTCAAGACCGGCCGCCTCGCCGTGCGCTGCACCGAGGAGGCCGTCCAGATCCACGGCGGCTACGGCTACATCGAGGAGTACCCCGTCTGCCGCTTCTACCGCGACGCGAAGATCCTCACGATCGGCGAGGGCACCGACGAGGTTCAGCAGATGGTCATCGCGCGCGCTCTCGGCGCCTAGCGCGCGTCGCGCTCGACCGTCTCGCGCTCGAGCAGCGTCGCCGCCGCGCTGGCCGGGTCGAGTCGCCGCTGCACGACCTGCTCGATCAGCGACTGGAACTCGGCGTCCTCGATGAGCTCGTCCTCGAGGCGCCGGCGCATCCGCGCGGTCGCGATCGCGAGGACCTCGTTGCGCAGGTTGCGCGCGCGACGCTGATCGAGCTGGCCCTCGGCGAGGATGTGAGCGCGATGCTCGTCGAGGCGCTCGACCAGCTCCTCGACGCCGACGCCGGTGCTGGCCTCCGTCTTGACGATCGGCACGCGCCAGCGCGCACGCACCTGCTCGGGTGTGCGGTCGAGGTTCGCCAGCGACAGCACGCCGCGGATCTCGCGCACCATCGTGTCGGTCAGCGGATGGTCGGCCTTGTTGATCACGATCACGTCCGGGATCTCCATCACGCCGGCCTTCAGCGCCTGGATCGAGTCGCCCGAGCCGGGCATCAGCACGAGCACGATCGTGTCGGCGTGGTCGATGATGTCGATCTCGGCCTGCCCGACGCCGACCGTCTCGACGAACACGTCCTCGCGCCCGGCCGCGTCGAGCAGCAGCGCCGCCTGCAGCGCCGCCTCCGAGAGCCCGCCGAGCGCGCCGCGGTTGGCCATCGAGCGGATGAACACGCCCTGGTCGAGGAAGTGCTCGGACAGGCGGATGCGGTCGCCGAGCAGTGCGCCATGCGTGAACGGCGAGGACGGATCGATCGACAGCACGCCAACGGTCCTCCCCGCCTCGCGCCGGACCTTCGTCAGCGCGCCGATCAGCGTCGACTTGCCGACGCCCGGTGGACCGGTGAAGCCGACGACCGCCGCCGCGCCCGTGTGCGGGTAGATCTCCTTGACTAGCTCCCACCCCTCGGGGCGGTCGTCCTCCACGAGCGAGATCGCGCGCGCGAGCGCGCGGCGGTCGCCATCGAGCAGGCGTTGGGCGAGCGTCGCGTCTGCCATCGCGGCGCATCATCGCAGGGCAATACGATTCCTCCGCGATGGAGCTGCTCGCCGATTCACCCGCGACAGGCACCGCCGAGGCGATCGCCGGCACGCTGCGCCGCGCGCCCGATCCGCTGCGCGGCGGTCCGTTCGCGATGCTGCGCTTCATGCAGGCGAACGGGATGCTGAAGCTCGACTACGCGCGCCTGATCGCGCGCTGGGCGCTGCTCAAGCTGCGCTACCGCGGCCGCCTGCAGACCGACGGCGTGTGCTTCATCTGCCCGCGCGTCCAGCTCGAGATCGGCCCTCACGCGAAGCTTCGGATCGGGCGCTGGGCGTGGATCGGGCACGGCTGCAAGATCCGCGTGCACGAGGGAGAGGTCGCGATCGGCGCGAAGACCGTGATCGGCCAGGAGTGCACGATCTCGGCCTACCAGCACGTCTCGATCGGCCGTGAGTGCATCCTCGCCGACCGCGTCATGCTGATCGACTTCGACCACGGCGTGACCGAGGTCGAGCGCCCGATCCGGCTGCAGGGGATCTACAAGCGCGACGTGCACGTCGGGCACAACGTCTGGATCGGCTACGGCGCCTGCGTGCTGCGCGGCGTCAGCGTCGGCGACAACAGCATCGTCGGCACGAGCTCCGTGCTGACGCGCGACGTCCCCGCGAACGCCGTCGTCGGCGGCGCGCCGGCGCGCGTGATCCGGATGCGCGAGGCGCCGCGCTCGATGCGCTGGGAGTAGCGCGAGCTCAGATATGGGCGGCGATGTTGCGCGCCACCGCTGCGTCTGCGCCGGCCGGGTCGGCGAGTGCCGCCGTGAGCGCCGTGCGGTGCGCGGCGACGCGATCGCGCGCGTACGGAGCGGCGACCTCGCGCGAGAGCATGAACGCCCAGTCGCTCGACTGCAGCGCGAGCAGCTCACGCAGCGCCGCGCGCCCGGCGCGCGGCCTGACCGCGACGGTCTCGAGCTCGGCGGCTCGCAGGGCGAACGCGACGTCGGCGACGCCCGGCCCGGACCACGTCGACAGATCGCCGCGCGCGCCCCACGAGCTCGCCGCGCGCTCCTCCGCGAGTCGTTCTGCGCGCGTCCCGCGCTCGCGCCAGTCGCGCGCCGCGACCGGCTCGAGACGCTCGAGCGCGTCGTCGAGCCGAACCAGCTCGAGCCCCTGCTCGGAGCACTCCACGATGACCGCGCGCAGCCACTCGATCCCCTCGTACCACCAGTGCCCGAGCAGCTCGGTGTCGAGCGCGCAGACCGCAAGACCGCCGCCCGGCAGGCCGGCGCCGTGCGCGCGCAGTCGCCGGCGCGTGCGCTCGACGAAGTCGGCCGCGTCGTGGCGCGCCTGCGCGAGTGCGCGCGTCTGGTCATAGGCGGCGCCGTCGTTGCTCCACGGCGTGTGGTGGTGGATCGTGTGGTGGTGGTAGTCGCGGTAGGCGCCGTGCGCCGGATAGCCGCCGTCGTGCCAGACGAGGTCGATCGTCGCGCGGTCGATCGGCACGAGCACGACGCCCGCGTCGCCCTCCAGCGGACGCAGGTGCTCGCGCGCGCCGGCGCCGAAGCGGCCGGTCAGCTCGACGCACGTCGCGCGCGTGCCGGCGTCCGCCAGCAGCGGCTCCAGGCGCCGCTCGTGCGCGCACTCCGGCAGCCAGAAGCCGCCGCGCCAGGCGCCGAAGCGCGCGCGGTGGGAGGCGACGCCGCCGTGCACCTGCAGGCGCAGCCCCTCGTCCGTCGCGAGCAGCGGCAGCACCGCGTGCGTCGCCGAGGAGGTCCACTGCGCGTGCGGCGCGAGCGCCGCGAGCAGGTCGCCGCCGCGGCGCTCGATCGCGCGCGCGGCGCCCTCGTAGTCGCGCCACGAGCGCTCGAGCTCGAGCGCGAGCGCCTCCTCGCCGGCGCGACGCAGACCCGCCGCGTCCTCCTCGTGCGTCTCGCGGCGGACTCGCTCGACGAACTCCGCGAAGCGCTCGTGCACGCCGGGCGCTTCGAGCTGGTCGCACAGCACAGGCGTCAGCGACAGCGTCAACGGCGCGTCGGCGTCGAGCAGCTCGAGCAGCGGCACGTAGCTGCCGACGATCGCCTCCCACAGCCACTCCTCGCCGAAGGGCCACGTGCCGAAGCCCTCGACATAGGGCATGTGCGTGTGCAGCACGATCGCCAGCGCGCCGCGACCACCTCTGCTCCCCGCTTCGTCCACGTGCTCCGTGCGCCCCTCCGCGCCTACACCCTGCAGACCGCGACGAAGTCGAGCGCGCGATCCATCCGCGCCTGACCGCGCGGGCGCAGCTCGAAGTCCGCGACGGCGATCGCCGGCGTCAACCAGTCATAGAAGCGGCGCGTCAGTCCGAGGCGCGCGTGCACGGCGTCCCAGCCGGCGCGCAGCGCGAGCTCGTGCACGCGCAGCTTGCGCGCGTGGAGGAGACCGAACAGGCGCACCTCGCGAAAGTGCGCCCGGCACAGGCGCTCGAACTCGTCGGCGCGGTACTCGTGCACGTGCCACGGGTTGCCCGAGCGCTCCTGCCCGCGCGGCGCGAGCGTCAGCACGTTCGGCGTCGAGACGAACACCGTGCCACGCGCGAGCGCGACGAGCGCGGCGAAGTGCTCGAGCGCCGCGTCCGGGTCGGTCATGTGCTCGATCGTCTGCAGGAAGACGACCGCGTCCGCGGGCTCGGCGAACGTCTCGACCAGCTCCCGCGCGAAGCGCAGGTTCGGCCGACGGTAGCGCAGGCGCGCGTGCTCGTAAGCGTCCGGGTTCGCGTCGACGCCGACGACGCTCGCGGCGGCGCGCGCGAGCACGTCGGCGCCGTAGCCCTCGCCGCAGGCCATGTCGATCACACGCAGCCCCGCGACCTGCGCCGCGATCCACTCGTAGACGACGAGGTGCCGGCGAAACCAGTAGTTCTCCTCGGGCACGTCCGGCAGCGTGCGCTCGCCGGTCAGCGCGAGCGCCGGGACGCCGTCGGGCTGGTTGCGCTGCTGGAACGAGGCTGAGCTCAAGAGACGCCCCTGCTCGGGACGGCCAACCCCGGGGTGAGCGGCGAGAGCACGGCGCGCGAGTATATGGTGCCCGTCCGTGCCGGCCGCCCTGAGCGCAGAGGAGATTCGCGAGGTCAACACGCGCTACCACGACGTCGCGGCCGGCCACTACGACGAAAAGTGGGGGATCGACTTCGGCGAGACCGGCTGCGGGCAGGTGCTCGCGAAGGTCGACAAGGCGCTCGGGCACCGCGCCGATGGCTGGGGGCGCTCGCTGGAGATCGGCGCCGGGACCGGCTACTTCTCGCTCAACCTGCTGCGCGCGGGCATGATCGCGCAGGCGACCTGCACCGACATCTCGCCGGGGATGCTCGCCACGCTGCGCGCCAACGCGAAGCGGCTCGGGCTCGAAGTCCAGACCGAGCAGGTCGACGCCGAGCGGCTGCCGTTCGGCGACGCGAGCTTCGACCTCGTCTTCGGGCACGCGGTGCTGCATCACATCCCCGACCTCGAGCGCGCGTTCGCCGAGTTCGCGCGCGTGCTCGCGCCCGGCGGCACCGTCCTGTTTGCCGGCGAGCCGTCGCGCTACGGCGACCGTCTCGCGCGCGTGCCAAAGCGCGCCGCCATCGCGCTTGCCCCTCTGTGGCGGCGCGCGATCGGCGCCCGCCCGGCTCGATCAGATCACGGCGAGCCGCCCGACGCCGCACTCGAGGGATTCGTCGACGTGCATGCCTTCGCCCCCGGCGAGCTCGCGCGCGCCGCGCGCGGCGCCGGCTTGCTCGACGTGCGGATCACCGGCGAGGAGCTGCTCGCGAGCTGGTTCGGCTGGACGAACCGGACGCTCGAGGCGAGCGCCGCGCCGGCCGACGTGCCGCGGGCGTGGCGGCAGTACGCCTACCGCGGCTACCTGATGTTTCAGGCGCTCGACCACCGGGTGCTCGAGTCGCGCCTGCCGCCGGCGATCTTCTACAACCTGCTGATCGCCGCGCGCAAGCCGCGCGGCGCCTGACGGGCTCGTGCCTGGCGCCTAGACTCAGGGACATGCCGGACCAGGGCACGCCTGGAGACGTGGCACGGGGCTTCCCGCTGTTCCCGCTCGGCATCGTCGCGCTCCCGAGCGAGCGCGTCCCGCTGCACATCTTCGAGGACCGCTACCGACGGATGATCGAGCATTGCCTGAGCGCCGAGCCGGGCTCGCCCGAGCGTGAGTTCGGCATCATCTGGCTGAGCGACGAGGAGCTCGAGGACGTCGGCTGCGCGTGCGAGATCGAGCGCGTGCTCGAGCGGCTCGATGACGGGCGACTGAACATCCTCGCGCGCGGCACGCGGCCGTTCCGTCTGCTCCAGCGCCAGGACGAGCTGCCGTACCCGGCCGGCGTCGTCGAGTTCCTGAACGACGACGCGGGCGCAGGCGAGCGCCTCGGGCGCGCGGGCGCGAGCGATCCGGGCACCGTCGCGGATGGCGAGGACGCCGGCGCGAGCGCGCGCGAGCTCTATCGCGAGCTCGTCGAGCAGGCGACCGACCGCCAGCTCACCGCGGAGGAGCTCGAGCTGATGGATGCCTACGAGATGGCCGCGACCGTCGAGTTCGGCGCCGACGCCAAGCAGGAGCTGCTCGAGCTGCGCTCCGAGCACGCGCGGCTGAGCCTGCTCACGATGCTGCTTCGCACCGCGATCGAGCGGCTCGCGCTGATCGACCGAGCGCAGACGCGCGCCGCGTCGAATGGCAAGGTCCGCTTCGGCTAGCGCGCGTACGGACTCCGAAAGTACCCACCGACCCGACCCTCGGGGCAGCGCTCGGCGGCGGACGCCGCCGCTATTCCGGCAAGCGGCAGACCTGCTGCGCCGTCTGCAGCACGAACAGGGCGAGCTGGCGAAACACGTTCGGCTGCCCGGCGGAGTCGTCGGAGAAGCGCACGGAGCCGCTTTCGTCGCGCGCGTAGTAGCTCAGCACCGCTTTCGGACCGGGCGCGAGCGAGGTGTGCTTGGCGGCCAGTTCGCGGAGGTCTTCTTGGATCGCGCGCGCCTGCACGAGCTGCGCGTCGCTCAGCTTCAGCGCGTGCCCGTCGAGGCGGGCGCTGCCGTTGCACTGCAATCCGCCTTCTTCATTGACGAGCAGCGTCAGCTTTGCGTGCGGGCCGTCGCCGCTGCGCTGCACGACGAACAGGTCGGGCGCCTTGATCCCGCCGCAGCCCGCGAGCGCGCCCCCGACGAGCGCAGTTGCGGCGAGCGTCGCCACCGCGGGTCGCGCCCGGGGCACCGTCGACGCCGCTCCCGCCGACCGTCTGCGCCTCACGCGCCCACCGCGACACCGCCGCGCCGCGGGTCGCCGGCCCCGCTCAGCCGCGTGGCACGCCGCCGGATCGCCTGCACGCCGCCGAAGAACAGGTTGAGCTCGGCGAAGCGGACGATCTCGGCGGACTGCGCGGCGCCGGCCTCGACGAGCGCGTCGGGGTCGATCCCCGGCTCGGCGTAGAGCACGCCTGCTTCGAGGTGCACACGCGGCGCCTGCACGGCGTCGCGCGCGTCGAGGTCACGATCGACTGCGCCGACGATCGTCTGCAGCAGCGCCGAGCGGATTCGGTTCGAGCCGGCGCTGCCGAGCACGAGCTCGACCTCGCCGTCGCGCATCACGACCGACGGCGCCATCATGCTCGGCATCCGCCGTCCGGCCGGATGCAGGTGGAAGCCGTACGGGTTCAGGTCCTCCTCGCCCATCACGTTGTTCAGATGGATGCCGGTGCCCGGCACGACGACGCCCGAGCCCTCGCCGTTCGTGCACGTCGCGCTGCAAGCGCGCCCGGCGGCGTCGAGCACCGAGATGTGCGTCGTCGCGCCGAGCCGCGTCGCGAGGAAGCGCTCGAGGAAGCCCTCGCCGGCGAGCCCGTCGAGGAACTCGGGCGTGCGCTCGGCCTGTGCCGCGCCCATCGCGTCGACGACGCCGCGCAGCGTCGGCGGCGCCGGTCCGCGGTCGAGCAGCGCGAGCGCGTACGCGAGCAGCGTCCCGCCTGCCGACGGCGGCGGGTTCGTCAGCACGACTCGATCGCGATAGCCGATCGACACGGGCGCGCGCTCGATCGCGCGGTAGCCGGCGAGGTCGTTCGCTGTGAGCCAGCCGCCACGCGCGCGCAGCCAGTCGCACACGGCGCGCGCGATCTCTCCGCGGTAGAACGGCTCCGCGCCGGCGTCGCCAAGCAGCTCGAGCGCGTCGCCGAGCTCGGGGTTGCGCAGGACCTCGCCCTCGCGCAGCAGGCGGCCGTCGGGCGCCCACAGCGCGGCGCACTCGGGCGTCGAGGTCAGCAGGTCGGCGAGGATCTCGGCGACATACGCCTGCCCGTGGTTGAGCGCGACACCGTCACGCGCGAGCTGTGCCGCCGGCGCGGCGAGCTCCGCAAGCGGGATCGTCCCCCAACGCCGCACCGCCTCACAGACACCGGCCGGCGCGCCGTACGCGCCGCACGAGGCCGGCCCGACGTGGAACACCTGCGCCGCGTCGCCGAACGACACGTCGATCGGTTCGAGCTCGGCGACCGACTCGACCGCGGCGTCTGACGCGCGCGGATCGCTTGGTGCCTGCACGAAGAAGTCGAGCAGCGCCGGCTCCTCCTCGCCGCCGGCGACGAGCATGTAGCCGCCGGCGCCGAGTCCGGTCAGCAGCGGCTCGGCCGCGAACGACGTCAGGATCGCGCCGATCGCCGCGTCGACCGCGTTGCCGCCCTCGCGCAGCACGCGCGCGCCGGCCTCCGCCGTCAGCGGATGCCCCGCCGCGACGATCCCGTGCTCCCCCTCAGCCATGCCGAAGCGATAGCACAGCGCTCAGCGACCGAGGACGTAGGAGGGCGAAGCGCTGACGGTGCTCAGCGTGACGGGAGGAACTCGGGGACGTCCAGTTCGTCCACCGAGAGCCCGCCGCGGCGCGCGGGAGGCGAGGGCTGAGCGCGCTGGACGCGCGGCTCGCCGGCCGGTTCCTTGAGCATGTTGACGCTCTTGCGCCGCCCCTCGTCGCCGTAGCCGGTCGCGACGACCGTGACCCAGACCTGGTCGTCGAGCTTCTCGTCGACCATCGCGCCGAAGATGATGTTCGCGTCCGGGTGCGCCGCCTCGGAGACGGCCTTGGCCGCCTCGTTGACCTCCCACAGGGAAAGGTTTTCGCCGCCGGTGATCGAGAGCAGGATCGAGCGCGCGCCGTCCATCGAGGTTTCGAGCAGCGGCGATGCGACGGCTCCGATCGCGGCCTCGGTCGCGCGATTCTCGCCAATGCCCATGCCGATCCCGAGCAGCGCGCTACCGGCGTCGGACATGATCGTGCGCACGTCGGCGAAGTCGAGGTTGATCAGGCCGGGGAGCGTGACCAGGTCGGAGATCCCCTGCACACCCTGGCGCAGGACGTCGTCGGCGACGCGGAACGCCTCGACCATCGCCGTCTGCTTGTCGAGCACCGAGAGCAGGCGGTTGTTGGGAACGACGATCAGCGTGTCGACCTCCTGCGCGAGCGTGCTGACGCCGCTCTCCGCCTGCGCACCGCGGCGCGAGCCCTCGAACCCGAACGGCTTCGTCACGATCGCGACGGTCAGCGCGCCGAGTTCGCGCGAGATCCGGGCGACGATCGGCGCCGCGCCGGTGCCGGTTCCACCGCCCGCGCCGGCCGTGATGAAGATCATGTCCGAGCCCTTCAGCAGCGCCTTGACGCGGTCGTAGTCCTCCATCGCTGCCTGCCTGCCGACGTTCGCGTCCGAGCCCGAGCCAAGGCCACGCGTCAGCTCGGCGCCGATGTGCAGCGTGATGTCGGCGGTCGACTGCTGCAGCGATTGCATGTCGGTGTTGATCGCGAGGAACTCGACGCCCTCGACCTCCGCCTCGACCATCCGGTTGACGGCGTTGACGCCGGCGCCACCGACGCCGACGACGCGGATCACGGGCTGACCGGCGACGCCGGAGGGCTCCTCGTGCACGCGCGTGTAGTCGTCCATCACGGCGCGCGCCGGCTTCGGCGCGCCGGCCATCACGTTCTCGGGGATCTCGGATGAGAAGGCGTGGCGCAGGCGCTCCTTCGGGCTCGGCACGCGGGGCGGCGAAGCCGGCTCCTCGCCAGAGGCGGCGAGCGCCGGGTGCGGCAGGCCGCTCTCACGCGGGTGCGTCGGCGTCGGCGTCGCGCGCCGCGGACGCTCTGCGGCGGGAGCCGGACGTTTGCGAGGCTTCCCGGACGCCTCGCCGCGCGCGGCGGCGTCGGCCGGCTCGGGCCGGCGCTCCTCGTCGGCCTCCTCACCATCGCCGCCCTCGGTCTTGCGAAAGAGGGCCGCGAGCGGCCCTTCGCGCATGCTCGCGCGTTTAGCGTTTGCCATGGTCGAGAACCTCCTGCGCGAGTTGGCGGTAGGACTGCGCCGCAACGCCGTCGGGCTCGTACTTGAGTACCGACATGCCCTTGACCGGCGCCTCTGCGAAACGGACGGTCTTGCGGATGCGCGAGGCGAACACCCGATCCCCGAAGTTTTCCTCGAGGATCTCGATCGCCTCCTTGGCGTGAATCGTTCGGGAGTCCACCAACGTCGGCAGGATACCCTCGATGTCGACGCCCGGATTGAGGTTCTCGCGAATCATCGCGAGTGTGTTCTGCAGCTGGATCAGCCCGCGCATCGACAGATACTCGCACTGCACGGGGACGATCACCTTGTCGGCGGCCGTCAGCGCGTTGATCGTCAGCAGCCCGAGGCTCGGCGGCGTGTCGATGCAGATGAAATCGTAGTCCTCGAGGATCGGCTCGAACGCCTTCTGCAGCGAGCGCTCACGACCGATCATCGTCGACATCGCGATCTCGGCGCCCGCGAGATCGATCGAGGCGCAGGCGATGTCGATCTCGCGGCGTCGGACGACCTCGCGGATCGAGACCTTGTGGACGAGCACGTCGTACATCGATTTCTCGAGCGTGTCGGGGTCGATCCCCTGCGACATCGTGAGATTGCCCTGCGGGTCCATGTCGACGCACAGCACGCGATGACCCTCCTCGGCGAATGCCGCGGCCAGGTTCAGCGTCGTCGTCGTCTTGGCCACGCCGCCCTTCTGGTTGGCGAACGCGATGACCTTGGCCTTACCGTCCACTGGGGCTCCGATGCTCGTTTGCCGAAAGGTTGCCGTCCGGTGGGTATTCGCATGTGCCGCGGCGATTCCTGCACGGCGCGGCGTCGTTTCCTGCACGGGAACTACGATCGAGGCATGGCCACGCGCGCCGCCAACGCCAAGCGCGACCGCTCGCGCCGTGGCGCAACCGCCAGAGCCGGCGACGGCGAGCTTGCCGCGCGCCTGCGCGGCAAGCGCGTCTGCGTCTGCCTCGGCGCAGGCGGCGTCGGCAAGACCACGACGTCGGCAGCGCTGGCGCTCGGGCTCGCGGCGCGCGGCGCGAAGGCGGCGGTCGTCACGATCGACCCCGCCGCACGGCTTGCGTCCGCGCTCGGCCTGGAGGCGCTGTCGGGCGAGCCCCACCGGATCGAGCCCTCGCTGCTCGCCGAGCACGGCGTCGAGTGCGAGGGCGAGCTGTGGGCGATGATGCTCGACAGCAAGGGCACGTTCGACGAGATCGTCACGCGCCTTGCGCAGAGCGAGCGCGAGCGCGAGGAGATCCTCGCGAACCCGATCTATCGGGAGCTCTCCTCGGCGGTCGCCGGCTCGCAGGAGCTCAGCGCGATGACGAAGCTGTACGAGCTCCACCACGAGCACGACTTCGACGTGATCGTGCTCGACACGCCGCCGTCGCGCAACGCGGTGGACTTCCTCGACACGCCGACGCGCCTGCTCGGCTTCCTCGAAGGCCGCGCGCTGAACGTGTTCCTCTCGCCCGGCGGGCTCGCCGCGCGCGTGTTCGGCCGCTCGACGGGCATCGTCTTCGCGATCTTCGCGCGCGTCACGGGCGTCGACATGCTGAGCGACCTGTCGACGTTCTTCCGCTCGCTGTCGGGCATCCTGGAGGGCTTCGGCGAGCGCACGCGCGGCGTGGCGAAGCTGCTGCGCGAGCGGACGACGACCTTCGTGCTCGTCACGTCGCCCGAGCCCGAGCCGGCGCAGGAGGCGCTGTATCTCGCGGAGCGCCTGGCCGAGAACGGGATGGCACGCGGCGGCGTGATCGTCAACCGGGTGCACTTCGACGGGCTCGGCGGGCACACGGTCGAGCGGGCGCAGGCCGCGCTCGCGGAGCAGCTCGACGCGCGGCTGGCGGCGCGCGTCGCGGCGAACCTCGCGGACTTCGACGTCCTCGTCAGACGCGACCGCGCGACGATCGCACGCGTCGCCTCGGAGCTCGACGAGCCGAGCCCGATCCTCGTGCCGCACCTCGACGAGGACATCAGCGACCTCGCCGGGCTGGCGCAGCTCGCCGAGCTGCTGTTCAGCTAGAGCGAGGAGACGACGCCGTCGATCGGCAGTGGCCGCTGCGGATCGTCTTCGGGCCCGCGTGGCTCGTCGAGCTCGGCGTCGTCGTCTCCGGCCCGATCGAGCTCGGCATCGTCCTCGGGCTCAGCCGCCTCGCGCGCGGCGTCGTCTGCGCGATCGACGCTCGCCGCCATCACTCCTTCGAGCACCGACTCGACTGGCTCGCCGTCGCCGAACTCGTCGGCATGCAGCAGCTCATCCGGTTCGAGCAGCTCGTCGGCGATCACGGCGAGATCCGGGTCGAGATGGCCGCAGATCACGTCGCGCAGCAGCGAGCGCAGGTGGTTGGCGACGTCCTCGACGAGCGTCTCGTTGGCGGCGTTCTTGACCGCCGTGCCGGCGATCAGCGAGCGCTCGAGGGCGATCGCGCGCGTCATCCGCTCGGTCAGCTCGACGCGGTTCTCGGCGGTCGCGCAGAGCGCGGCCAGCCGCCCCGCGAGCTGCCCGCTCGCCGGCCCCTCGGGCTCGAGCAGCGCGCGCAGCGCGAGCACGTGATCGCTCAGCGCCTCCCACGGGCTGTCGCGCTCGCAGCCGAGCTCGAAGCGCCGCAGCGCCCAGGCGAGGTCGTTGTCGTGCGGCGCGCGGCGCGAGACGAGATTGCAGAACGCGCGCAGCTCGTCCTCCTGCTCGGGCGTGACGACGAGCATCCCGTGCGGGCGCCCGCCGGCGCCGAGCGTCAGCGGACCCCATGCGCCCTGACCGACGCGCGCCCAAGCGAGCGCGCCGAGCGCGACGCGCCCGTCGCCGAACAGGCGCAGCGCCGAGAGCAGGTCGCCGAGCACGTCGCGTCCGACTGCGAGCGCCTCGCCCGGCTCGTCGTGCTCGACGGTGTAGACGATCGCGAGCTGAGCCTCCTCGCGGGCGGCGCCGGCGGCGAGCGCGTCGGGGAGTTCGCGCAGGTCGGCGGCGTGCACGATCCTCAAGCCATTCGTCAGCGCCAGCTCGCTCGAGGACAGCGCGACGCCGTGCAGCGTCGCGACGAGCGTCACCTCGCCGGCGCCGGCGAGCGTCGCCTGCGCGAGGCGCTCGAGCGCGCTGCTGACGCGCTCGGGACGCAGCGCGAAGTCGGTCTGCTCGTCGAAGACATCTTCGAGCAGCGCCGCGATCGCCGCGCGCGGCCGCGCGCGGCCGCGCGCCGTGGCGGCCTCGCCGCCGACGCTCGCGAGATAGCGATCGAGCCCGTCGTAGGCCTCGAGCAGTTTGCTCGCCTCGACGTACGGCGCCAGGCGTTTGATCGCCGGCTCGCGCTCGCCGATGAAGCGACCGGTCAGCGCGCGATAGGTGTACAGCGTCGCCGCACCGGCGCCGCGACGGCCCGCGCGCGCGCCGAGCTCGAACGGGACCTCGGCGCCGGCAGCGAGCTCGGCGCGAAGGACGGTCGCGGTCGCATCGAAGAGCTCGCGGAGCACCGTCTCGAGCTGTCGTGAACGCATGCGCGCTGACTTCGCGCCGCCGGCCGGCGCTCCTGCTCGGCGCAGCGCCTCTTGCAGCCGGCTCAGGCGAGCGCGAGCGCGTCGGCGCCGTCACGCCGCGACTCGGCGGCATCGGCGTCGGCGCACAGCCATGCGCTGCCGTACTCGCGCATGTCGTCGATGATCGGCAGCAGCGCGCGTCCCTTCTCGGTCAGCGCGTACTCGACGCGCGGCGGCACCTCGGCGAACGTGTGCCGCTCGACGATCGCCTCCTCCTCGAGCGCGCGCAGGCGCAGCGAGAGCGTCCGCGGGCTGATCCCGGCGAGCGCGCGTTCGAGCTCGCAGAAGCGCGACGTCCCTTCGGCCAGTTCGCGCACGAGCAGCAGCGTCCACTTACCGCAGACGATCTCCGCGGTGCGACAGACCGGACATGTCTCATCGAGCGCCATTTCACCCTTACTTTACCAAGTGAAGTGTGCGAGCCGCAGCGGCGAGCGGCCGATCGGCGTCCGCGGTCGCACGGTGCCGGAGATATCGTGAGACGCGTGTTCGTGCTCGCATCGTCATCGGGGCTCGCGATCGTCGGCGGCGTGATCGTCGCGGCACTGGTCCTGCTCGCGATCCTCCTGCGCGACGCCTGAAGCGCGCAGCGCCAGGAGCGGCGATTCGCGGCGGGACCGGGTCAGGCGGGCGTCAGTCGGTCGCCGGGCGCCGCGCCGGAGGCGACCGTCGCGTCGGCGTCGGCGCGACGCCGCTCGGCGGACGCGACGTCCTCCATCGTCGTCCCCTGGCGCCCGTCGGCCTGCATCAGCAGCTTGAAGTCGTGTGGGCTCGATGCGACGTGCATCGCGTCCTCGAACGTGACACGGCCGGCCTTGACGTGGCCGAACAGCGCCTGGTCGAAGGTCTGCATCCCGTAATAGGCACCCGAGGCGATCACCTCGACCAGTTTGCCGGTCTGTGCCGGGTCGGTGATCATGTCGCGCACGCGGCCGGTCGTGCGCAGGATCTCGCAGACCGCGACGCGACCGCCTTCGGCGCCGGGGACGAGGCGCTGCGAGATGACGCCCTTGACGGTGCCGGCGATCATGCTGCGCGCCTGCTGGTGCTGGTGCGTCGGAAAGAAGTCGAGCATCCGGTTGATCGACTCCGTCGCGTCGACCGTGTGGATCGTCGAGAGCACGAGGTGGCCTGTCTCGGCGGCGGAGAGCGCCGTCTGCACGGTCTCCTCGTCGCGCATCTCGCCGATCAGGATCACGTCGGGGTCCTGGCGCAGCACGCGCCGCAGCGCGCGCTTGAACGAGGCCGTGTCGGTGCCGACTTCACGCTGGTTGATCGCCGAGCGTTTGTCGGAGTGGACGAACTCGATCGGGTCCTCGATCGTGACGATGTGCTTGCTCGTCGTGTAGTTGATGTGGTCGATCATCGCCGCGAGCGTCGTCGACTTGCCCGAGCCGGTCGTGCCGGTCAGCAGCACGATCCCGCGCTCCTCGTCGGCGAGTTGGGTGACGACGTCCGGCAGCGCGAGTTCTTCGATCGTCGAGATCTTGTGCGGGATCGCGCGACACGCCAGCGAGATCAGGCCGCGCTGCCTGAACGCGTTGATCCGGAAGCGAGCGACGCCGCGGATTTCGTAGGAGAAGTCGACCTCGTGCTCGGCGTCGAACTCGTCGAGCTTTGCGTCGTCGTCGAGCAGCCGTTTGAGCGCCGCGTCGGTGTCCTCGGCCGTCAGCGACGCGGCGCCCTCGGCGAGCGACAGCTCGCCGTTGACGCGGAACAGCGGCGCCGAGCCGACCTTCAGGTGCAGGTCCGATCCCTGGCGCTCGACGAGCTCGCGCAGCGTCGCCTCGACGTCGATCATGCAGTGCTGATCGGCACTGCAGCGCCGCGGCTTGAGCGGCGCGGGCAAGATTAGACGCGCCACTCCGTCCTGAGGGGCGGATCGGGTTTCCTGGCAAGGACGCAGGGAGCGTGGCGTGCGAGAGCACGCGAGCGACTGAGGACGCCGCCAGGGAAGCCGAGGCGCCCCTCAGGCGACGTCGCGGAGCTTTTGCGCCTCCGCAAGCGACTGCAGCTTCTTCAGCGACTGGTTCTCGATCTGGCGGATGCGCTCGCGCGTGACGTTGAATGTGCGCCCGACCTCGTCGAGCGTGCGCGGGTGCTCGCCGCCGAGCCCGTAGCGCAGCTCGAGCACGCGGCGTTCGCGGTAGGAGAGGTTCTCGAGCGCCTCACGGAGCGCCTCCTTCGTGAGGATCTCGGCGGCGCGCTCGTACGGCGACTCGGCGCGCTCGTCGGCGATGAACTGGCCGAACTCCGACTCCTCCTCGTCGCCGACCGGCTTCTCGAGCGACACGGGAGCCTGCGCGGAGCGCTTGATCGAGTCGACCTCCTCCGGGTCGATGCCGGTCACCTCGGCGATCTCATCAGCCGTCGGCTCGCGGCCGAGCTCGGTCACGAGCTTGCGCTCGGCGCGGCCGATCTTGTTGAGCTTC
>FSVZ01000112.1_pt1 | contig 28129 bp, 30 predicted proteins | sample 1637881 | NCBI WGS metagenome assembly FSVZ01 (sample SAMEA3914789, study PRJEB12502) | metagenome | biome: forest; material: soil | place: Canada | collected 2011-07-03 | depth 0.3 m
AGATCGTGCCGATGACGGTCGACGGCCAGGAGTTCGTCACAGATCAGGGCATCCGACCGGACACGAGCCTCGAGGCGCTCTCGCAGCTGAAGCCGGCGTTCAAGCCCGACGGCAAGATCACCGCCGGTAACGCGTCGCAGATCTCAGACGGCGCCGCCGCCGTGCTGCTGATGTCGGCCGAGAAGGCGAAGGAGCTCGGGCTGACGGCGCGCGCGCGAATCGTCGACCAGACGACCGTCGGCTGCGACCCGGTCAAAATGCTCGAGGGACCGATCCCGGCTACGCGCAAAATCCTCGACCGCAACGGGATGAAGATCGACGACATCGACCTGATCGAGATCAACGAGGCGTTCGCGCCCGTGGTCGCCGCCTGGCGTCGCGAGCTGAGCCCCGACATGGACCGCGTCAACGTCAATGGCGGCGCGATGGCGCTCGGGCACCCGCTCGGCTCGACGGGCGCGCGGCTGATCACGACACTGTTGCACGAGCTCGAGCGCTCCGACAAGGAGATCGGCTTCGTCACGATGTGCTGTGGCGGCGGCCTCGGCACCGCCACGCTGATTCAGCGGGTCTGATCAACAGGCCGGCCGGGATGGCCGGCCACGGTAACGGCCGGCGCACGCATAACGGTCACAAGCTCTGACCAGAAGTGGAGCGTGCGCCGGCGAGAACGCTGGATGCCGGTCTCAGCCTTCCGGCCCGCCCCCCGTCCAGTTGACCGCGACGGGGGGCAGCGCCAGCAGCGCGGCCCACGTGGCCGGTTCGGCGACGCCGGTCACGCTCAGCGCGTGCGCGGCCTGGAAGCTGCGCAGGTCGCTCGTCGTCTGCGCCCCGAACGTGCCGGTGACTTCCTGCGAGGGGATCGCGCTCGCGAGGTGCTCCTGCAGCCAGAGGACCTGATCGCCCTTGGCGCCGTGAGTCAGTTCCGGGTATTCGCTGTTCGGTGTGACGCTGGCCAGCGGTGCGAGCGGCGCCGCAAGCGCGCTCCAGCCGCTCGCGGTCGTCTCCTGCCAGTCCCAGAACGACACGCCGGTGGCGCCGTAGGCGACCGCCTCCTCGCGGAAGCGCACGAGCTCGGACGCCGACGGGCCTTCGTAGGTCTGCCCGAGCGGGAAGATCGGGCGGCCGTAGATTCGATTTCCGATGTACGTGTTCGCGTAGACGGTGTCGATCGACTGGCCGATCGCCTTCCAGTACATCTGCGGCGCGTTGTACTGCGCGCCGTTTGGGCCGAGGAACACCGAGTAGGGCTCGGACTCGTGGTAGTTCACGTACGGGAAGGATGCGAGCCCGAGCGGGTAGGTCGGGCCGATCTTCGCGCGCAGGGTCGTGATGTAGGTCTGCGCGGCCGCGTAGTGGCCTTCGTACTCGGCCTCGGCATCGATCACGAGGCAGTCGGCGCCGTTCGCGACGGCCTTCGCGCCGAGGCTCGCCTCGCCGGCGGGGTTCGTCCCGTAGACGTACTGCCAGGCGCAGACCCGCAGCCCGTTCGCGTGCAGTTCCTGGACGAGCTGCGGCGAGAACTGGCCCCAGTAGTTGCTCGACCCATCCGAGCTCTTGACGAACACGGTGCTCACGCCGGCCGCGTGCGCCTGCGCGACGATCGCCGCGACGTTGCCTGCGCTCGATTGGCTCACATACCAGATCCACATGCCCTGACCTTCGAACGGCGAGCCGCCGACCGGGGCGGCGGCGGGGGCGGCCGGCACCGGCCGGGCGACGGGCTTCGGCGGGTGCAGCGCGTGGTTGAAGATGTAGATGGGGCCGTACGAGCTCGAATAGCGCGCGTGGCTCAGCAGCACCATGATGTGGCCCGAGTGCGCGCTCGTCGGCACCGTCAGCAGCAGCCCGGCGGTCGTTTTACGCAGGTGGGCAACCGGCGAGTTGCCGGCGATCCGGCCGCCGGGAGTGCGCGGGAAGGCGATCGCCGCGCCGGAGCTCAGCCCCTTGCCGGCGACGAGCAGCGTTCCGCGGACCGAGACCTGATGGGGGTTGGCGCTGCACTTCGCTTCCGGCACGCAGCGCACGCTGATGATCCGCACGCTCGTCACGTGCAGGCTCGCCGGCGTCCGCTTGGCCGCCGTCGACGGCCTGGCGGGAGGCGAGGCCGCGGGCGAAGCGGCGGCGCCCGGCGAGGCGGCGCCGCCGGGGCCGGCAGCCGACGCGCGGACGGCGCTCGTCACGAGCGAGCAGAGCAGCGTAACCGCGATCGCCGCCGCGCGGAGCGCAGGTCGAACCCCGGATCGCTTGCAGGCGGTACTGGGCGCCAAGACAATCCCCTTCCACAACGGCTCGTTCGCGAGACCCGGTCGGGCGGCGTCAGAGGTTAGCCGCTCTGTCTGGGCAAACCGAGCAGCGCGACGGAAGTTGCGTTTGGCTCTAGAGAGGACGCTCAGACGACGCGCAACTCGCCTGGGCCCCGACCCGATCAGCGGGGCAACTGCCGAAGCCGGACGCGCGGTCTCCGCCAAAGCCGACGTCCGACGGCGCCGTCAGCTCGAGCTGACGGATGCCGGGCCGGTCAGCGTGACAAACATCAGTTGCACCCACGTGTCGATGAGCGCCTCGTCATCGACTTGCGCAGGGATGCCGAGGACATCGCGCAGCAGGCGCGAGGAGAGGAGCGAGCCAAGTCCGACGGCGGCGATCGTCCGCGTATCCGCGTCGGGAATCGGGTGCTCCGCGCGTTCGCCGATCCATGTGGCGAAGTCCTCGAATGTGGCGCTCACGAGCTGGTCGACCGCAGCTGTCAGCTGCGGTCGGTTGCGTGCGTCGGAGGCGAGGATGCGCAGCAGATCCGACTCGCTGTCGAGCTCTGCGAGGATGTATCGGGCGGTCAGCGTCAGCTCGGCTTTGAGGTTTCCAAGCGGCGTGAGTGCGCCGCGGATCTCGCGTAGCGCCTGCAGTCGAGCGAGTTGGCGCTCGATGCCGGCCGCGAGGATCGCCTCCTTGCTGTCGAAGTGGTGGTACAGCCCGCCGGCTCCCGGCGTGAGGCCAACGGCTGCCTCGATCTTCGTGACGCTCGTCGCCGCGTAGCCGTGTTGGCTGAACAGCTGCATCGCCTCGTCGATGATGCGATCTCGCGTCGTGTTTGACATGGGTTCCTCCTAAGCATACGCTTAGTTGACGTCAGTCGGACCGGAAAACGATGATGGTGCGTCCGCTATCCCGCTTCGCTCAGACGCGGCTGGCATGACCGGCGCTGGCATCGGCCGAGGGCGCCTGCGGCGAACCGCGCCGCTGGTAGGCCTGAGCGCTCGCACCGCTGGTGAGGCAGTCGTCGCCGGGATGCGCAGCAAGCTCGCCGGCACGGATCCGACCGAGTTTCACGTGCGCGTCGCGGGACGGTACGCCGAGCTGCTCGGTTCCTCCAAGGGTGCTCTGATGAAGGCCGGCCAGATGCTCTCGTTCGCATCGGTTGCTCCCGTGCTGCCGGCCGAGTTCCGGTCGGTCTACCAGACGGCGCTCGCACGACTGTGCGACGAGGCGCCGCCGATGGCGCCGGAGCTCGCGCGCGCGGTGCTCGAGCGCGAGCTTGGGCGTCGCGCCGAGAGCATGTTCGCCGAGTTTGCTTGGGAGCCGCTCGCGGCTGCATCTGTCGGCCAGGTCCACGAAGCCCGGCTGCACGACGGTCGCGAGGTCGCCGTCAAGATCCAGTATCCGGGGGTCGCCGACGCGATCGGCGCCGATCTGAAGAACGTCGAGCTGCTGGCGACGTTCGTCGGCCTGTTCGTCGGCGGCCTGTCCCCGCGGAGGCTGAGCTTCGACCTTCGCGGCGCAGCGCGCGAGATCGGCGCCCGCATCGTCGAGGAGCTCGATTATCGGCTCGAGGCGGCCAATCAGGCCGAGTTCGCCGCGCACTACCGCGGGCATCCGTTCATCCGCGTGCCCGAGGTGATCGGTGAACTGTGCACGAATCGCGTACTGACTCAGGAGCTCGCGTGCGGGCGTAGCTGGAGCGAGGCGCTCGACGCCGAGCAGGAGCTGCGCGACCGCTGGGGCGAGGCGATCTGGCGCTTCGCCTACGGCTCCTGCAAACGCATCCATATGTTCAACGCCGATCCGCACCCCGGGAACTACGTGCTCCACGACGACGGGACGGTCAGCTTCCTCGACTTCGGCTGCGTCAAGCGCTTCGAGCGCGAACAGGTCGAGATGATGGACGCGATCGCGCGCGCGTGCTTGCGCCACGACGTGCTCGGGACATGGCGGGCGTGCGTCGAGGCCGGTTTCTGGAGGTCCACGGACCCGGTCACCCCCGAGGAGGCGTTTGCCTTCTGGCACGAGGACTGGGCGATGCTGTGGGCCGACCGGCGGTTCGTCGTGACCGGCGAGTACGCGGCGAGGAGGATCGAGCGCAGATGCTCGCCTAGCGGCCCTTCCGCCAACGCTTTCCTGCACATCACGGCATCCCCCGAATACACGGTCATGAGCCGCATCGAGATCGGCGTCGCCTCGGCGATCGCGCAACTGCGCGCCGGAGCCCACTGGGGCGCGATCGCGGCGGAGGGCTTGGAAAACGCGGAGCCGCTGACCGAGATGGGCAGGCTTGAGCGCGCGTTCTTCGGGGAGCGCCAGGCTGCGAAAGACCGTGCCTGATCGGGCGGCGGTGCAAGGCTCGGCCTACCGCCGCGGGCACGGCGCCTTGTAGAACGTAGTCACCGTCTCGGGTTTCGACGGGTCGCCGTCTTCGGCGAAGATCGTTTCGCTCTTCAGCGGGAAGCCGCCTCGCGGGCACGTCTTCGGGAGCCGGAAGTAGTAGATCGTCTTGCCGTGCGACCTGATCGCCGCGCCGAACGTGCCGGTGATCGTTTTCACCGACGCGTAAGGAGCCCCCGGGACAGTGGCGATGAGCGGGATTTCCTCTTCCTCCTCGAAGCCGTACCCGTCGATGCCGGCCTGGTGGCCGAAGCGGCCGTGGGCCAGCACTTCGAGCCACACGGGCGAGCGGCCGACGACGAAGTACTCGAAACCGCCCCCTGGTCTGAAGAACGAGAGCAGTTCGGCGCTCTCTTCGACGCGTTCACCGCCGAACGTGACGTAGCCGAGCACGGTGCCGATCGGTCCAGCCGATGAGCCCGTCGGGCACGCGTTCGGCCCGACGTTGAGGATTATTGCTTCCGGGCACGTGGGAAATCGTTCGGTATGCGCAACGGCTCCCGCCGGTGCATAGAAGTTCGCGGCGATGATCGGCGGAGCATCGCCGAAATATTCGCTGCCGCCGATCGTGTATTCGAACTTCGCGTCGGCGCCTGCGCCGAGGATGTTGCCGGTGTGCGGGAACCTCGGGATCGGCACGGCCTGCAGTTTGAACGCGACCGTCGGCGTCGCCAGGGCGACGCACGGCAGGGCCAGCAGGGCCAGTGCGAGGGCGGCAACACACGTGGATGCTCGGCGCATCGGATCTCTCCTCTCTCTCGGGACGGGCATCGCCCTTTCGATCCGGGCAGCCCCGTGGACCTGGTGTCGACTAGGTGAGCACTGAGCTAAGCTAAGTATGCACTTAGTCCACGGGTGTGTCAAGGTCGCCGCGAGCAATCGATCACGGCTCGTGTCCAGGAGGCTCGCGCTACGCGTCGGCTCGAGGCGCTCGGCGGCGGCGCCCGGGGGCGCGCTCAGCCCCAGCGGAAGCCGAGCGCCGAGGGCGCCGGCGCGAGCGGACTCGTCGGCAGTCCCGCAGCCGGCTCGGGCAGGTTGAAGCCGGTCGGCGCGACGTCGTTCGGCGCGTCGGCGTGGAACAGCGAGGCGAGGTACTGGATCTGCCCACGCCCGACGCCGAGCTCGAACTGCCCGCCGCCGTAGTTGCCGATCGCGTGCTCGGCGCAGTAGTCGTACGCGTCGAGCAGGCTCTGCAAGCCGCCGAGGCGCGACGGCTTGATGTTGACCATCTTCGCCGGGTACGGCAGCGCGCGGATGTCCTCGATCGAGTGGATCGGCGCGTCCCACGAGAAGCGCTCGCGGTGTGGCGCGAGGATCGCGTCGATCTCGGGCGTCAGCTTGGGGTCCTCGATCCACGCATCGGGAAACGCCGCGACGACGCGCTCGTACAGCACCGGGTCGGCCGGCTGATCGACGATCGTGCCGCTGTAGAGGCCCTTGAAGTCGACCGAGTCGACGGCTCCCGTCGCGCGCAGCTCGGCGATCAGCGGCTCGTCCCACGAGCTCGTCGGGTCGAGCTTGAAGCGCAGGCCCGGATAGAGGTCCAGGCGCGTGCGCACCGGCGCGATGCTCGGCGGCTCGCCGAGGCGCAGCGAGACGACGTAGCGGACCGGACGCGGCTCGCGCGCGAGCGCCGCGTGCAGCGTCGTGCCGGCCTGGCGCAGGGCGAGGTCGAGCGCGGCCGACTCGTACGCCCACGTGCGGTAGCGCGCCGAGACCTCGCGCTGCGGCGGCTCGGCGAACAGCGACAGCCCCGCCAGGCGCTCGGCGAAGCTCGCCATCGTGAAGCTTCCGGCGAGCGGCAGCGTAGCGCCGGCCGCCTGCATGATCTCGTGGTCGACGGTGTCGTATGTGACGTCTTCGCCGACGCCCTCCACGCCGGCGCCGCGCAGGTGGATCACGGTGCTCTTGCGCACGAACTCGCTCGAGACCTGTGCCTGAAGCCCCTCGAGCGCGTACTCCTCGATCTCGACTCCGAGCTCCGCGAGCAGTCCCCACGTGCTCACGTCGAGGCCTCGTACTCGAGCCGGCTGACGAGCTCGTCCAGGCGCAGCTCCTCGAGCGCTGCGCCGACCGCGCCGAGCTCGCCGGCGCACAGCTCGATCAGCGACTTGCCCTCTTTGACGAGCGCGAGCGTCTCGTTCAGGCTCGCTTCGCCGGAGTCCAGACGGCGGATGATCTCCTCGACGCGCGCCGACGCCTCCTCATACGTCGGCGCCGCACCGGGCGCGTCCTCCGACGGGGGCTGCTCGGCGCTCATCGCTCGCGCACCTGCGCCTCGATGACGCCGTCGGCGAAGCGCAGCCGCACACGATCGGCCTCGCGCGCCTCGCGCGCGCCCACCAGCGGATCGCCGTCGGGCGACTCGACCAGCGCATAGCCGCGCTCGAGCGTGCGCTGCGGCTCGTGCGCCGCGAGCGCGAGCGCGAGCTGCGCCAGCTCGCGCGGCCGGCGCTCGCGACAGTCGAGCAGCGTCGCGTCGGCCTTGCGCGCGAGCACGAGCGCGCGGCGCGCGCCGACGCCGCGCTCGGACTCGATCCGCCGGCGCGAGCCGGCGCGAATCTCGCGCAGCTGCTGGTGCAGGCGTGTGCGCTGGCGCTCGACATGCGCGCCGGGTGCGCGCGAGAGGCCGGCGAGCAGCCGCGCGCGCGTCAGCACCGCGCGACGGCCGTGATCGCGCAGGCGCGCGGCGCCGGCCGCCAGGTCGCCGCGCGCGCGGCGCAGATCGATCCCGACGGCGGCCTCGGCGGCGTGCGTCGGCGTCGAGCAGCTGACCGCCGCGACGTCGTCGAGCAGCGTGCGGTCGGTGTGGTGACCGACCGACGCGATCACCGGCACGCCAAGCAGCGCGACCGTGCGGCACAGCGTCTCGTCGCAGAAGCACAGCAGGTCGGCGAGCGAGCCGCCGCCGCGCGCGACGATCACGACGTCGACTCGCGCCGCGCCCGCGAGGTCGCCGAGCGCGCGCACGATCGCCGGCGCGGCGTGGCGATCTTGCACGGGCGCGAAGCCCCACACGACGCGGCCCATCCAGCCGCGACGCGAGAGCGCCGCGAGCACGTCGTCGCGCGCCTTGCCGCGCTCGCCCGTGATGACGCCGATCGTGCGCGGCACGAGCGGCAACGGCAGGCGCTTCTGCAGCGCGCAGAGTCCCTCGCCGTCGAGGCGCTTGCGCAGGCGATCGATCCGCGCCAGCAGGTCGCCCTCGCCGGCGACGCGCAGGTCGGAGACCGCGAACGAGAAGCCCGGCGAGGACGTCGTGCTGCCGGGGTAGAAGTCGCAGCCGCCGGCGACGACGACCTGCATCCCGTCGACGGGCGTCTCGCCGCCGCGCGCGAGCATCCGCTCCCAGTCCTCGCGCCACGCCGCGCATGGCAGCGCGCCGCCGGCGTCGCGCAGCTCGAAGTAGACGCGTGCGCGCGACGGGCGCAGGTTCACGAGCTCGCCGACGAGCTGCACGTTCGCGAACGAGCGCAGCTTGCCGCGCAGCGCGCTCGCGTAGTCGCCGACCGGGAACGGGCCGGCGAGCCGGCTGTCGGGGATCCTGGCGGGAGCGGCGTCGGGCGGGACGTGCAGGCGCGCCGCGCGAGCCGCGTCGGCCCGCGGCTCGGCCGCGTTCGGCGCACGACTTGAGGAGCTCGGCCCGGCCATCGAAATCCAGCATAGGCGGTACGATCGACGTCAATGCGCGACGAACCCGGCTTTGGCAGCTAGCGGCAGCGCCGTGGCGAATCGCAGCAAGGGCGGGCGCCGACGCTCGCGCAAGCGCCGCTCGACGCCCGCCGCACACTCGGCGTCGGTTCCGGCGGCACCGGGCTCGCCGGACTCGTTGGACTCGCCGGTGGCGACGCCGCCGCAGCCCAAGCGCGCGCCGCGCGCGCGGCGCCGCGACGGCGCGACGGCGAACCCCGACGGTGCCTACCGCGCGCCGGGATCGGTCGGCGCGCGCCCGCGCGCGCCGTGGCATCCGGTGCCGCTCGCCGAGCTCTTGATCCTCGTCGGGATGGTCGCCGTCGTGATCGGCGTCGCGCGCGGCGAAGCGGGCAAAGCGCTCCTGTTCGTCGGCATCGGCGCGGTTCTGATCGGCACGCTCGACACGACGATCCGCGAGCACCTGAGTGGCTACCGCTCGCACGCCGCGCTGCTCGCGTCGATTCCGACGGCGCTGTTCCACGGCGGCGCGGCGCTCGCGCTGTACGCGCTCGGCGCGCCATCGGTGACGTGGGTGATCGTGCCGATCGCGATCGACGTGCCGCTGTTCTCGCTGCTGCTCAAAATCGTGCGCGCGCGTTTTCAGGACGCCCGGCGCGAGCGGGTCTTCGCCGCCGGGCGCTAGCTCAGGCCTGGCCGATGGCGCGGTCGTCGAGCGACGGCAGCGTGCGCTCGCTCGGCGCGCCGGGCGCTCCGCGCGTCTCGCCGGCGAAGCCGAGCCGCTCGAGCCGCGCGATCTCGCGTTCGCCTTCCAGGCGTGCCGGGTGGTCGTCGGGCAGGCCCGCGATCAGCTTCGCGATCCGTTCGCGCAACTGCAGCGCGAAGTGCGGCGTCGAGGCGCCCATCAGCCGGCGGACGTCCTCGACGGTCACTTCGCCGGTGCGCTCCTTGCTGATCGTGCGGGGGTCCTCGGCTTGGCTCACTTGCGGCTCTCTGTCGGCGTCATTCGCCCGCCGCGACGGGCGCTTCGCCGGCCGTCGGCTGGCGCGGGGCGATCTCGAGGACTGAGTCGAGTTCGGCCTGCGCGTGCGCCGAGATCGCCCGTTCGTCTCCGATCAGCCAGCCGTGATTGTAGACCTCGCGTACGGGCGGGACGGCCGCCGTGTAGCCCGGCTCGATGTCGCTGAGGTAATGCGTCAGCGTCGCCGGCACGCTCGCGACGGCGTCGAGCAGCAGCAGCGGCCCGTAGTCGCCGTGCGCCGACAGTGGCGCCGCGGCCGGGCCGTCGAGCGGGCGAGCGGCGTTCGCGAACACGAGCCCGTGCCCGGCTTCGTGGATGCCCCAGCCGAACGAGCCGCGCGAGAAGCGCGAGATCGAGATCGCGTTCTGCACGGGGTCGGGGCTTTCGCCCGCGCTCGGCGCTTCGCCGGAGGCGCCGCTGACGTGGATCACGGTGCCGAGCCGCAGGAGCTGCGCGTAAGCGCTCGTGTGCAGGGTCTCTGGCGCGAGCACGTAGATCGTCGGATTGTGCAGTGAGTGCAGCGCCGCGCTCGTCGCCGCCGGCACGGCCGCACGCGTCACGAACAGGATCGGCGCGCCACTCTCGGCGGCGAGACCGGCTGCCGGCATCTGCAGTGCCCGCGGCGTGTCGCTCGCGACGACGAGCACGGCGGGCGGCGGATGGCCGCTGAGGGCCTCGGCGAGGCGCAGGACGGACGCAGCGAGCGCCGCCGGTTCGCCTTCGGCGCCGAGCGCGCGCGCAGGGTAGCTCCTCGGGAGCGCCGGCGACGTGCCGATCTCGATCACCTGCGCGCCGCCGAGTGCGCGCGCCCCGAGCGGGTCCATCGCGCGCAGCGTTTCGTCGCTGACGGCCGGCAGCGAGTTGCCTTCGGTGTACAGCAGCGGCGCTCCCAGCGGCGCGCTCGCGAGCACGCTTGCGGTCAGCGCCGCCGGCCAGGAGCGTTCGTCGACGAGCACGACCGCCTGTGGGCGCGTCGCCGGTGTGAGGCCCGGATAGACCGTCTGTGCGACCGCCGCCGCGTCGCTCGCCGGGCTTGCGCCGCCGAGCCGCGTCGTGTTCTTCGTCGAGACGGCGACCGCGCCCCGCGCAGCCGGCGCCGCGACTGCGCCGCGACTGCTCGTGTGCGTCGCCGTCAGCGAGGAGCCGCCCTTGCCGCAGCCGCTGAGCACGCCGGCCGTTGCGGCTGGGAGCAGCGTGAGCGCGGCCAGCAGCCGGAGCGGGTACGCGCGCATCGCGCGGACACTAGCGGGGCCGTCGGCAGGGTAATCGCTGACGGGGTCGAAGATGGTCCGATGCCCCTGTGCGGGGCGTCACGTGCCAATCCGCGACTGGCCGGCGAGGAATGACTGCTTTGCTCAGCTCATGCAAGCGTCTTTGCAGTTTGCTAGCGTGCCGCGGCACACGCCGAGTCTTTGACCAGATGTCAGAGACCGGGGGACCCGAGTTGTTGGGGCGAATCCCACGGTGGACCGTGGGAAGCGCAGGCTCTTTCAGCGCTAGCCCGTCAGCTAACCCCGGAGGCCGACGAAAGAGGTTGTTGTCTTGCGGGTGCGAACCCTCTGCGGTGCTGTTGTATCGAGCTTGATCGTCCCGGCGCTCGCGGCGGCTCCCGCCCTCGGCGTCGCGACCGGCGGTGCCGCCGCCGAAGGACCGGCGTCGAAGACCGCGCCGGCGGCGGCGACGCCGGGACCCACGATTCACCTCTCGCCGGTCACCGCGAGGTCGCGCAGCCTCGCCTACAAGGGCCCGATCTACGAGAAGACGGCGAGCGGCCAGGTCGTCCCATACGTACCGTCCTCGTCGGTGTCGCCGTCGTCGGTGCCGGCGTCGCTGACGAGCGCGACGGGCGGCAGCCCGGTCGGCACGGCTTCGACGGTCAACACGACGAGCGGCGCCGCGCCGAGCGCGAGCGCGCCGACGCCGCAGCCCGAGCTGCTCGTGCCGGGCTCGCTCGCACGCTACGTGGGCGGGTACGCGGCGGCGCCGATGAACGCACCGGCGACGGTGCAGCAGGTGATCTGGGCGGCGAACGAGATCATCGGGCTGCCGTACATCTACGGCGGCGGGCACGGGTCGTTCATCTCGCCCGGCTACGACTGCTCGGGCACTGTCTCGTTCGCGCTGCACGGCGCCAACCTGCTGCCGACGCCGATGGACTCCTCCGAATTCATGAGCTGGGGCTCGCACGGTGCGGGCCGCTGGATCGCGGTGTTCGGCAACGAAGGCCACGCATACATGGACATCGCCGGGCTGCGCCTCGACACGAGCGCGGCCGACGACCCGTCCAACCAGCAGGGACCGCGTTGGCGGCCGCTGCGTCCGGGCAACCCCGGCTACGCCGTACGCCACCCGCTCGGGCTCTGAGCCCGCGGCGAGATCCGCGGCCGGGTGAGGCGCGGTCGGCTACGCTTGCAAGAGCACGCCGACTGCGGCCCTTCGGGGCGCCGCCGGCGCGCCGCTCGCCCCAAGAAAGCAATAGGAGGATCAGATGGCCGGCCTGACCGGGCGTATGTCAACCGTCGTGAAGGCGAAGGTCTCGAAACTTCTCGACCGCGCAGAAGACCCCGCCGAGACGCTCGACTACAGCTACCAGAAGCAGGTCGAACAGCTGCAGAACGTGAAGAAGGGGATCGCCGACGTCGTGACGGCGAAGAAGCGCCTGCAGATGCAGGAAAAGACGCTGCAGCAGAGCGTCGTCAAGCTCGACACGCAGGCGCGCCAGGCGCTGTCGGCGGGCAACGAGGACCTCGCGCGGACGGCGCTCGAACGCAAGAACGTCGCGCAGACTGAGCTGCAGGGGCTCGACACGCAGGTCTCCGAACTCGAATCCCAGCAGGAGAAACTGACCGACTCCGAGCAGAAACTGCGCGCCAAGATCGAGGCGTTCCGCACCAAGAAGGAGGTCATCAAGGCGCAGTACTCGGCGGCCGAGGCGCAGGTGCGGATCTCCGAGGCGGCGACGGGCGTCGGCGAGCAGATGGCCGACGTCGGGCTCGCGATGCAGCGCGCGGTCGACAAGACCGAAAACATGAAAGCGCGCGCGGACGCCGTCTCCGAGCTCGAAGCTGCGGGCACGTTCGACGACATCACGCAGATCGGTCCGGGCGAAGACGACATCGACCGCCAGCTCAAGCAGCTCTCGAGCCAGCCCGCGGTCGATGACGATCTCGCGAAGCTGAAGAGCGAACTGGGCCAGGGCGCCGCCACGGCGCCGCAGATCGCCGCAAGCGGCGGCGGCGGCGAGGGCGCGAAGCCGGACGAGAGCGGGCAGGCATGATCGTACGGATCTCCGGCGAGGATCAGTACCGGCTCGCCGATCAGCAGACGGCGCGCCTTCACGAGCTCGACCACGCCGTAGTGTCGGCCTGCGAGGGAGGCGACGAGAGAGGCTACGAGGAGGCGTTCGCGGCGCTGCTCGACTACGTCCGCACGAACGGCGAGCGGGTGGGCGACGACGAGCTGGCGGGCTCCGACCTGATCCTGCCGCCGCCAGACCTCAGCTTCGAGGAGGCCGGGAAGGCATTCACCGGCGAGGGCTTGATTCCGGACTAGCAAGCGGGAGCTGGGACGCGCACGATGGCCGATGGGGGAGACGAGGACAGAGAGGACGATTCGGTCGAGCGCGACCCGCGCGCGAAGCTGCTCGAAGAAGTCGCCGCGCAGATGGATGCGATCGAAGCCGACTTCGGCGACGACTTCGAAATCGGCAACTTCGTGACGGTCGTCGAAGTCGTGCGACCCGACGGCGCAGGGATCCGCGTGCGCGGCAACCAGCAGCCGTGGGTCGGAATCGGCATGTTGCGCGTCGCCGAGAAAATGCTCGAAGGACAGGACGAGCCGGGCTAGCGGCCGTGACGAGCGGGCGGCGCCAGCAGCGCCGCGGCACGGCAAGCCCTCAGATCGGGATCCCCCACAGCGGGAACCATCGCTCGATCTCGGGCTCGAGCGGCAGCTCCGGCCCGACCTGCGCCTTCAACTGCAGCTCGCGCTCGGTCGAGCGCTCCTGGGCGTTGCCGGGCGCCGGCACGAATGGATACCAGGCGCCGCGCTTGTAGTTGTAGATGAAGTAGATCCGCTCACCACCGGCTTTGCCGGCGCTGGCGGCGTGGGTGAACGCGAACACGGCGCACAGCAGCCGTTCGCCGAAGCCGGCGGTCTCGATCGAGCCCGAGACGGCGTTGATGCCGACGGCGAGGTCTTCGACGCTCGGCGCACCGTCGGGGTTGCGCAGGATCATCCAGCGGTAGCCGTAGCTGTCGTCCTCGGTCTTGACGGTCGTGCCACTGTCGCCGCCGGTCGCGGTGACCACTTCTTCCATGTCTTTCAGCGTCGATTCGAATTCGCTCGTCGCGAGCGCCTGGAAGACGATCGCGGCGCTGCCGGACGGCTCGACCTGGTGCTCGGCCTGCAGGTCGACGTAGGCGGTCGTGATCGCGAACAGCCGGTCGGGCGCGGGCCCCTTGACCTGGTGGCGGCCGGTGAGGATGTCGCGCAGGCCCACTTGCTAGGCGGTCGCGACGCCCTGCTGCAGCTGTGACTCGAGGCGCTCGAGCGCGGCGAGTCGCTGCTCGAGCGGGGGGTGGTCGGCGAAGATGTTCATCAGCGACTTCTTCGCGCGGGCGGGGATGATGAAGAAGGCGCTCATCCCTTCCGCGCGACGCAGGTCCTGGCTCGGCTGGCGTTCGATCGTGCCGCTGATCTTGATCAGCGCCGAGGCGAGCGCGCTCGGACGGCCGGTCAGCACGGCCGAGCCGCGGTCGGCGGCGAACTCGCGGTAGCGCGAGAGCGTCCGCAGCAGCACGAAAGACACCGCGTAGACGACGACGGAGACGAGGATCACGATCATGATGTCCTCCTCTCCTTCTTCGCTGTTGCCGTAGCCGCCGCCGAAGAACAGCGCGAACTGGGCGATCATCGCGGCGAGCGAGGCGAAGAAGCTCGCGAGCGTCATGACCATCACGTCGCGGTTGATCACGTGCGTGAGCTCGTGCGCCATGACGCCTTCGAGCTCGGCCGGCGAAAGCATGTCGAGGATGCCGCGCGTCGCGCAGACGGTCGCCGACTTCTGCGAGCGGCCCATCGCGCACGCGTTCGGCATCGAGGTCTCCATCACGCAGACGCGCGGTTTCGGCAGGTCGGCCTGCACGCAGAGACGGTCGATGATGCCGTGCAGCTCGGGCTCTTCCTCGGGAGTGACCTCTTTCAGGCCGAGCGAGGCCATCGCGAGCTTGTCGGAGCCGAACAGCTGCACGAGCAGTAGCACGACGGCGACGACGACGATCAGGCCGGCGCCGGCGCCGGCGGCGAACAGCACGCCGACGAACACGACATAGAGCAGACCGAGCAGGAACAGGGTCAGCACCATGCGCGCCTGCAGGCCCGTGTCTTTCCCGAAGCTCTGGCGTCGTGAAGCCATTTGCGAATTGTCGCAGACTCGCCTACGGCTGATCTAAAGTGCGCGCTGACCGCGATGTCACCGCTCGAGCTGCCATGAAGCCGGAGATCCACGTCCTCGGTATCTCGATCAAGACGTTCGGCGTGACGTTCGCGATCGGCTTCATCGCGTGTGGCAGCGTCGTCGCGCGACGGCTGCGCGAGCTCGGCAAGCCGGTCGACTGGGCGTATGAGATCACGTTCGCGGCGCTCGTCGGCGGCGTCGTCGGCGCGCGCGCCTATTACCTGATCGAAAAGTTCGACCAGGTCAAAAGCGACCTGATCGGGAACGTCTTCTCGGGGTCCGGGCTGGTCTGGTACGGCGGCGCGATCGGCGGCGCGATCGGCGTCGTCGCGTGGATGCGCTGGCGCGGCGTGCTCGAACTGCGGATGTTCGACATCTGCGCGACGGCGCTCGCGCTCGGCTACGCGATCGGGCGAATCGGCTGCCAGGTCTCGGGCGACGGCGACTACGGGATCCGCTCGAAACTGCCGTGGGCGATGGGCTACCCGCACGGCACCGTCCCGACGCCGCCCGGAGTGACGGTGCAGCCGACGCCGATCTACGAGACGGTGACGATGTGCCTGCTCGCGTGGGGGCTGTGGCAGTTGCGCGACCGCGTCAGGCCGGGCGTCGTGTTCGCGCTGTACCTGCTGCTGAGTGGCCTCGAGCGCTTGCTGGTCGAGTTCATCAGGCGCAACCGCGAGGTGTTCGCCGGGCTGACGGCGCCGCAGCTCGAGAGCGTTGTGCTGATCGTGATCGGCGCGGTCTGGCTCGCGCTGATGACGCGGCGTCGCGGCGTTGCGGCGCTGCGGGCCTCGCCCGCCTGAGCCGGCGCGCGATAATCCGCGCGATGGCAACCGAGACGATCCTCTCCGACGTCTTCCCGCTGGGCAGTCGCGTGAACGAGCGCGGGCGGCTCGAGGTCGGCGGCTGCGACGCGATCGAGCTCGCGCGGGAGTTCGGCACGCCGGCGTACATCGTCGCCGAGGACGACCTGCGCGCGCGAGCACGCGCGTTCATCGATGCGGGGCGCGAGGGCGGCGATCGGGACTTCGGCGTCGTGTTCGCGTCGAAGGCGTTCCCGTGTACGGCCGTGCTCGCGCTGTTCGCCGAGGAGGGCCTGTCGTGCGACGTGGCCTCGGGCGGTGAGCTGCAGCTCGCGCTGAACGCGGGCTTTGCGCCGGAGCGGCTCGTGCTGCACGGCAACGCCAAGTCAGAGGCGGAGCTGCGCATGGCGCTCGACTGCGGGGTGGGGCTGATCGTGCTCGACAATTTTGATGAGATCGATCGGTTGCAGAGCCTCGTGGCCTCGACCGGAGCGGGCGGGACTGACGCTCAGGAGGTGCTCTTGCGTGTGACTCCGGACGTCCGCGGCGAGACGCACGAGAAGATCTCGACGGGTCAGGCCGACTCGAAGTTCGGCTTCTCGATGAGCGATGCGCGCGCGGCGATCGAGCGCGTGCGGGCACTCGGCGGCGTGCGACTGGCGGGGTTGCACGCGCACATCGGCTCGCAGCTGCTCGAGCTCGAACCGTTCCGGCGCGAGGTCGCCGAGCTGGGTGGACTCGGCGCGTTCGACGTCTGGGATCTCGGCGGCGGCCTCGGCGTGCGCTACACGAGCGAGCAGCCCGCGCCGCCGTCGGTCGAGTCCTATGTCGCGACGCTCCTCGCGGCGGCCGACGAGCACGGCATGACGGCGCCGGGCAAGCGCCTGCTGATCGAGCCGGGCCGCGCGCTGTGCGCGAACTCGTGCGTGACGCTCTACTCGGTGGAGTCGGTCAAGCAGAACGTCTCGCGCTGGGTCGCGGTCGACGGCGGCATGTCGGACAACCTGCGCCCGATGATCTATGGCGCCGTCTACGAAGCGCACGTCGCCGACCGCTTCGACGGGACGACGCGGTGCGTGCTCGCGGGCAAGCACTGCGAGTCGGGTGACGTGATCGTGCGCGAGGCGCTGCTCGATGACCCGCAGCCGGGCGACGTGATCGTGACGCCCGCGACCGGCGCGTACGGTTACGCGATGGCGAACAACTACAACGGCGTGCCGCGGCCGCCGGTGGTCTTCTGCCGCGACGGCGACGCGCGGGTCGTCGTCCGGCGCGAGACGCTCGAGGACCTGACGGCGCGTGATGTTCGCTGAGGGCGGCGACGACGGCGGCTCGCCGAGCGACGCGCCGCCGTTTCAGGTCGGGCTGCTCGGCCACGGCACGGTCGGCGGCGCGTTCGCCGAGCTGCTCGCCGAGCGAGCGGGCGAGATCGAGCGCTTCAACGGTCGCCGGCCGGTGATCTGCGGCGTGCTGACGCGCTCGCGCGGGGACTTCGAGCAGATCCTCGCCGACTCCGACCTGCTCGTCGAGGTGATCGGCGGGATCGAGCCTGCGCGCGAATACCTGCTGCGCGCGATGCGCGCCGGCAAGCACGTCGTCAGCGCGAACAAGCAGCTGCTCTCGCAGTACGGCGAGGAGCTGTTCGAATGCGCACGCGAGCACGACGTGCGGCTGCGCTTCGAGGCGGCCGTCGCCGGCGCGGTGCCGGTCGTGCGAGTGCTCGAGGAATCGCTCTCGGCGACGCCGATCGAGCGGATCCACGGGATCGTCAACGGCACGACGAACTTCATCCTCTCGGAGATGACTCGCGGGTCGAGCTACGCCGAGGCGCTCGCCGAGGCGCAGCGCGTCGGCTACGCCGAGGCCGACCCGTCGGACGACGTCTCAGGGCGCGACGCGGCCGCGAAGATGGCGATCCTCGCGCGGCTCGCGTTCGGCTCGCCGGTGCACCTCGACGACGTCCCGTACGAGGGCATCGAGCACCTCCACGGCGACGACCTCGAGTACGCGCGCGAGCTCGGCCTCGGGCTGAAGCTCGTCGGCACGGCCGAGCGGCGCGACGGCGGGCTATCGGTGCACGTGCACCCGACGTTCCTCTACTCGGGGCACCCGCTCGCCTCGATCTCGGGCCCGTTCAACGCCGTGACGGTCGAGTCCGAGACGATCACCGAGCTGACGCTCTCGGGGCCCGGCGCCGGCGGCCGCCAGACGGCGAGCGCCGTGCTCGGCGACGTCGTCAGCGTGATGACCGGCGGCGCCCGCCCGCCGGCGCCGCCGCTGCAGATGCGGCTGATCTCCGACGTCGACAGCGCGTTCTACCTGCATCTCGACGTCGAGGACGTGCCGGGCGTGCTCGCGGCGGTGACGAGGGTGCTCGGCGAGCACGAGGTCTCGATCAAGTCGGTCGTGCAGCGCGGGATGGGCGAGCACGCGCGCCTGGTGATGGTCACGCACCCTGTGCTCGAGTCGAGCCTGCGCGCAGCCGTCGCCGAGGTCGACGCGTTCGACTTCGTCCGCTCGCCGACGCGCGCGATCCGAGTGATCGAAGAGGAGTTCAGATGAGCGAGACGCCGCCGGTCTCCGAGCTTCCGCGCGTGCCGCTGCCGCGCGTCGAAGGTGCTGCGTTCTCGGGCACGCACGTGCCGCTGATCGAGCGCTACCACGAGCGGCTGCCGTTCGAGGTCGGCGACAAGCTCGTCAGCCTGCAGGAGGGCTCGACGCCGCTGCTGCGTGCGCCGGTGATCTCGCAGATGGTCGGCGCGACCGTGCGGCTGAAGCTCGAGGGGGCGAACCCGACTGGGTCGTTCAAGGATCGCGGGATGACGTGCGCCGTCTCGGCCGCGGCGCGCGACGGCGCGAAGGCGGTGATCTGCGCGTCGACGGGCAACACGGCGGCGAGCGCGGCGGCGTACGCCGCGCGCGCTGGGATCACGTGCGCGGTGATCGTCCCGGAGGGGAAGATCGCGCAGGGCAAGATGGCGCAGACGCTCGTCCACGGCGCCCGCGTGATCTCGTTGCAGGGCAACTTCGACCAGGCGCTCGCGCTCGTACGCGAGCTGACCGCGACGAACCCGATCGTGCTCGTCAACTCGGTCAACGAGTTCCGGATCGAAGGTCAGAAGACGGCCGCGTTCGAGCTTCACGAGGCGCTCGAAGGCCAGCTCGAGGCGCTCTGCATCCCGGTCGGCAACGCCGGCAACATCACCTCCTACTGGCGCGGCTTTCGCGAGATGGGCGCCGCGCCGAGGATGCTCGGCTTCCAGGCCGAGGGCGCCGCGCCGCTGGTCGAGGGGCACGTGATCGAGCACCCCGAAACGGTCGCGAGCGCGATCCGGATCGGCAACCCGGTGCGCTGGGAGGATGCGATGGCGGCGGCGACCGACTCGCGCGGGGCGATCCGCGTCGTCAGCGACACCGAGATCCTGACGGCCTACCGCCTGCTCGCATCGCGCGAAGGGATGTTCTGCGAGCCGGCCTCGGCCGCGTCTGTCGCGGGCCTCTTGAAGTACGGCGCCGACGGCGCCGAGCAGGTCGTCTGCGTGCTGACCGGCCGCGGGCTGAAGGACCCGGAGACGGCGCTCGCGAACAACGACGGCCGGGTGATCCAGTGCGTCGCCGAGATGGCCGCGATCGAGGAAGCCGTTCTCGGCGATCCGTGAGCGAGACGCTGTGATCCGCAGGCGCGTCGTGCGCGTGCCGGCCTCCTCGGCGAACCTCGGGCCCGGCTTCGACTGCATGGCGGCCGCGATCTCGCTGCACGTCGAGCTCGAAGTGCTCGAGACGGGCAGCTTCGCCGTCGAGACGGACCTGCCGCTCGCGCGCGGTCGCGAGAATCTCTGCGTGCGCGCGTTCGAGCGGCTGCACCCGGCGGACGACTTCACCTTCCGGATCGTCTCCGAGATCCCGCTCGCCGGTGGCCTCGGGTCGAGCGCGGCGGCGATCGTCGCCGGGCTGATGGCCGCCGACCACCTGTTCGAGATCGACGCCGACGTGCTGGCGCTCGCGTGCGAGGAGGAGGGCCACCCCGACAACGTCGCCGCGGCGCTCTACGGCGGTTTCGTGATCTTCGCCGACGGTGAGGCGACGCGCTTCGAGCCGCCGACGGGGCTCGAGGCGCTCGCGGTCGTCCCGTCGGAGGCCGTCCGCACGAGCGCGGCACGCGCGGCGCTGCCCGAGCAGGTGCCGATCGGCGATGCGGTCTTCAACGTCGCGCACGGAGCGCTGCTGACGCTCGGGCTCGCGCGCGGCGACTGGGACCTCGTCGCACGCGGGCTACGCGACCACCTGCACCAAGAGCGTCGCGCGCCGCTGTTCCCGCGTTCGTACGAGCTGGCGCTGCGCGCGCGCGAGCTCGGCGCGCTCGGCGCGACGATCTCGGGCGCCGGCCCGACGGTGCTCGTGTGGTGCTTCTACGAGCAGACCGGCGCCGTCGCGGAGGCGCTGCGCCGCGAGATCGACGGCTGGGCAAGCCTCGTGCGGGCGCCGTTCGAGCCGCAGGGCGCGTACGTCGGCGAGCTGTAGCGACGGCTGCCGCGATGCGCGCCGGCGCGCATCGCGGCCTTCGCCGCCTAGCGCAGCTGCGCTAGGCGTGGTCCGGCGGCGCGCAGCGCCGGCAGGCGCTCGAGCACTTCGGCGGCGAGGTCGAGGTAGTCGCTGCCGAGGTCCGGCCGGTGGTCGAGGATCGAGCGCGCGCGCTCGGCCGACTCGGCATAGGCGATCGACGAGCGGATCGTCGTGCCGAAGACCTGCTCGCCGAAGCGCTCGGTCAGCGATGCGAGGGCCTCGCGCGAGTGGATCGTGCGCATGTCGGCGAGGTTCAGCAGCACGCCGAGCAGCGACAGCTCAGGGTTGAGCCCGTCGCGCGCGAGCTCGACGAGCTCGATCGCCTGCTCGACGCCCTGCAACGCGAAGTACTGCGCCTCGGCGGTGATCAGCGCGTGATCGGCGGCGACGAGCGCGTTGACGGTCAGCAGGCCGAGCGACGGCGGGCAGTCGATCAGGATCAGCTCGTACTGCTCGGGCGCCTTCGCCAGCGCGCGCCTCAACGTCAGCTCGCGGCCCATCTTGCCGCCGAGCATCAGCTCGGCTTCGGCGAGACGAAGATTGGCCGGGATCAGGTCTTCGTGGATCGCCTCGGCGGCGCTCCCGCGGCCGGCGAGCACGTCGGCGATCGTCGGCTCGACGTCCGGCGGCAGATCGAAGTAGTCGGAGAGGTTGCCCTGGGGGTCGAGGTCGACCGCGAGCGTGCGCACGCCGCTGCGGCGGAACGCATCGGCCAGCGTGCGCACCGTCGTCGTCTTACCGGTGCCGCCCTTCTGCGAGAGGACCGCGATCGTGTCAGCCATCGGCCGATATTACGTGTCCGCGCAGGGACGCGCCGAGCCGCGTGGCCAGATCATCGAGGGCCGTCGACTTACGGCGTGACGACGAGGAAGCCGAGCCGATAGCGGCCGACGATGATCTCGTCGCCGTCGCACAGCAGCCTGCCCTCGATCCGCTCGCCGTTGACGAACACGCCGTTGAGGCTGCGGTCGTCGAGCAGGCGCACGCCGTCGGGCTGGCGCACGATCAGCGCGTGGCGGCGCGAGACGGTCGGGTCGTCGAAGCGCACGTCGGCTGCGAGGCTGCGCCCGATCCGCGTCCACTCGCGCGTCAGCGCGAAGATCCGCGATGAGTCGGTGCCATCGTCGAAGCAGAGGTACTCACCAGGCTGCTCGATCCGCGTACGCGCCTCGGCGAGCTGCTCGTCGCGGTCGATCGGCGCCGGCTCGGACAGCACGCCGCCCTGACGGGCCGTCTCCTCGGCGGCCGAGGGCGAGCGCCGGCTGAACAGCGAGGCGCGCGTGAAGTCGGTGCCGCCGCAGCTCGGGCAGTCGGTCAGCAGGTCGCGCCCGCGCAGCGTCAGCAGATAGCCGCAATCACGGCAGCGGAACGACCCGGTGCCGGCGAATCGCTCGCGGCTCCCGTCGCTGAGTAGGTCCATCCCGTCTGCTCCCTTCTCGCTTGGCGCTCCGCATCCGTGCACGCGCTCTACGTCGTATTTCGCCCGTCGAGAAAGCTCGTGGCGATCATAACAAGTTGGCCGAGACGGCAGACACCGGACTTCCGCATTTTCCGTGATGGTCAACGCCCGCCAGCCCCGGCGGCCGCTGCACGGCACTCGAGTCGGCCTCTCGCTCCGCCCGACGAGAGCGTAGATACCCGTGGCGGCGTCCTCGCAAACCGGCTGGCGCGGGCAGGATCGGGCCGCCGCGCGGCGAAATCGTGACTCGATGGCTGCGCCGGTGACACACGTCGAGCAGTTCGAGCGGCACCTCCTGCGCCGGGGCCTCGGCGCGCTCGAGGCCGACCGCGACCGCTGCGCCGACTGCGGGCGCACGCCGTTGACCGGCGAGCAGGTGCATCTCTACGACGGACGCCGCGGCGGCCTCGTCTGCGAGCTGTGCCGCACGCTGCGACGCGATTCGCCTGTCGCGAGCGAGATCGTGCGCCACAGCGAGCACGGCCAGACGGTGCGCCTGACGGCGCGCGCCGCCTGAGCGCTCCACCGCTGAGCCGGGCGGCGCTCTAGACTGGCCTCGCCGTGGACCCGATCTCCGTCTCGACCGTCATCTCAGCGCCGCGCGAGGAGATCTTCGACTATTTGCAGGACATCGCCAACCACGAGGAGTTCACCGACCACTACCTCGTCGAATGGCACCTGACCCGGATCAACTCGGTCGGTCGCGGCGCGGGCGCGCGCTTTCGCGTGAAGGCGCCAGGAAACCGCTTCAGCTGGGCCGACGTCACGTTCGTCGAGGTCGAGCGCCCGCACCGGATCGTCGAGGTGGGGCGCACGGGCAAGAACAATCGCGTCCGCACGCTCGGCGTCTACGAGCTCTCTCCGGCCACGCACAACTCGACGCGTGTGCGCTTCACGATCGAGACGGCGCCGGCGACGCTGTCGGACCGGCTGATGGAGTCCTTCGGGGCACGTGGCTGGATGCGGCGCAAGAGCGCTCGCTCGATGCGCCGGCTGCGCTCGATCATCGAGCGCGACGAGGATCGGGGAAGTCGCGTGACGGTCGCCGCCGGGTAGACTGCCGCGTCGCAATGCTCGCTCGTCTGCGCAAGTCCTCGCCACTCGCGCTCGCCGTGATCGCGGCGATCGCGCTCGGCGCGTGCGGCGACTCGCACACGAAGGTCACGTCCGGCACGTACGCCGGCGAGTCGGGCAAGAACGCGCCGTACCTGCACGTCGGGCCGCTCGTCTACGAGGTTCAGCTCTCACGCGAGCTGAACCCGTACGATGCGGAAGACGCCTCATATCTGCAGGGACTGACCCCGACGCAGCAGAAGCTCGAAGCCGGACAGGAGTGGTTTGGAGTGTTCGTGCAGGTCTACAACAGCGGCTCGCAGCCGCTGCCGGCGGCGAGCGAATTCACGGTCAGCGACACGCAGGGCAACACGTACACGCCGATCGTCCCGGCGCAGGCCAACGGGTTCGCCTACCGTCCCGCGTCGGTCCCGGGCAACGGACGCGTGCCGGCGCCCGACACGATCGCCGCCAACGGACCGACGCAGGGCGCGCTGCTGTTGTACAAGATCCAGACGGTCTCGCTCGACAACCGCCCGCTGACGATCAAGATCGTCGATCCAACCGACGCCGCCGAGACGGCATCGGCCGAGCTCGACGTCTAGGGCCGCTCGATCGCACGAGCGCCGCTCGCCGCTGCGTCCGCATCTGCCGCGCCGATCAGCGCGTCGCGCTGAGCCCGGCCTCGAGCACTTCACGCGCTACCGGCGCCGCCGTCGTGCCGCCGGCGCCGTCTTTGACGAGCAGCACGCAGACGGCGATGCGCGGGTGAAGCGCCGGCGCGAAGGCGGCGAACCAGGCGTCGGTGTTGCTCGCTTCGCTGGCGGGGCCGACGCAGGCCGAGCTGGATTCGCCGCTGCGCTGGCTCGCTTCCGCTTCGTCGCCGGAGGACGAGGAGGAGCTGCACACGGTCTTCAGTTCGGCCGTGCCGGTCTTGCCGGCGACCGTGACGCCGGGGATCGCGGCCGAGGTGCCGGTGCCTTTGCGCACGACTTCGATCATCAGGTGGCGGACCGTGTGCGCGACGGACGCGCTCGTCACGTACGCGCCGGGCGCGGCTCGACCGGGCGTGAACGTCGGTCGCGGCCGCCGGCCGCCGTCGGCGATGCTCGCGGCGACGAGCGCCATCTCGAGCGCGCTCGCCTGTACCTGCCCCTGGCCGATCGCGGTCGAGCCGACGTCGAGTTCGCCCTGGATGCTCGCCGCGCTCGGCAACGTGCTTTCGGCGGCGCCGTCGATCCCCGGGTCGTGGTTGAACCCGAACCGTTCGGCCATCGCGACGAGACGCGCCGCGCCGAGCTTGACGCCGAGCGGCGAGAAGACCGAGTTGCACGAGACGGCGAACGCGAGTTCCAGCGACCCGCCGCATTCCTCGCCGTTTGCGTTGTTCAGCTTGACGCCGTCGAGCGTCGCGTACGTCGCGTAGGGGAAGACCGTGCGCGGCGTCGCGATCTGCGCGCCGAGCGCACCGGTCAGCGTGACCATCTTGAACGTCGAGCCCGGCGGCTGCACGCTGTTCAGGCCGATCCCCGCGACGGCGAGGATCTGCCCGCTCGCGGGATCGAGCGCGACGACGCCGCCGAGCTGCGAGCCGAGTGCGCCGACGGCGGCCTGCTGGATCGCGGGTGAGACCGTCGTGCGCACGGCGCTCCCCGCGTGCGGAAGCGCGCTGGCGAGCACGCGCGGAGCAGCTCCGGACTGTCCGCTCCCTGCCAACAGCTCGCCGCCGGGCGTTCCGCGCAGCTGTGCGTCGAGCGCCCGCTCGAGCCCGCTCGTGCCGACGATCGCGTTGGCTGGAACGCCCTGCGCTTCGAGCGCGGCGCGCCGCGAGCTGGGGATCGGGCCGACTTCGCCGATCACCGCGCTGGCGGCGGCGCCGAGCGCCGAGCTGCGTGTGCCGGCTTCGGTCGCGGCGCCCTCGGCGAGCACCGAGCCTTCGCGGCTGAGCAGCTTCGCGCGCGGTGGCAGCGTCGTCTGGCGCGAGAGCGTCTCGCCGGGCAGCATCCCGGGGAACGTCAGCGAGCGCGACCAGGCGATCGTCTCGCCGCGTTCGCCTTCGCTGGCGATCCGCAGGCGCAGATCCAGGGCAAGCGTGCCGAACAGCCGTGTGCGCACGCTCACCGGCACCGAGACCACGCCGTTGCCGGCTGTGCGTGGCTTGCCGACCGCGCGCAGGCTCGTCGCGGTCGCCGTGCGCATCGCTTCGGCATACGCGGCGGCGAAGCCGTCGGCCGTCAGCGATCGTCTCGTCGCGGCGTCGACGTTGCCGTACATCGCCGCATAGTCCGAGCGCGCCCACGCCGCTACGAAGCGCGCGGCGAGCGCGTCCGACGCCGAGGTCGCGCCCCGCGCGCCGATGATCGCGCCGAGCGCGAACGCGACGAGCGCGAGCGCGAGCACCGGGCGGGCGCGCCGTACCCTGATCGTCTGCTCGTCAGTCAGAGAGCGGTAGAACATGGCGGGTGACGGGACTCGACTGGATCATCGTCGCGTTCGCCGCAATCCTCGCCGCTTTCGGCTTCCGGCGAGGCTTCATCGTCGGCGTGCTGTCGTTTGGCGGCTTCGCAATTGGAGCATTCCTCGGAACTCGGCTGGCTCCTCTGTTGCTCGCGCAGGGTTCCTCCTCGCCGTACGCCCCGGCGTTCGGGCTCGTCGGCGCGCTGCTCGCCGGCGCGATCCTCGCGGCCGGGATGGAGGGCCTCGGCTTTCGTGTACGCCGCGCGCTCGTGCTCCCCGGCGTCGGCGTGCTCGACGGGTTGCTCGGTGCCGTGCTCGGCGCGGCGCTCGCGCTCGGTGTCGTCTGGATCGTCGCCGCCGTGCTCGCGCAGGCACCGAACGCGGTGCGACTGCGCGCCGACATCCAGCGCTCGGCGATCCTGCGCGAGCTGAACGTGCTGCTGCCACCGTCGGGGCCGATCCTCAACGCGCTCGCGCGCCTGGACCCGCTGCCGTCGATCTCCGGCCCCTCGCCCGACGTCTCGCCGCCACCGCCGCGGATCGCGCGCGCGCCCGGCGTGCGGGCGGCGGCGGGCAGCGTCGTGCGCGTCCTCGGCACGGCGTGCGGGCTCGCGATCGAGGGATCCGGCTGGGTCGCTCACGGCGACCTGATCGTGACGAACGCGCACGTCGTCGCCGGCGAGCAGGATACGACCGTCGAGGTCGGCGGCAGCTCGCCGAGCCTGCCGGCGCGGGCGGTCGTGTTCGACCCGCGCAACGACATCGCCGTGCTGAGCGTGCCCGGGCTCGCGCTGCCGGCGCTGCGGCTCGTGCACGAACCGGCCTCGGGCACGCCGGGCGCGATCCTCGGCTATCCGGAAAACGGCCCGTTCGACGCGGGCGCGGGGCGGATCGGGCGCACGCAGACGGTGCTGACCGACGACGCGTACGGGAACGGGCCGATCGATCGCCTGCTGACGCCGCTGCGCGGCGTCGTGCGTCCTGGCAACTCCGGCGGACCGCTCGTCGACTCCGGCGGCGAGGTGCTGAGCACGATCTTCGCGGGGACCGTCGGCGGCGGCCCGCGCGGGGGCTACGGCGTCGCCAACGCGACCGTCGCGCAGGAGCTGGCCGACGCGGAGTCGCGCGAGGCCGCCGGCGTGGCTGCGAGCACCCAAGGGTGCGCGACCGGCTGAGCAAGCGTCGCCGCGATCGGATCGCTGTAGCTTTTGCGAGGTGGTGCTCAAGCGGACGGCGATGGCGGGGCTGACGGCGCTCGCGACGGTCAACGTCTGGACTGGCTGCCCGCTGCTCGCGCTGTGGGTCGGCTCGCGCGCGGTCGGCGCCGGCGATCTGAGCATGTTGGCCGTCATCGTCGTGCTCGTCGTGCTCGCGCTGCTCGAGGGCGCGATGTTGCTGCTGCTCGCGTGGCTGACGAATGTCTACGACGACCTGATCGGGCTGGCGCGAAGCGAATCGGAAGTGACATGGATCCGTCGTCTCTGCGCGCCGCCGGAGGCGGTTCGCGCGCGGCGCAGGGTAGAGCTGACTTCGCTCGAGGGCGTCATCGTGATCAACGTCTACGTCGCCGTCGTCACGCTGATCGCGTGGTACGTCTGCTCGCTGCTCTGACGGACGTCAGCCGCTCGCCGGCGCCGGGCGCGTGCTCGGCCGTGGCCGAGTCGAGCGCCTGGGTGCGCCAGCCGCGCCTTCGTTGGCGTTGAGCGGCTTGCGCGCCGGCTCAGGCGCCTTCTTCGCGGTCGTCTTCACGTTGTTCGCCGCCGCGTCGCGCTGGGCATCGACGTGCTCGTCGATCGCGGCCTGGACGAGCGTAAGGCGCCTGATCAGAGCGGCTCGAACGTGCGCGAGCTCATCGATCGTCAGCAGCGCCGGCCCAATCCCGCGACGCGCGCGTGCGGGCGCCGGCGCAACGCCGGGGTGCTCGGCTTCGAGCTCGGCGACGGTCCGCTCGAGCGTCGCGATCTGCGCGCGCAGCGCGCGACGGCGGTCGGCCTCGGGGCGCTCCGCCCCGTCTCCGCTCGGGCGCGTCGCCCGCCGCGCGTCGTCGGACGCGACGTACAGCGCGGCGGCGACGTCGCGCGGGTCGAGGCCGGTCTCGCGTGCTTCCAGCGCCGCGTTGGCCGCGATCGAGCTGAGCGCCGGGGCGCCGCGCGGAGCGGCGGCCACGAACGTGCCGCTGCCCTGCTGGCTGTCGATCAGGCCCTTCTGCTCCAGGCGCCGGTAGACGGCCCGCACGGTGTTGACGTTCAGGCCGGTCATCTCGGCCATCTCGCGGAGCGTCGGCAGCCGCTGGCCGGGGGTGAGGCGCCCGTCTCGGATCTGCGCAGAGATCGCCCATCCGAGCTGGACGCCGACCGGGACGTCGGCCTTGCGGTCGATCGCGATCACCTCGGCCGTGGAGCCAGCGGAGGAGACCGTCTGCGCGAGCGTGCCGGCGTGCTCGCTGACGTTGTGATTTGGGTGGGGCATGTCCTCAAGTTACCGAGAGCGAGCGTCGTTGCCCAGTGTGTTAGTGAACTAGTACACTCGCACAATGGTTCAGCAGGAGCGCGTGGAGCGGGCGCACGCAGTGCCGCGGCCGGCGCGCGCCGTGCTCACGTCGGGCCGCGGCGTGCTCGAGGAATTCGGCGACATGGTCCTGCTGACCGGCCGGACGATCGCCTCGGCGCTGCGCCCGCCGTATCCGTACGGCGGCGAGCTCGTCGCGCAGTTCCTCTTCGCGCTGCGGCTCGTCTGGTTCCCGCTGCTGATCACTACCGTCGCGATCAGCTACGGCGCGCCGGGCCTGCAGGCGGCCAACTTCCTCACGCTGTTCGGCGCGCTCGACCGCCTCGGCGGCTTCTTCGTGCTCGCCGCGATCCGCGAAATCGGTCCGCTGATCACGGCGACGGTCGTCGCGGGGATCGCCGGCACGGCGATCACGGCCGACCTCGGCGCGCGCAAGGTGCGCGAGGAGCTCGACGCGCTGCAGGTGCTCGGCGTCGACCCGGTCAAGAACCTCG
>FSVZ01000024.1_pt1 | contig 26854 bp, 25 predicted proteins | sample 1637881 | NCBI WGS metagenome assembly FSVZ01 (sample SAMEA3914789, study PRJEB12502) | metagenome | biome: forest; material: soil | place: Canada | collected 2011-07-03 | depth 0.3 m
AGCTCCGCGCAGTAGCTCGTCCCGGCGGTCAAGCCGCTCAGGCCCGCCGACACTTCGTGGGAGCTCGTGTCGGTGAAGCCGAGCGTCTGCGGTGTGGTCGAGTTCGCCGGCGACCCCGACGAGCCGCCGCTCGTGCACCACGTCGAGCTCGCCAGGTCGTACTCGACCTTGTAGGTCGTCGTCTGACCGGCCGGATTCACGACCCCTTCGACCGTCACCGTCGTCGCCCCAGTCGCCGTCGCGCTGTTCGTGGACGCGCTCGGAGTCGAGGCCAGCGCCGCGCCAGGTAGCGCTACCGCTAGCACGAATATGCCCGCCAAAGCGCTAAGAAAACGCGTCATCAGAACCCCCGCTCGGGCTCGGCAGTGACGAACCACATCGACCACGTCCGCCCAACATAGCCCATATCTCGGAACCATAGGAGCCACGCTGAACCGACGACGGCGCGGATCGGGGCGGCCACAAGGACGATCACGGCACGTCGCGCATCGAACGCGTCGTCGGTAGGTCGCGTGACGCTGCCTGAGCGCAGATCACGCACCTGTCAACACCTCGCTATCGCATTCGCATGGGAAGAGGTGTCTCCACCGAGGCGGTGCTCGCTACCGCATCGGACGACAAGCAGGAGCGAAATCCTCCTGGCCATCCGATTCGGATATCCGCGGTGTGTCCTACGCTCGTACGAATGCCTACTCCAAACGATCGTAGCGACATGGCCGAACGACGCGCTCAACTGCGCGTACTCGATATCGCCCTATGCGATGAGCTTGAGGACGCTGGAGCGTTGACGTTTCAATCGCTGCGCGAGCAGGTGGCCGCCCGCAACCTTCTGCACGCTCCCGTGAGTGATGAGAGCCTTTGGGAGTGGTGGCACTACGCAAAGCGGCGGCGGATCATTGAGCCGGTGCAGAATGCCGACGAGATGAGCCTGTCGGATCGCGGCCGAGCCAGACTGGAAGAGGTACAGCGTACTGCCGCTGCGCCCAGCGCACCGAAAGCGCGAGCGGTCGTGCGCTACCTGATCCCGCCAGGGCTCACTGGAGCGCTGGTGGCTGGTGCGGTCGGGGTTCTCAACAAGAGCACGGCACTTGCTCTTGGTGCCCTCGCCGTAATCGCTGTCACTTTGAGCTATTGGCTGGTAGCCGAGTTGAGCGACTACCTCTTCGCAAAGCAGATCGATCCGCGGTTCCAGCGTGCTTGGCTCAAGAGAACCGTCGCCTGGCTCGATGGCGATCAGGTCCGCTGGCTAGGGCGCACTGTGCACGACGCCACGGACAAGACAGCAATAAAGCGACTGCACATGCCCGCCCTGCCATCACTGACGCCGCCAGCAGACCTCGGAGGCGCATCCCCATAGGGCTGGAGCGGAGTACTGACGAGCGGAGATGCCGGCGCGCCCGGTCATGAGCGAACAGCTTCGGCAGCCAGCCGACCTAGTGCCGGGCGCGGTCGTCGTCCAACCCGCTCAGCCCGTGGCTGACGCCGGCAGCGAGTCCAATGCCGCCTTGAGATCGTCCACCGACTGATAGTCCAGCCCCAAACGGTGATCGTGCCGGTGACGCACCACACCCTGCTCGTCGATGATGATGACGGCACGCTTGCCGCTGGCGCTGTAAGCCTCGCCGACGGCCTTATCGACGTCGGCAAGCAGCGGAACCGTGAGGCTGTTCTTGGCGATGAAGCCCTCGTGGGAGTCCAAGTCCTGCGCTGAGATGCCGACCACCGTGGCGTCGAGCGCCGCGAAGTCGTCCGCCCGATCCCGGTACGAGCAGAATTGTTTTTTACAAACGGGCGTGTTGTCGCCGGGGTAGAACAGCAGCACGACGCGCTCGCCGCGGTGCTCCGACAGCCTGAACGGGCCTTCGGTGCCGGGCAGCTCGAAGTCGGGCGCCTGCTCGCCGACCTGCGGGGTCTTCGCCATCTCGCGTCCTCCTCGTCTCGATTCGCTTGCCCCCGCGAAAGCTAGCCGATCGCGCCCTCGATCAGGCCGAGCCAGACCTCGCTGCGAGTGGGGAACGACGGGACGGCGTGCGCGAGCAGCTCGACCGGCACCTCGCCGATCACGGCGATCGTCGCCGCGTGCAGCCACTCACCGACCTCGACGCCGGCGAACGTCGCGCCGACGAGCATGCGCCGCTCGACGTCGACGACGACGCGCGCCATCCCGGGCGCGCCGTGGCCGACGTAGCTCTCGCCCGCAACCGAGATCGGCTGGTCGACGGCGCGCACGCTCAGCCCGGCAGCGCGCGCGCTCGCGAGCGTGTGCCCGACGGCGGCGACCTGCGGTTCGGTGAACGTCACGCGCGGCGAGCGCGCGCCGTCGGAGCGCAGTTTCACGGGGCGGCCGAGGATCCCGTCGGCGACGAGTCGCGCCTGGTACTTGCCCATGTGCGTCAGCAGCACGCGGCCGTTTGCGTCGCCGATCACGTACAGCCAGTCGTGCCCGGGGACGCGCAGCGTGTCGTCGACCTCGACGTACGCGCCCGCCTCGAGCCCGAGCGACTCCAGGCCGAGACGCTCGGTGCGAGGCTCGCGCCCGACCGCGACGAGCAGCTGCTCGCCGCTCAGCGCGCGGCCGTCCTCGAGCCGCAGCGTGACCGGACCGTCGGCGCCGGCACGCTCGACCGCGACCGCCTTCACGCCGAGCGTGAGCTCGACGCCGGCCGCGCGCAGCGCATCGCCGACGAGCTCGGAGGCGAACTCCTCCTCGCGCGAGATCAGCCGGTCGAGCGCCTCGACGACGCTCACGCGCGTCCCCAGCGAGGCGTACGCCTGGGCGAGCTCGACCGCGACCACGCCGCCACCGAGCACGAGCAGCGAGCGCGGCACGGCTTTCGCGGTCGTCGCCTCGCGGTTCGTCCACGGCTCGGCCTCGCGCAGCCCCGGGATCGGCGGCAGCGCCGCGCTGCTGCCCGGCGCCAGCACGATCGCGCGGCGCGCGCCGAGCACCCGCTCGCCGACGCGCAGCCGACGCTCGCCCTCGAGCGCGCCGTCGCCGCGGATCAAGCTCACGCCACGCTGCTCGAGCCAGGGAAGCTGCGCGGAGTCGTCGAGCTCGTGGATGATCTCGTCTCGCCGCGCGAGCACGGCGCGGACGTCGAGCGAGCCGGTCACGGCCTGCGCCGCGCCCTCGACCCGGCGCGCCTCGGCCAGCGCCTGCGCCGGTCGCAGCAGCGCCTTCGATGGCATACACGCGTAGTACGAGCACTCTCCGCCGACGAGCTCACGCTCGACGAGCGCCACCGCGAGGCCCGCTTCCGCGAGCCTCCCCGCGCACACCTCGCCGGCGGGGCCGGCGCCCAGCACGATCACGTCGAACTCGTCAATCTGATCCACGGTCGGTCTCTCACCTCCTGGATTGCTCGCGGCGCACGGCGCGCGCCGCCGCCATTGCAGCAGGTCCACGCCCCGCGGCGCCCGCGATCGGCTCGAGACGGCGGCACCGGGCGCTAGCCTCCGACTCGATGGACGAATCGCTCGCAGGCCAGCTGCTGCTCGCCGCGCCCGCGCTGCGCGATCCGAACTTCGAGCGCTCGGTCGTGCTGATCGCGCTGCACGGCACCGACGGCGCGATGGGAGTCGTCCTCAACCGCCCCTCCGAGTCGACCGTCGGCGCCGCGGCGCCGCAGCTTGAGAGCGCCGTCGACGGCTCCGAGCCGGTCCACCTCGGCGGCCCGGTGCAGCCCGGCTCGATCGTCTTCCTCGCCGAGTTCGTCGACCCGGCGGCGGCCGGGGTGCTCGTGCTTGGCCGGATCGGCTTCCCGGCACCGAACGCCGAGCTCGACGAGCTCGCGTACGCCACCGATCGCGTGCGCTTGTTCGCCGGGTTCGCGGGTTGGGGCGAGGGGCAGCTCGAGGCCGAGATCGAGCGCGGCGACTGGATCGCGCAGGCGGCGCAGCCCGACGACGTCTTCACCGACGCACCCGAGCAGCTGTGGAGCGATGTGCTGACGCGCAAGGGCGGCAGCTACGCGCTCGTCGCGCGGATGCCACGCGACCCCAGCGTCAACTGACGGCGAGCCGCTGCGCCTGCCCCTCCTGTGCGTCGCCGCGGTACTCGTCGCGGCGCCGGCCAGCGCGGCGGCGATGGGTGTCGCGCAGCTCCCGCCCGCTTCGCATGCACGGCTAGCAGCGCGCACGGCACCCGGGACGGTCGTGCTCGTGTTCGTGCCGGCCGACGAGCGGGCGCTGAGCCGCGTCGGCGGGCTCTCGCTCGGCCTGCTGTCGGCCACCCAGGGGTCCTACACCCGCGCGCAGATGCTGCTCGACATCGGCCAGGGCGCGCGCGTCGCCTCCTCGGCGTACGCCACGAACCGGCCGCCCGCGCTCTCGCTGCAGCCGGCCGGCGCCGGCGCGGTCGTGCGCGGCTGGCGCAGCGCCGTCAGGCGCGCCGAAGCCGCGCCGCAGCTGCTGCGTCCGGGACTGCTCGCCGCGCAGCTCGCCGGCGGCGCCGGGTACGCCGGGGTCGCCGGGGTCGCCGGGGCTGACGATCTCGACGCGCTCGTCGCCGCCGACCGCACGGGCCAGATCGCCGAGGTCTCGCTCGGCGGCGCGCCGACGCTGCTCGCGCGGATCGCCACGCTGCGCGCGCGCACCCGGTTCGTCGTCAGCGACCTGCCGGGCGGCGCCGAAGGGCTCGGCGACCTGCGCGCCCTGAGCGCGCGCCGCCCGGCGAGCGAGCTGCTGCTCGTCGTCGAGCGCGGCGCCGACGGGCACGGCCACGAGCTGTTGTGGGCCGGCGCGGCGGGCCTGCCCGGCGGCGCGCGTCGCGAGCTCAGCTCGCGCACGACGAACGAGCGCGGGCTCGTCGCGGCGATCGACCTCGCGCCGTCGATTCTCGCGCGCCTCGGAAGCCCGATCCCCGCCGAGATGCGCGGCGCGCGCCTGGAGACGGACGGCGGGCTCGACTCCCCGTCGCTGCGCGCGCTCGACGCACGGCTGCACGTCGTCGGCGGGCGCCGGCTGCGGGCGCTCGCCTGCCTGCTGGCAACCTGGGCGCTGCTGACGTTCGTCGCGGCGGGGCTGCGCGGGCCGCGCGGCCGCGCCGCGCGCTCGTGGACGATGCGCGTCGGCGCGCTCGCCGTCCTCTGGACACCCGTCGCGGCGCTGCTCGGCGCGGCGCTCGAACCGGGTGCCGCGGCCGAGTACGCGACGATCGTGATCGCCTGCTTCGCGCTCGCGATGCTGGCCGACTCGCTGCTGCCGTGGCCGCGCGCGCCGCTGCTGCCGGCGACCGTCGTGATCGTCGCGCTCGTCGCCGACGCGCTCGCCGGCACTCAGCTCTTGCTGCGCTCGACGCTCGGCCCCAACCCGATCCTCGGTGCGCGCTTCTACGGCTTCGGCAACGAGCTGAAGTCGGGGCTCGCCGTGCTCGTTCTCGCCGCGGTCGCGGCTGCGCTGTTCCCGAGCGCGCGCTCGCGTCGGGCGGCGCTCGCGACCGCGCTCGCCGGCGTCGCGCTCGCGGCGATCGAGGGCGCCGCGCAAGTCGGCGCCGGCGTCGGCGGCGTGGTCCTCGTCGGCGCCGGCTTCGCCGCCGCGACGCTCGTGCTCGCACCGGGCGACTTCTCGCGGCGCCGAGCGCTGCTGGCGATCGCGAGCCCGCTCGTCGCGCTCGTCGCGCTCGCCGCGCTCGACCTGCTGACGGCGAACGGCGCCGGCCACTACAGCGGCAGCATCCTGCACGCGCGCTCGGCCGCCGACATCCGCGACGTGATCGAACGCCGCTACGGCGCCGCGTGGGCCGAGCTGAAGAACGGGGCGATGCCCGTCGCGACGGCGCTCGCCGTGATCTGCACGGTCTACGCCGTGCGCGAGCGCGCGCGCCTGCTCACGCCCGTCAGCGGCGACGCCGGCTGGAGCGCCGTGCTCGCCGGCGGCTTGACAGCCGGCGTCGTCGGCGCGCTCAGCGAGGACTCCGGCCCGGTCCTGCTGGTCGTCGCCGTGTTCGCGCTCGGCTGTGTCGCGTCCTATCTCTCCGGGCGTCCCGCGAGCGCGCGGGAGACGAGATCGATGCCGACGGCGATCACGACGACGGCGCTCGACGGTGGCAGCGAGGGGACCGCGTAGGCGAGCGCCAGCCCCGCCCACATCGCGCCTGTCGCGAGAGCGCCGGCGAGCGCGATGCCGACGAACGGCGAGCGCGTCAGCCGGTGTGCCGTGGCCGCCGGCGCGGCGAGCAGGCCCAGCAGCAGCAGCGCCCCGACGACCTGCGTCGCCTCCGCCGCGACGACGCCGAGCAGCGCCAGGAAGCCGACCGCGAGCGCGCGCGTCGGCACACCGCGCGCCCCGGCGACGTCGGGCGCGAGCGAGCAGAACAGCAGCGGGCGCGCGAGCGCGCAGGTCAACAGAGTCGCGGCGAGCCCGACCGCGGCCGCGACGCGCGCTTCGGCGCCGTCGAGCCCGAAGATCGAGCCGAACAGCGTGTGCGCGCCGACGATCCCCGAGCCGCCGCCGGAGCCGGAGCCGATCCGCGCCAGGAAGAACACGCCGAGCCCGAGCACGAACGTGAACGCGATCCCGATCGCCGTGTCGTCGTCCGGCGTCGAGCCGCCCGCGCCGAGGCCGCCGCGCGCCAGCGCCCCGCGCCCGAGCGCCGCGATCGCGACGCCGACCGCGATCGTCGCGGCGAACAGCCCGACGCGCTCGTCGACGCCCGCCGCCGCGGCGGCCAGCGCGCCGGGGAACGCGACGTGGCTGAGCGCGTCGCCGGCGAAGACCTGGCCGCGCAGCACGACGAACCAGCCGCTGACGCCGCATGCGAGGGCGACGAACGTCCCCGCCAGCAGCGCGTTGCGGATGAATTCCCGCGAGAACATCAGGCCGCTGCGGCGGCCGCGCTCGCCTCGGCGCGGGCGCCGCGTGGCCCGGCGTACAGCCGCCCGCGGACCAGGTCGAACAGCCGCGCGAGGACGTAGAGCGCGAACGCGACAGCGCTGATAAAGAAGCCGGCCGGATAGATCGAGAAGTAGGCGATCCCAAGGCCGATCCAGACGACGAGCAGTCCCAGCAAGACCGTCAACAGGAGGCTCGCGAGCGGTCGCGTCGTCAGCGCCTGCGCGCTCGCCGCCGGTGCGACGAGCAGCGCGAAGACGAGCAGCACGCCCGTGATCTGGCTCGTCGCGGCGACCGCGAGCCCGAGCAGCAGGACGAACGCGAACGACAGCGCGCGCACCGGCACGCCGCGCGCGGCGGCGACCTCCGGGTCGATCGACGCGAACAGCAGCGGTCGCGCGAGCACGGCGAGCGACGCGAGCGTCGCCGCGGCGACGGCGAGCAGCACGATCACCTGGCCGTCGCCGACGCCGAGCAGGTTGCCGAACAGCAGGCTCTCGAGGTCGCCGAGCACACCGCCGTAGAGGCTCACCAGGAGAAAGCCGACGGCGAGCGCGAGCGCCTGGACCGTCCCGATCCCCGCCGACTGCTCGCCCCACGGGCGCCGCGCTCCGGAGAGCGCCCCGATCGCCGCCGCGCCGGCGCTGCAGAAGAGGAAGTACCCGTATGCGGCCGGGATGCCGATCAGCGCCGCGGCGGCAGCGCCGGGAAAGGCCATCACCGACAGCGTGTGGCCGGCGAACGCCTCGCGACGCAGGACCACCATCCAGCCGACGAGACCGGCCATCACGGCGACGACGCTGCCCGCGAGCAGCGCGTTGACCATGAAGTGGTATTCGAGCAGCTCGCCGACGTCGTGGATCACGTTCCACGTCGGCGTCGGGTTCAGCGAATCAGCCGGCATCCGCGCGATCGTGCTCAGCTCTCGCCGGCGGGCGCCCGCGCGGCGACCTCGGCGTGACGGTCGTGGTGATGCGCGGGTGCCTCCGGCTGCCCGACGACGACGAGGCGTCCGTCGGATGCCCGCAGGACCTCGATCGGCGCGCCGTACAGCGCGCTCAGCGTCGCCGTCGTCACGACCTCGTCGACCGGGCCCTCGACGGCGTGTCCCGCCGCGAGGTAGACGACGCGGTCGAGCGCTCCGAGCAGCGGGTTGACGTCGTGCGCGACGAGCAGCGCCGCGACGCCCTCGGCGCGGCAGATCTCGCCGACGAGCGCCGCGACGGCGAGCTGGTTGGGCAGGTCGAGGCTGTCGAGCGGCTCGTCGAGCAGCAGCAGCCGAGGGCGGCGCACGAGCGCCTGCGCGATCAGCAGCCGCTGCTGCTCGCCGCCGGAGAGCTCGCCGATCGAGCGATCGGCGTACGCGCCAGCACCGACCAGCTCGATCACCTCGGCGACCCGCGCGCGCGCCTCGCGCGAGCGCGCGGCGACGCGCCCCCACGCAAACGGCAGCGGCACCCCCCAGCGGTCGCCGTCGAGCCCGAGCCGCACGACGTCGCTGCCGCGCAGGCGCGTGCCCCGGGCGAAGGAGCGGCGCTGGGGCAGGTAGCCGATCGAGGCGTTGCTCGCGCCCGCAGCGCCCCCGAGCACGACGATCCGCCCAGCCGACAGCGGGATCGCTCCGAGGATCGCCTTCAGCAATGTCGACTTGCCGGAGCCGTTGGCGCCGAGCAGCGCGACGAACTCGCCGGCGCCGATCCGCAGTGAGACCTCGCTCCAGATCGTCCGGCGCCCGACGCGCACGGCCGCGCCGTCCAACTCGAGTGCCGCAAGACCGTCCACGGCGAGTGAACAATATCAAGACTGAGTCTCGTTATTGTCTGCCGCGCCGGGCACGCGACGGTCCGCGCCCGATCTGCCTGGTCCCCCCAGCGCCCGATCGCGGGATACTCAAGAGGTGCACGAGCTGAACCTCGATTCCGACGAGACGGTCCACCCGACCTACGCCTCGCGCTCGTTCACCCACGACGTACCGAAGTACCGCCTGCCGGCGCAGGGCATGACCGCCAACGCCGCCTACCAGCTCGTCCACGACGAGCTGAACCTCGACGGCAACCCCGCGCTCAACCTCGCGTCGTTCGTGACGAGCTGGATGGAGCCGCAGGCCGATCTGCTCGCGGCCGAGACGCTTGCGAAGAACCTGATCGACCAGGACGAGTATCCGCAGAGCGAGGTCATCCACCGCCGCGTCGTCTCGATGATCGGCCGCCTCTTCCACGCGCCGGCCGGCTCGCAGCCGACCGGCACCGCGACCGTCGGCTCCTCCGAGGCGATCATGCTCGCGATGCTCGCGCACAAGCGCTCGTGGCAGCGCCGGCGCGAGGCGGACGGACAGCCCGCCGACCGGCCGAACATCGTGATGGGCGCCGACGTCCACACGTGCTGGGAGAAGTTCGCGCGCTACTTCGAGGTGGAGGCGCGCGTCGTGCCGATGCAGGAGGGGCGCTACACGATCGGCGCCGATGACGTCGAGCCGCTGCTCGACGAGCGGACGATCGGCGTCGCCGGCCTGCACGGCTCGACGTTCACCGGCCAGATGGACGATCTCGCCTCGCTCGACGCCCTGCTCGGGCGCGTCGAGGACGAGCACGGCTGGCGCATCCCGCTGCACATCGACGCCGCCAGCGGCGGCTTCATCACGCCGTTCTCCGAGCCCGACCTCGCTTGGGACTTCCGCCTCGAGCGGGTCCGCTCGATCAACGTCTCGAACCACAAGTTCGGGCTCGTCTACCCGGGAATGGGAACGGTCGTCTTCCGCGAGGCCGCCGATCTGCCGGAGGAGCTGATCTTCCACATCAACTACCTCGGCGGCGACATGCCGAACTACTCGCTGAACTTCTCGCGTCCGTCCAGCCAGGTGATCCTCCAGTACTTCGCGTTCCTGCGTCTCGGGCGCGAGGGCTATCACCAGATCGTCGCGAGCGTGCTGTCGAATGCGCAGGCGCTAGCGCGCAAGCTCGGCGCGTTCGAGCAGCTCGAGCTGCTGAACGACGGCTCGCGCTATCCGATCGTGATCGTGCGCGCGACCGACCCCGAGAAGCTCGACCTGACGCTGCTGACGCAGCTGCTGCGCGTGCGCGGCTGGATCGTGCCGGCGTACACGCTGCCGCCGAACGCCGAGCACATCACCGTGATGCGGATGGTGATCAAGGAGAACTTCTCGCGCGACATGGTCGACATCCTCGCGCACGACGTCAAAACGGCGATCCACACGCTCGAGCACGGCCCGGCGCCGCGCAGCGAGCGCGAGAAGCGCCGCCCCGTCTACTGATCCTCGCTGGTCCGAGTGCTCACCGTCGAGGGCGTCTGCTCAGTCGCGGTTGCGGCGGCGGTTGATCAAGAGCACGACGACGACGATCACGATCACCGCGATCACGACTCCGCCGGCGATGTAGCGGATTTTGTGGTGGACCGGTTTCTTCGTCTTCGCTTCTTTTTCGGCGCTCGCTTTCTGCAGCACGCCGACCGGCACGCCCGCGGCTTTCAACGTCGCGACGGTCTGCGGCTCGGTGTGCGCCGGGTAGCTCGCGAGCACGTGAGTGCCGTCGGTCAGCGTCACGCGCAGCGTGCGCAACCGCTTGTTGACGATCACGCTCTTGATCTTCTTCGCGGAGAGCTGCTGCTGGTATTCGGCTTCGCTCTCGTGCCGGTAGCTGATTTTGACTTCTTCGGCGGCGCTCGCGACGCCGGCAAGCGGCAACAGCGCCAGGCCCAGGGCCAGCGCAAGGCTCGTGAATGCTCTGCTTGGTCGATTCATCGGCGCGTACCCTAGTGCCTGGGCGCACGTCGTGTCGCGGCGCGGCGCGGCGAGCAGCCGAGAAGCCAGCGCCGAGATTGGATCGCCGCGCGGGCGGGGACGGCTCACTTGCGCAGCGCGCGCGCCGTCTTCAGCCGATCGACCCTCGACAGCACCACCTTGCGCATCCGCACGGCCGTCGGCGTCGCCTCGACGGCCTCGTCCTCGCGCACGAACTCGAGCGCCTCGTCGAGCGTCAGTTTGCGGTGCGCGTCGAGCCGCACGAGCACGTCGGAGGTCGAAGAGCGCATGTTCGTCAGGTGCTTCTCCTTGACCGGGTTGACGTCGAGGTCCTCCGAGCGCGAGTTCTCGCCGATGATCATCCCTTCGTAGACCTCCTCGCCGGGCCCGACGAACAGCGACCCGCGCTCCTGCAGGGTGAACAGCGAGAAGGTCACCGTCGCCCCGCGCCGGTCGGCCACGAGCACGCCCGAGTTGCGTGTCAGCAGCTCACCGGCCCACGGCTCCCAGCGATCGAAGACGTGATGCATGATCCCCGTGCCACGCGTCTCGGTGAGGAACTCCGTGCGGAAGCCGATCAGACCGCGCGCGGGAACGAGGTAGTCCATCCGCACCCAGCCGGTGCCGTGGTTGGTCATGTGCTCCAGCCGCCCTTTGCGCGCCGCGAGCAGCTGCGTCACGGTGCCGACGTGCTCCTCCGGCACGTCGACCGACAGGAGCTCGACCGGCTCGTTGCGCACACCGTCGATCACACGCTCGACGACGTGCGGCTGCCCGACGGTCAGCTCGAAGCCCTCGCGGCGCATGATCTCGACGAGCACGGCCAGCTGCAGCTCGCCGCGGCCCTGCACCTCGTAGGTGTCCGGGCGGGCGGTCTCGCGCACGCGCAGCGACACGTTCCCGACGAGCTCCTGCGCCAGCCGCGCCTCGATCTGGCGCGCCGTCAGCTTGTCGCCGTCCTTGCCGGCCAGCGGCGACGTGTTCGCACCGATCGTGATCGACATCGCCGGCTCGTCGACCGTGATGACCGGCAGCGGACGCGGATCGTCGGGATCGGCGAGCGTCTCGCCGATCGTCACCTCGGCGATCCCGGCGACGGCGATGATCTCGCCGGGGCCCGCCTCGGGCGCGTCGACGCGGTCGAGCGCGTCGGTCACGTAGAGCTCCGCGACGGTCGCTTTGCGAATCGAGCCGTCGGCCCGGCACCACGCGATCTGCTGTCCCTTTCTGATCGTCCCGTTGCGCACCCGGCAGATCGCCAGGCGACCGACGTACGGCGACGCGTCGAGGTTCGTGACCAGCGCCTGCAGCGGGAACTCCGGGTCGTACGTCGGCGCCGGGATGCGCTCCAGCAGGAGGTCGAGCAACGGCGCCAGCGTATCCCCGTCGAGCGGACGGGAGGGCTCGTAGTGCAGCGAGGCGATGCCCGCCTTCGCGTTGCAGTAGACGATCGGGAAGTCGATCTGCTGCTCGTCGGCGTCGAGGTCGAGGAACAGCTCATAGACCTCGTCGACGACCTCCGCGACGCGCGCGTCGGGACGATCGACCTTGTTGACGACGAGGATCACCGGCAGCTTCGCCTCGAGCGCCTTGCGCAGGACGAATCGCGTCTGCGGCAGCGGCCCCTCGGAGGCGTCGACGAGCAGCAGCACGCCGTCGACCATCGTCAGGCCGCGCTCGACCTCGCCGCCGAAATCGGCGTGACCCGGCGTGTCGATGATGTTGAGCTTGACGTCGCGGTAGCGCAACGACGTGTTCTTCGCGAGGATCGTGATGCCCTTCTCACGCTCGAGGTCCATCGAGTCGAGCACGCGCGTGGCGACGTCCTGGCCGACGCGGAACGCGCCCGACTGCCACAGCATCGCGTCGACGAGCGTCGTCTTCCCGTGGTCGACGTGCGCGACGATCGCGACGTTGCGGATGTCATCTCTGGCGACGAGCACAGCCGCTCAGGCTAGCGGCGCGAGCGCGCGGCCCTGAGGCCAGTGCGGGCGCCGAAGCGCATGAGCGCGGCCGGATAGCGCTCGGCGGCGGCGACCGTCTGCTCGAGCGCCGCGGCGAAACGGCGGATCTCCTGCTCCTCGACGACCAGCGCCGGCAGCGCCTTGATCGTGTTCATCCGGTGACCCGCCACCTGACAGAGGATCCGGTGCTCGTGGAACAGCGGCACTGTGATCAGCTGCGAGAACAGCCCCGCCTGGCGGCGCTCGACCGTCTCCCACAGTGCGCGGCCGACGCGGCCGGACGGAGGGCCGAACTCGATCGCCCAGATCAGCCCGAGGCCGCGCACCTCGCGGACGACCTCGTAGCGCTCGACGAGCGGACGCGTCAGCTCGAGCAGCAGCGCGCCGAGACGCTCGGCGCGCTGTACGAGCCCCTCCTGGTCGAGGACGCGCAACGTCGCCAGCGCGGCGGCCGCCGCGAGGTCGTTGCCGCCGAACGTCGAGCCGTGGCGCACGGCGCGCTCCATCCCGTCGAAGACACGCTCGAACGCCGCGCGTGAGACGAGCACGGCGCCGATCGGCACGAGCCCTCCCGAGAGTGCCTTCGCGATGCAGACCATGTCCGGCTGCAGCTGCCAGTGCTCGAGCGCGAGGAAGCGCCCGGTGCGCCCGAGGCCCGTCTGCACCTCGTCGCAGACGAACAGCGCGCCCGCGGCGCGGCACAGCGCCTGGGCGCGCGGAAGATAGTCGGCATCGGGCAGGTTCACGCCCTTGCCCTGGACCGGCTCGACTACGAACGCCGCGACGTCGCCGCGCTGCAGCTCGCGCTCGAGCGCGTCGAGGTCGCCGAACGCGACCGGCGCGCAGTCGGCCAGCAGCGGGCCGAAGCCGTCGCGGAACTCCGCGTTGCCGTTGAGCGACAGCGAGCCGAGCGTGAGCCCGTGGAAACCGTGCTCGGCATGGACGATCCGCGGGCGGCCGGTCGCCGCGCGGGCGATCTTGATCGCCGCCTCGACCGCCTCGGTACCGCTGTTCGCGGGGACCATCGCGCCGACGCTCGCCGGAGCGCGCGCGAGCAGTTGCTCGGCGAGCACGCCGCTCAGCAACGTCACGCCGAGTTGCGGCAGGTTGCCGGTCTGCGCCGCCATCGTCTCCTGCACGGCGGCGATCGCCTCGGGGTGGTTGCGGCCGATCGCAAACACGCCGTAGCCCCCGAACAGGTCGAGGTAGCGCTCGCCGTCGGCGTCGATCAGGTACGCACCCTCGCCGCCGCGCCACGACTTGTCGAAGCCGAGCGTGCGCAGGATCCTGCCCATCTGCGGGTTCAGGAAGCGATCGTTGAGCGCCATCTCCTCGCCCGCGCGCGCGGCGATGATCTCGCCGACCGTCGGCGGCGTCGATCTGTACATGCGCTAAGCGTACGAGAGCGCGGCGCGGGCGCGGCGGACGCCCACCTGCGCCGCGGACGCGACGGTCAAGTCACGCGCCCGAGGAGAACTCGGTGATGCCGTAGACAGGGTTGCGAACGCGCAGCGGCACGCCGATCCCGTCGGCCGGCGACGAGGTGTGCACGATGAACGCCTCTTCGCGGCCGTGGTCGAGGATCGCGGAGACGACGGCACCACCGTCGACGACCGGCTTGCCCACCTCGATCTCCTGGTCCGCGCCGGAGAAGCGACAGCGCAGCTTGAAGATCCGGCGCCCCCTCGCGGGACAGCCGACGAGGTCCTGCGAGAGCTCGCGCAGCTCGCCGTAGGCTTCCTCGGCATGCGAGCCCCGCGAGTCGACGCCGCCGACGAAGAAGGCCGTCATCGGCGAGCGCTCTTCGACGGTTTCGCCGGGTAGCGCTTGCGCTCCTCCGGCGTCATCTTCCGGATCTTCAGCGAGCCTTCGCTCACCTGCTGGCGAATCAACTCCAGCTTCACGCGGCGGCGCTCCGCGGCGCGATCTGCCTGGGTTAGCACACGTTCAGGTTAGCGCGTTGGAGGTCGTCGATTTGCGACTGCAAGCCAGCTCGGCGACGCGCGGGACGCCTTGCGGGCGCGCGAGGAGCCCCGGAGGGCAGTCCGCGGGCGCGCCCTGCACCGTTGCACGGCTTCGACCGGCGGCGGATCGGGCGCGGGGCGTTCTGCTACGTTGCGGGCAGCGGTCGAGTTCTTTTGGCCGCGGGGCAGCTCGCTTGAGTACCGCACACGGCGGTTCGGGTCAGCATCAGCCTCCCGAATCGACGCGGTGCCTTTCAGCCGCCGAAGGAGTTACATGTCCATGCAGTCTTTCGCCGATCTCGGCGTGTCGCGCCCAGTGGTCGACGTCCTCTCGCGACGAGGGATCACCGAGCCGTTCGCGGTCCAGCGTCTCGTGCTTCGCGACGTCATCGCCGGTCACGACACGCTGATCAAGTCACCGACCGGGTCGGGCAAGACGCTCGCGTTCGGCATTCCGATGGTCGAGCGCCTGCGCGCCGAGGGACCGCGCCCGGCGGCGCTCGTGCTCGCGCCGACGCGCGAGCTGGCGAGCCAGATCGTCGAGGAGATTCGCGACATCGCTCACGCCCGCGCGCTGCGAGTCACCGCCGTCTACGGCGGCGTCGGCCTGACCAAGCAGGCCGAAGCAGCCGCCAAGTCGCACATCGCCGTCGCGACGCCCGGCCGGCTCGAGGACCTGCTCGAGCGCAAGGCGTTCAGCCTCGGCGCGGTCCGGATGCTCGTCCTCGATGAGGCCGACCGGATGCTCGACATGGGCTTCCGCCCGGCGGTCGACAGGATCGTCCAGGCTTGCCCGCGCGAGCGCCAGACGCTGTTCTTCTCGGCGACGCTCGACGGCGCCGTCGGCCGGATCGCCGACGCCTACACGCGCGATGCGATCGTCCACGAGAACGGGCCTTCGGGCTCACGCGCCACCGCCGACGTCGAGCACCGCTTCGTCGCGGTCGCCGACGACCGCGTCGCTGCGCTCGTCGGCGAGCTCGCGCACGAGCGCGAGCTCGCGCTCGTGTTCGTGCGCACCAAGCGCGGCGCCGACCGTCTCGTCAAGCGCCTCGCCGGAAGCGGCGTGAAGGCGGCCGCCGTTCACGGCAACAGGTCACAGAAACAGCGTGAGCAGGCGCTCGCGCAGTTTCGCTCGGGCCGCGTCGACACGCTCGTCGCGACGGACGTCGCCGCGCGCGGGATCGACGTACAGGGGATCTCGCACGTGATCAACTACGACCTGCCGGGCGACCACGACGTCTACGTGCACCGGATCGGGCGCACCGGCCGCGCCGGACGGCGCGGCGTCGGGATCACGCTCGTTGCACAGCAGGAGCGCGGTGAGGCTCGCCAGATCGCCGAGAAGCTGCGAATCGCGCACGGGCTGGGCGGAGGCTCCGCTCGCCCCGACGGCGAGCACCGCGGTCGCCCCTCGTCCGGTCGCGCCCCGGGCAAGCGCTCGCGCCGGCGCCCACCCGTCCGCGCCTGACGCGGGCCGAGCGTACCGACCAATTGAGGACGGCCCCAGCCTCTCGCCGCCGCGGCGTGGCGCCGTGGCGCCGCCGGCTCGGCTACCTTGCCTGTCGTAGACGCGGATAGCCCGCTTCAGGGACCGCGCGAGACAATCGGGCCGCCCTGCGCCCGCGGGCTGGCGCCGCCGACGGACCGACTCCGCCCCAGGATCCCCCGCAACGCACACACGCCTCCACAAGCTCCGCCGCGGACGCGCTGCGCGCGTCGCCGACGCGTAAGCGCTTGAGCACCGTCGCCAGCCCACCCCCCTCGCCCCCCGCCGGTGGCCCCGATCTGACCTCGAGCGCCCCCGAGCCGCCGCGCCGCGCGTGGTGGATGGCCAGGCGCGTGCTGCTCGCGGCGGTCGGGATCGTCACGCTCGCCGCCGCCACGACGTACGTCGTGGCACGCAACGAGGTCGACAAAGTGGTCGAAGCGCTCGGCCAGACCAAGGCCGTCAAGATCGCCCCGACCGTGCTCGCCGCGACGGCGAAAGGCACGCCCCAGACGCTGCTGCTCGTGGGTAACGATCAGCGGCCGCCGCCGCGCGGCAACCCGTTCGGCAGCGTCCTGCCGCATTCCAACGAGATGCTGCTCGTGCGGATCGACCCGAGCAAGCCGACGATCTCGATGCTCTCGATTCCGCGCGAGCTGCAGGTCACGTTCACCGCGCCGAATGGGCAGGTGATCACGAATCGGATCAACTCCGCCTTCACCTACGGCGGCGTCGAACTGATGCTGAAGACGATCAAGCAGCTGTTCGGCCTCTCGGTCAACCACGTGTTCGTCGTCACCTTCCCGAAGTTCAAGCGCGCGGTGAACGAAATGGGCTGCGTGTACGGCACCGTGGACCGCCGCTACTACCACGTCAACGAACCCGGCGGCGAACAGTACTTCGAAATCAACCTGCAGCCCGGCTACCAGCGCCTGTGCGGCAAGGAAGCGCTCGAATTCGTCGCGAACCGCCACGAAGACACCTCGCTGACCCGCGACGCGCGCGACCAGCGCTTCCTGCTCGAAGTCAAGGCGCAGTATGGCTCGACGCTGTTCGAAAACCGGGAAAAGTTCGAGCGGATCCTCGGCAGGGCGGTGGAAACCGACCTGCACGGCGCGGGCCAGGTGCTCGACCTGCTCGAGCTGCTCGTGGAATCTCAGGGCAAGCCGGTCCGCCAGGTGCCGTTCCACGTGACGCTGCTGCCGACGGTCGACACCGCTACGCCGCAGCAGCTACAGGAAGCCGCGCGAGCGTTCCTGCGTGGCACCGCCGCGATCCACAAGCAGAGGCTCGGCACGACGACCGCGCACGGCGCCGGCTCGCGCCATCACGCTCACGTCCCGGCTCCGCAGCTGCCGCTGGCGCCGACCTCCGGCGAAGCACTCGCGCATGCGCGCTCGGTCGCGCCCGAACTGCCCTTCGCGCTGGAGTACCCGCGGGTGCGTAACACGGCCGCCCAAGCGCAGCCCGACACGCTGCGCCGCTACGACATCCGCGACCAGCAGGGTCGCCTTCACCCGAGCTACGTGATCGTCATCGACCGCGGCGGTCTCGGGGAATTCTATGACGTGCAGGGCACGTCGTGGACGGACCCGCCGCTGCTGAGCAACCCGAGCCAGACGGTCCGGATCGGCGCGCGGACCTACAGCCTGTTCTACTCCGGCGAACTGATCCGGACGATCGCCTGGCACGAAGGCGGCGCCGCCTACTGGATCCAGGACACGCTCACCAACGGGGTCCAGCCCCGCGAGATGCTGGCGATGGCAGAGCAGACGCTGCCGGTCATCGGCGTCAGCGGCGCAGCTGTCCACGAAGTGGCAGCGATCCCGCACGGCTTGAGCCTGCCGCCGCGCGAACTCGCCGGCACGAGCCTCACCGACAAGCTCGCGGCGGCGATCGGCTTCGCCGGCCTCGCCCTCGTCGCTGCGCTGGCGCTGATCGTGTTCGCTCGCCAGCGCAAGCTGATCGCCCTGCGCGAGGAGGTCGCACAGGCGATCGCGCTCGAAGCCCGCCGGCGCTCCTCCCCCGCGGGCGGCGGCGCGCGCGAGGGCCACGGCGCGACGCGGCCAGCGCCGCGCTGAGCTCCTGGGCGCGCCCCGCGTCCGACTCGGTGCTGCGCCGCGTCGCCTCGGGCCGAGAGCGACAATCGCTATCTCGAACTGCGAGCGGTTGATCGAGGACCGACGCCGTCCCCCAAGGCCGGCGGGGCTCGTCAGCCGATCCGCTCGAGCGTCAGCGCCGCCTGAACGCGAAGCGACTGTGGAACTTTCTTCCAGCCGGAGCCGGAGGAGCGAAGGTCGGACGCCCGATGGTCCAGGGTGAGATCCGCGTTCAGACGCAGCCGGTCGGGGCCGTCGTTCTCGATCGAGATCGGCGTCTCGATCGCGAGCGCGCTGTTTCGCACGTGAAGCGTCCCCGTAGACGTCAGCGAGCCGTCGGGGTCGGGCACGAGCGCGTCCAGCTCGAACCGCAGCTGCGGGTGCTCCTCGACGGCGAAGAAGTCCGTCGAGCGAAGATGCGCGTCGCGCTTCTTGATTCCGGTGCTGACCGTCGCGGCCTCGATCTGGAGACTCCCGCTCGCATCACCGGCGCTGTCGACGTGAAGCTCGCCGGCATATCCGCTGTAGCGCCCGCGGACGGGTATCAGCCCGAACACGATCCGTGCCTCGAAGCCGAGCTCGCTGTCGTCCGGCACGACGCGCCAGTCGCCGACGGGAAGCGTGATTGGATGTGTGCTCGTGTTCTGCGTGGTGGCCATCGAGATGCCTCCTGGAGGAGCTTGTCCGGACCTCGGGTCCGCTTATGGATGAAGACGCTAGCATAAGCGGACCAGTGGTCCTATTTGATCGAGGACCTGCCGGCGCGGGCGCCCGGGAGCGCGAGCTTCCGATGGCGGGGCAGCGGCCAGAGCGCGCCGACGCCGCGGCCAATCGGGAGCGCATCCTGTGCGCGGCTGCAGCGCTGTTGTCAGAGCACGGAGCGGACGGGCTGACGATGCAGGCCGTCGCAACCGCCGCTGGCGTCGGCAAGGGGACCGTCTTTCGACGCTTCGGCGACCGCGACGGGCTGACGCAGGCGCTGCTCGACGAGTACATGCGCGACTTTCAGGAAGCGTTCCTGCATGGCCCTCCTCCGCTCGGCCCCGGCGCCCCCGCCGCAGCGCGGCTGGAGGCGTTCGTCGTCGAGCTCGTCCGCCGCCAGGCCGACCATCTGCACCTCGCGCTCGCGGCCGAGGCGGCGCCGGGACGCGCGCCCGGCGCGGCGTACGGCGCGCTGCTGATCCACATCGCGGCGCTCGTCAACGAGATCGACCCCGAGCTCGATCAGCGGATCGTCGCCGGCTTCATCCTCAACGCGATCGCCCCGCAGGTGCTGGACCGGATCTGCAGTCAGCTCGACGTCGACGTATGCGAGCTGCAACGCGCCGCGCGAGCGCTCCTTCGAGGCCTGACGCGTGAGCTCGAGACGTGAGCGGCGCGCCGAGCTCTCGATCGGAGTCGCTTACGTGACCGCCAGCCAGAGCGTCACGCCCCCCGCGCCTCGCGGAGCGGTCGCCGCGGCACAGGAGTACGGTCGAGGGGTGACCTGATGATCGCGGCAGCGACCCCAGCACCCGAAGACCGTCGTTGGGCGGTCCTCGCCCTGCTCGGCGTCGCGCAGCTGATGGTCGTCCTCGACGCGACGATCGTGAACATCGCATTGCCCTCCGCGCAGCGGGCGCTCGGGTTCTCGACCGACAACCGACAATGGGTGGTGACGGCATACGCGCTGGCCTTCGGGAGCCTGCTGCTGCTCGGAGGAAAGCTCGGCGATCTGTTCGGGCGCAAGTGGACGTTCGTCGCGGGGCTGATTGGCTTCGCAGTCGCATCCGCGATCGGGGGGTTCGCACAGTCCTTCGGGATGCTCGTCTTCGCGCGGGCGCTGCAGGGCGCCTTCGGGGCACTGCTCGCACCCTCGGCGCTGTCGCTGCTGACGGTCACGTTCGCCGACTCGCCCGATCGGGCGAAGGCATTTGGCATCTTCGGGGCGATCGCCGGCGGCGGCGCGTCGGTCGGGCTCGTGCTCGGCGGCGTGCTCACGCAGACGCTCTCGTGGCGCTGGTGCCTGTACGTCAACCTGCTGATCGCGCTTCCGACCGTGCTCGTGGCGCTGCGACTGCTACAGAACCGCCCTCCCGAGCGACGGGCGCAGATCGACATCCCGGGCGTGCTGCTCGCCTGCGGCGGACTGTTCGCGCTGGTGTACGGCTTCTCCAACGCCGAGACGCACTCGTGGACGACACCGGTCACGATCATCGCGCTAGCCGGGAGCGTCGTGCTGTTGATCGCGTTCGTGACGGTCGAGCGGCGCCGGGAGAACCCACTCCTGCCTCTGCACATCGTGACCGATCGCGCCCGCGGCGGCGCCTACCTGGCGATCACGCTGGCGGGCGCGGGGATCTTCGCGGTCTTCCTCTTCCTGACGTACTACCTGCAGCAGAACCTCGGGTTCTCGCCGGTGAAGACGGGCTTGGCGTTCCTGCCGCTGACCGCCGTCCTCGTCGTCAGCTCGACGACAGTTCAGACCAAGCTGCTCTATCGGACCGGCGCCAAGCCGCTCGTCGCGGTCGGGATGGCGCTTGGGCTGATCGGGATGCTGCTGCTCACCCGCCTCTCCCCCGGCGCCGGCTACGGGAGCCACGTGCTGCCCGCGCTGCTGATCATCGGCGCCGGAATGGGCTGCATCTTCGCGCCGGCGTTCAGCACCGCCACGCTCGGAGTCGACGGCTCCGAGGCCGGCGTCGCCTCGGCGATGGTCAACACCTCCCAGCAGGTGGGCGGCTCGGTCGGGACCGCGCTGCTCAGCACGCTGTTCGCGAGCTCGACTGCCGCGTACACGAGCAGCCACATCGGCGCACCCGGATTGGCCAGCGCGGCGACGATCCACGGCTACACGACCGCGTTCTCGTGGGCCGCCGGAATCTTCGCCCTCGGGCTGCTGCTCGCGCTGGTGGTCCTCCCCTCCAAGGCCAGGACGAGCGTCTCGGCGCCGCCGAGCGAGGTCGATCGCGCGACCGTGCTCGCCGCGCAGGCGAAGGTCGACGGCGCGACGGCGCTCGCCGCGACGCCGGCGCCGACGATCGCCGTCCTGCTGACCGGGCCGTGCGGCCACTTCTTCGTGGCGGCGCGTGCCGAGCGGATCCGGCTGCAGAGCGACTCCCCGCAAGAGCAATCCGAGCGCGTTTCCTAGGACCGAGGGCCCCGGCCGTCGTCGTCCCTATCCGCGCAGCGCGAGCGCCGCGAGCTCGAGCTGGTCATCCCCGTAGAAGATCGAGTCGCCGACCCTCAGGCTCGGCACGCCACGCACCCCGGCGTCCCAGGCGGCGTCGGTCGCTTCGCGCAGCGACCGCTTGACCTGGGCGCGCTCGATCGCCCTGCTGGCCTCCCGCGGGCTCAAGCCCGCGTCCTCGGCGGATTCGAGCAGCAGCTCGCGTCGCGAGATGTCCCCGCCGTGGACGAACTGCCGGCGAAAGACCGCCCGTGCAAAAGCGTCACCGGCGCCCTGCTGCTTGGCCCAGATCGCGCAGCGCATGGCCTGCAGGCCGTCCGCAGGCCACGCGTCGGGCCAGCTCAACGGCGGCAGGCCATAGCGCTGAGCTCGACTCTCGATCTCGGCGACGCGACCCGCGCGGGCCGGCGTCGCCGCCCACGATCCGAAGCCTCGCCGGGAGAAGATCGCGCCGAGCAGGACCGGCTCGAGCTCGGGGGCAGTTCCCAGCGCCGAGTCCGCGCGTTCGAGCGCGAGGTATGCGTAGGGCGAGCCGAGGTCGATGTACAGGGCCGGGCGGGAACTCGCCATCTGAAACCTCCTGCGGATCGGGCGTAGCCGGCGGTCAGGTGCCGCCGGCGGCGCCGTGCAGAGCGCTGGTCGTCGTCGTCGGCGCCGCCAGGCAGCTTTTGGCCTTCTGTCCCTTCTTGGCGGCGCCGCAGCCGAGGCCGCCTTCGCCTTTGTCGACCTCTGTGAGCAGGAACTTGCTCGGGTTGTGCGGGTAGCCGTTGGGCGGTCCGTAGCCGATCACGACGCTGTCGTCCTTGTGAAGCACGAGCGCGGCCGGGTTGCTCAGCGGCTTTCCGTTGAGGTAGAAGTGCAGGCGATTGCCACCGTAGCCGTTCAGCCCACCGACCTGCGCGGGACCGAGCTTCACGCCCCAAACGGCGAAGAAGTCGCCGAGCGTGTAGTTGAAGGGGTGCGGCGCCTCCATGTGGATGATGCCGCTGCCATCGTGGGTGTGCATGCTCGACTCGATCCCGCGCGCCGGGTCGAGCCCGATCTCCGCCGGCAGCGGCGCCAGGAGCCCGTTGATGTAGATGTGCAGCAGCGCGTGGATGTGGAACTTTTCCTGGCCGCCAGGCGGGATGCCGATCAGCTTCAGACGCTGCGCGAGGTGGGTGTATTCGGGCGGCCACGGCGCCTGGCCGATGCCCGAGACGGGCTGGCTCGTCTGCAAGCCGGGCCCTGAGATGCTGAGCCCGGGCGGCGCGCTCGCGCTCGATCCGCAGCCCGCGATCACCAGCGCGATCAGCGCCGCGGCGCAAGACAGGCATCTCCGCAGGGCTCGGGGCGACATACGACTCGGCATAGTAGTGGCGCGCCGAATCCCGGTCAAACGGGCCGTCTGAGAACGAGCTCCTGCCGCTGGGTGAGAGAGGCCGGAAGCCCCTGGCGGCTCAGCCGCGGCGCATCAGCCGCCCGACGGCGGCCATCATCTCGGCCGTCCGCTCGTCTCTCTGGTCGGGCGCAGCGCCGACCACGCACGTGTGAGCGTGCCCGTCGAGCAGGCCGAGGGCGACCTTGTCGAGGGCGGCCTGGACCGCGGCGATCTGGGTCAGGACATCGATGCAGTAGCGATCCTCCTCGACCATGCGCTCGACCCCTCGCACCTGACCCTCGATTCGTGCAAGCCGCGCGCGCAGCTGATCCTTGGTCGCCGTATAGCCGCGCGTGGGGGTGGCCGTTGTCGGTGTCATGACAGACACTCTACTACTACCCCCTAGGGGTATGATGGAGAGCGTCGTGAGATCGAGGCCGACGCGATGACCGATCTGCTGAACGTGATCTGGCACGGGTTGAAGGACTCGTTCCTGATGGCGTGGGAGGTGTGGTGGGCGCTCGTGATCGGGTTCGCGATCTCGGGCATCGTCCAGGCGTGGGTCCCGCGCGAGCGGATCACGCGCGCGCTGTCGGGGTCCGGGCCCACGCCGATCGCACTCGCGACCGGCCTCGGCGCCGCCTCGAGCTCGTGCTCCTACGCCGCGATCGCGATCGCCAAGAGCCTGTTTCAGAAGGGCGCCTCGGCGAGCACCGTGCTCGCGTTCCAGTTCGCCTCCACGAACATCGTCTGGGAGCTCGGCCTGGTGCTGTGGGTGCTGATCGGCTGGCAGTTCACGCTCGCGGAGTACGTCGGGGGGATCGTGATGATCGTCCTGATGGCCGCCCTGCTGCGGGCGTTCGTCTCGCCCCGCCTCGAGGCGCAGGCGCGCGAGCATGCCGAGCAGGCGGACACCGCCCACCAGCATCGCACGGCCAGCGAAGAGCTCGGCTGGCGCGAGCGGCTCACGTCCGTCTCGGCGTGGTCTGACGTCGCGCACAACTTCCGCGGCGACTGGCAGATGCTGTGGAAGGAGATCACGATCGGCTTCTTCCTCGCCGGGTTCATCGCACAGCTCGGCAACGGCTTCTTCAACGACCTTTTCCTCAAGCACACGGGCGGCGTGCTCGGCGCCGTCGAGAACGTGATCGTGGGCCCGATCATCGCCGTGCTGAGCTTCGTCTGCTCGGTCGGCAACGTTCCGCTTGCCGCCGTGCTGTGGTCCGGCGGGATCTCCTTCGCCGGCGTGCTCGCGTTCCTGTTCGCCGACCTGATCGTGCTGCCGATCATCGCGATCTACCGAAAGTACTACGGCACCCCCTTCGCGCTACGGATCGTCGCGCTGATGTTCGTCACGATGGTGGTCGCGGCGCTGATCGTCGACGGGCTCTTCAGTGCGCTCGGCCTGATCCCGACCGGGCCGAGGCCGTCGCGGTCGAACATCTTCGGCACGCTCGGAGTCGACTACAAGCTGTTCCTGAACATCCTCGGCGCCGCGATCTTCGTCGTGCTGTTCGCGCTGACATCGCGCCGTGGCAGCACCGACCCGGTGTGCGGGATGAAGGTCGACCGCGCCAAGGCGGTGACGAAGGAGCTCGACGGCGAGACGTTCTACTTCTGCTCGACTCATTGCCTGCATGCGTTCGAGGCCGAGCTCTACGCCGACCGCGGTGATCACACCGGCGAAGCGGAGTCTGTTCGCGCCCAGTAGGGGGTCGACCCGATCTGCCGCGCCGCCGTCGACGCCGCCTGACGCCACCGGGAACGTGGCCGGCGCGAAGCTCAGCTGCCTGGAGACTGCTTCGACCGAGCGCCGGCACCGGCGAGCGCGGCAAGCAGTGCATCCTCGGTGATCGCCAGGAGGTCGATGCCGCTGACGGTCAGCCACAGACGGTCGTCGTTCTCGTATTCCACGTAGCCAAGATCTGCGAGGTCTTCGAGCCGTCGGGTCACGCTCGCCTGATCGGCCCCGATCCGCTCTGCCAGCTGCGGTGCGGTCGTCCCATCGGGCCCGGGCGGGTACATCAGCGCCACCTGCTCACGCCCGACCTCGCCGTGTTTGGCCGCTACCCATTGCGAGACGACGAACTCGATCGTCTGCTCATCCAGAGGCTCGCGCGGTCCGGGCAGGCGCGCGAGCCGCCTGCTGTGACGACGGCTCCACGCCCGCCCGTAGAAGTAGAGCGCGATCAAGGGGACGACGAAGGGCGCGTACTCCTCGACGGGGATGTTGCCGATGTGGGCGAGCACGAGCATCGCTGAGCGGTCAAGTATTCACGGCCGAGAGCAGCCATAGCCCAAGGCTCGTGAAACCGACCATCACGACGAGCATCCAGTACTGCGAGCGCACCGCCTCCTGGGGGGAGCGAGATGTCGCCAACGCGCGGTCGTGCGCGAGCGCGAGGCCGCACACGTGGCCCGTGACCAGCGCGACCACCTGCACGTACCAGATGCCGGTGGAGCCGATGAAGTTGTAGTTGACGTGCCAATGCGCCGTGCCGAAGTAGTCGCTGCCGTGCCCGAGTGGATTCGACGCGAGATAGCCGATCGCCTGGCCCTGCCAGATGAGCAGCGAGAAGTAGTGCGCGAGGACGTAGGCGAAGCCGATCGGGACGAGCGTATGCGCGAACGATCGCGCCAGCGAGCGGGCGTCGAAGCGGTGGGAGACCGATCGCATCCCGAGGACGCCGATCCAATAGAAGCCCACGACGACGACGATCGCGAGCAGCAAGCCCAGCGAGTCGGCGATCTCATCCGAGGGGGTCTCGCCCAGGCCGAGGCCGGTGAAGAAGCTCTGAACGTGTGGTTGCAGCGTGTTCCAGACCACGCCGTTGGACGCCCCGTCGAACGTCGTGATCCCGATGATCACGAGCACGAGGGCTACGGCCCCCGACTCGCCGCCGAACGAGCTGAGCGCGGAGAGCGGACGGCGCAGCCACAGCGCGCGATCGTGCACGTCCACGCCCGACAAGCGCGCGAACAGCCCGAAGTAGCCGCCGAATGCGTCGCCGTGCTCGCTCCACTGCTCGATCCCGAACAGCGCCATGCCGAGGAGCATCAACGTGAAGTAGGCGAGCGACAGCGAGGCGAGCACCGTCGGGTTGTCGTGATCGTGATAGATCAGCTCGAGCCACGCGAAGCAGATCAAGCCGGCGACGACCGGCCAGCGCCCGAGCCAGGTCGGGTAGGACAGGGGCGCGCGCCAGCGCAGGCCGAGGCGTGCGCCCACCCAGCGCAGCGCGCGCGCGAACGCGCGCCACGGGCTGAACGCCCGGAACCAGTCGCCCAGCAGGGCGCTCGAGAGCGGAACCGCGACCCAGAAGATCACGAAGATGAACGTCGGGTCGAAGTTGGCCGTGTAGGCCGCGACGCCGTCGTAGCCCGCGTAGACGACGAGCGCGAACAGCGCGAGCCCGATCAGTCCAGCCGGCGCGACGACCGGCGCGGGCCATGCACAGACCTGACGCTCGCGAAGCTCCTGAAGGCGCGGGCGCGACCAGATCGTCGAGAGCAGCACGAACGAGACGACGAGGACGATCGCCGCGACCCAGGCGAACAGCCATGCGGGCACCGGAAGGCTCGCCCGGCCAGAGATCCCGTGAGCGTCGGCGGCGAGGGGCCAGACGGTCGATGAGACGAGCAGTGCGGCGGTGAGAAGCGCGAGGCGGCGCGGGGAAAACAGACGGGTCCGCGCGCGGCTCGGCGTCAGATCGCGGGGCATGTGGTCCTCCTGGATGAGTGGGGGTGAACCGGCGCGCGACCGGTTGGCCACCCGCCGACTAGCTCGGAGCCAGGCGGGCCGCAGGAGGCGGGCGCACCGCAAGCGAGCAGGCGATCAGACGGCCTCCACGAGGGACGAGCACTCGTGGTCGGACGCGGTCGCCGCCGGTCGGGCGGATCGGCACGCGACGGCGACGATCGCGCCGCTTCTCGATCGCGGCGAGCAGCGCGTGCTCACCGGGATAGCGCCGGAACGACAGCACGGCGAGAAGCGCCAGTGCGGGGATCAGGTACGCGAGAGCAGTCAGCAAGTGCTCCACCGAACGAGCCACCATAGCGCCGCCCGCTGCCACGCGGGCTTCACGTCGGTGGGATACTCACGCTCGGATGAGCACGTCTGACTCGTTGCCGGAGGCGCCCCCATCGACGCGCAGAACCCTCGTGCGCCTCGCGCTGCCTACGGCGGTGCTGCTCGTGATCCTCGCGGGCGCGACCCTGCTC
>FSVZ01000132.1_pt1 | contig 26603 bp, 22 predicted proteins | sample 1637881 | NCBI WGS metagenome assembly FSVZ01 (sample SAMEA3914789, study PRJEB12502) | metagenome | biome: forest; material: soil | place: Canada | collected 2011-07-03 | depth 0.3 m
AGGTTGCGGTGGCCCGGGATGCTCGTGCGGTGCCCGCGCGTCGGCTCCTGGCGCCCGCCGCCGACGAGCAGCTGCAGCATCCGGTACTGCGCGTAGTTCGTGTCCTGGTACTCGTCGACGAGCACGTGCCTGAACGCGAGCTGGTAGCGCTCGCGGACGTCCTCGAACAGCTCCAGCAGGTTGACCGTGCGAAACAGCAGGTCGTCGAAGTCCATCGCGTTCATCCGGTGTAGATCGCGCTCGTAGAGCTCGTAGACGTCCGCGAGCATCTCCTCGAACGGCGAGCCGACCGACTCGCGCAGGTCCGACGCCGCGCGCAGGCGGTTCTTCGCCGCCGAGATCTGGTTGTGGATCGCCGCCGGCGTGTAGCGCTTCGGGTCGACGCCGACCGCGTCCGCGCAGCGCTTCGTCAGCCGCCGCGCGTCGGCCTGGTCGTAGATCGTGAACTGGCGCGTGTAGCCGAGGCGCTCGGCCTCCGACCGCAGGATCCGCGCGCACGCCGCGTGGAACGTCATCAGCCACATGCCGCGCGTCGTGCGCCCGAGCAGCCGCTCGACGCGGCCCGCCATCTCCTTCGCCGCCTTGTTCGTGAACGTGATCGCGAGGATCTCGTTCGGCTGCGCCTCGTCCGTGTAGATCAGGTGCGCGACCCGATGCGTCAGCACGCGCGTCTTTCCGCTGCCCGCGCCGGCGAGGATCAAGAGCGGGCCCTCGCCGTGCGTGACCGCCTCGCGCTGGGGCTCGTTGAGGCCTTCCAAGAGCTCCTGCAGGTGCTCCGCGTGGGGGTTTACCGCCATCGCTTCAGCATAGGCGCGCGCCCGGCCGACCGGGAGGCACCGCTCGAGCCGCCGAAGCGCTCAGCCGCCGGCCGGGTTCGGGCCCTTGACCGTCCGCAGCGGGCGAACCTCCGCGACCGGCTGCTCGGCGTCGGAGAGCTCTGCGACCGTTCGCTCGAGTGCGCCGATCCTGCTTGCGAGGGCCTGCAGCGCCTCGGCGATCGGGTCCGGCAGGTGGATCCAGTCGGCGTCCGGCCCCTCCGGGCGGCGCCCTTCGACGCGTACCGGGTGACCCGGGTTTCCGACAACCGTCGAGTTCGGCGGCACGTCCGTGATCACGACGCTGTTCGCGCCGATCTTCGCGCCGTGACCGACCGTGATCGGGCCGAGCAGCTTCGCGCCCGAGCCGATCGTTACGTTGTCCTGGACCGTCGGGTGGCGCTTGCCCGTCGCGAAGCCGGTCCCGCCGAGCGTCACGCCCTGGTACAGCGTCACGTTCTCGCCGATGTCCGCCGTCTCACCGATCACGACGCCCGTGCCGTGGTCGATGAACAGGCCGCTGCCGATGTTCGCCGCCGGGTGGATCTCGATCCCGGTCAGCATCCGCGTGACCATCGAGATCAGGCGCGGCAGCAGCGGCACGCCGGCCCCGTCGAGCGCATGCGCGATCCGGTGCGCGAGCAGCGCGTGGATTCCCGGCCAGGTCGCGAGCAGCTCGAGCTGTCCCACGTCGCGCGCCGCCGGGTCGCGAGTTCGCGCCGCCTGCAGGTCGCGGCGCAGCTCCTTCGCGACCCGCGCGAGCTCAAAGCCGGCCATCGCAGAAGCGTAGCGCCGAACGCCGCGAGCTCGACCGAGGATCCGGCGACTTCTGCGCGCCGTCCGAACGCCCGACATCGCTCGCGAGCAGCGCCTCGCGAGGGGCGCCTCCAGAAGAGGCTCAGGGTGCGAAGAACGACTGCGAGACGTAGCGCTCGCCCGAGTCGGGCATCACGACAACGATCCGCTTCCCCCTCGACTCCGGCCGCTCGGCCACCTGCAGCGCCGCCCACAGCGCCGCTCCGCACGAGATCCCCGCGAGCAGACCCGCGCGACGCGCGCAAGCCCACGCCGTGCCGATCGCGTCGTCATCCGACACCGCGATCACCTCGTCGAGCAGCTCGCGGTTGAGCACCGGCGGGATGAAGCCCGCGCCGATCCCCTGGATCCGGTGCGGTCCCGCGCGCTCGCCCGACAGCACCGCCGAGCCGCGCGGCTCGACCGCGACGACCTGCAGCTTCGGATTGCGCCCGCGCAGGTACTCGCCGACGCCCGTGATCGTCCCGCCCGTGCCGACGCCCGCCACGAGCACGTCCACACGGCCGTCGAGCGCACGCTCGATCTCCGGCCCCGTGTGCCTTCGGTGCGCCTCCGGGTTCGCCGGATTCGTGAACTGGTCGGGCAGCCACACGTCGCTCTCGCGCGCCAGCGCCTGCGCCGCCGCGACCGCCTCGCTCATTCCCCCGAGCGACTCCGTCACCTCCACGCGCGCGCCGTACAGCCGCAGCAGGCTCTCGCGCTCGCGGCTCATCCCCTGCGGCAGCGTCAGCACCAGCTCGTAGCCCTTCGCCGCGCACACGAACGCCAGCGCGATGCCCGTGTTGCCGCTCGTCGCCTCGACGATCGTCGTGCGGCCCGGCTCGATCCTCCCCTCCGCCTCCGCCGCCTCGATCATCGCGACGCCGATCCGGTCCTTGACGCTCCCGCCGGGGTTGAGCGCCTCGAGCTTCGCGAACAGCTCGACCCCGCCCTGCTCGGCCGGCGTGCCCTCGAGCATCCGCCCCAGCGCAACGAGCGGCGTCCCGCCCACGAGCTCTGAAATGTTGATCGGGATTCGGGGCATCATCCCGGACGATAGTGAAGGCGCGCGCGTCGGCGATCCCGCAGCGCCCCCCTGCCCCGCGCAGCGCGTGATCGCCGCCCGCCGCGCCCTGCGAGCGGCCGCTAGCCCTTGCGTACGCTGCGGGCGCGCGATTTCTTCAGGGTCAGCCGCACGCTCGCGCTCTGCGCCACGATCGGCGCCGGCACGACTCGCGCGATCGCAAGGCTTGCGTTCGCCTTGCCCCTGTGCAGGCGCAGCCACCGCTGGCCGGCGCCGCTCAACCTGACCGTGATCAAGCGGCTGCTGCCCGCCGCGATCGAGAAGCTCGCCGTGCCGATCGTCCACAGCGTGAACCCGCGGCCGGTCGCCTTGATCCTGTAGCTCAGCGCGACGCTGCCGCGGCACAGCCCTCTGCCCGTGCGCACGAGGCGCAGCGCGACCGTGCGGTAACGCGTCACCGCCAGCCGCTTCTTCGCCAGCGACACGCGACAGCCCGCCGACGAGCCGACGAACCCCGCGACGCCGCCCGCCGCCGTGCCCGCAGCCGACTGCAGCGAGCCGCTCGGCGCGCCTCCGGCCGGCGTCGTCGCGCCAGGGTCTTCGTAGAGGAACGTGTCCTTCGGCGACGGCTCGCTCGCGCCGGTCGGCGTCGTCACCGTCACGTGCACCTTGCCCACATGGCCCGGCGGTGAGACGGTCGCGATTTCGGTCGTCGAGATCCGTTCGAAGGCGACGGCCGTCGTGCCGAAGTCCACCGTCGTGGCGTTGTTGAAGTTCTCGCCTTCGATCACGACTGGCGTGCCCCCCGTCGCCGGTCCGCGCCCCGGCACGACCTTCGTGACGGCGGGCGGCGGCACCGGTTCCGGCGCGAACACCCACGCCGCCCCCGCGCGCGCGGTGTCACGCGGCGCGCCGATCGCCGCGACGCCGCCGTCCTGCGACAGCGCGACCGCCGTGCCCAGCCACCCCCTCCCCTGAGCTTCGCTGCCCGCGAGACCTTCCGGCAGGCGCGTCCAGCTCGCCGGCGGGCCCGTCAGCTGCGTCACCGTGCCGATCCACTTCCTCGCGTACGGCGCGCCGATCAGCGCCCGCGTCGCGTCGCCCGACAGCGCCACGCTCGCGCCGAAGCGCCCTTCCCCTTCGCCTTCCCGCTCCACGAGCTTCGCGCCCTGCTGCGCGAAGCCGGCGCCCGAGCGCACGAACGTCCATGCGGCGCCCTGCCCCGCTTCGGCGTCGGGTCCGCCGATCAGCGAAGTCGCTCCGTCCTGCGAGAGGGCGATGCTCCTGCCGAAGTGGTCGCCGACCGCGCCCCCCTGCGCCGTCAGCTTCGGCTGCTGCTGCGTCCAGGCCCCAGCGCTCTGGGTGAACTCCCACACGGCGCCGGTGTATTCGACGTCGCCCGGGCCGCCGACGAGCGCCGTCGAGCCGTCGCCCGACAGTGCGACGCTGCGTCCGAGATGCGCCAGGACGCTGCGTTGTTCGTCGGCGAGCTCCGTCTGGCGGTGCCAGCTCGTGCCTTCGTGCGTGAATACCCACGCAGCGCCCCGTCCGTTCGTCGCCGACGGATCCCCGATCAGCGCAGTCGCACCGTCCGGTGTCAGGGCGACGCTGCGGCCGAAGCGGCCTTCAGACTGCGTTTCCGCGCCGACGAGCGCCGCCGAACGCGTCCAGCTTCCGCCGGGCGAGCGCGTGAACACCCACGCCGAGCCCGGCGCGCCGCTGCCCGTCGGGTCTCCGACCAGCGCCGTGTTGCCGTCGGCCGACAGCGCGATGCTCGTTCCGAACGCGCATTCGTTGCCTTCCCCGCCCGACCCAGGTTCTTCGGAGCATTCTTCGCCCGGGCAGCTTCCCGCCGTGCACGTCCCTTCGCCTTCGCCGGCGGCTACTTCGCCGGGCGTCAACCGTGCCTGTTGCGTCCATTCTTTGCCGTTGCGCGTGTACACGTAGACCGCGCCGCCGCCATCCTTGACCGCGCCGACGATCAGCGTGTCGCCGTTCGCCGACAGCGCCGCGCTCGATCCGAGGCGTCCGCCCGGTCCCTCTTCGCTCGCCGTCAGCTTCGGGGGCTGCTCCACGAGCGTTTCGCCGCTCGCCGATGGGCCTGCCGCCCCGATCGCCGGCACGAGCGCAAGCGCGGTAAGCACGAGCCCGAGCACGCCGACCACCAGCGATCCGCGCCGCCGGCTCCGCATCCATGCTCTGCTCAACCCTGAGCGGGTTCTGGTGATCGAGCGATCCATCGCCTGCAGCGGACTCAGTCGTCCGAGGTCCATGATCCTCCGTCGTCTCCTCGCGCCGACATCCCGCCGCCCGTGTCAAACGACCAGGTGCGGGCGCGCCGGCGCGCATCTCCACGTCGCAAAGTAAACGCAAGATGACGCGAAGTCAATACGAGTACCAAATGTTGGGCAGGCGTCGAAGCCGGCCTGCGCCGAGCTGCGTCAGATGTGGTACATGCTCGTGCCCGCCTCGCGCAGCTCGCGCTCGATCACGTCGGCGATCGTCGTCTGCGCGAGCACATCGCGCGCAGCCGCCGCCGCGTCGGCGAACGGGCCCCCCGCGTCGCGTCCGAGCGGGCCGTCGAGCAGCTCGACGACCTCGAGCACCGTCACGCTCGCCGGGTCGCGCGCAAAGCGGTAGCCGCCCTTGACGCCGCGTTGGGAGCTGATCACCCCGGCGCGACGCAACACGGCGAACAGCTGCTCGAGGAACTGGACCGGCACCTCGCGCTTACGCGCGAGCTCGCCGATCGGCACAGGCTCCGTGCCCGAGCTGCGCGCCAGCTCGGCCAGCGCCAGCACCGCGTAAGGCGACTTGCTCGTGATCGAGATCACTGCCGGCGATGCTACGCGACCACGCGTCACGCCGCCCGACGGCTGTGCGCACGGGTTGAGTGTTCGCATTCGCTGAGGCCGATAGCAGTGGTATCCACGTTGTAGATACGTCTGCGCACGCTGGCGCGCGCGGGGCGCCCGGATCGCGCCAGCGTAAATACCATCGCTACCGGACTCGCGCAGCGCTTACAACGACCCCGGCTCGGTCGCTCACAGCGAGCCCGGCTCGGTCGCTTACAGCCAGCCGCGCTCGGTCGCGATCAGAACTGCCTGCGCGCGGTCGACCGCGCCGAGCTTGCCGTAGATGTTGTGCAGGTGCGTGCGCACCGTGCTCGTCGAGAGCGTCAGCTCGTGCGCGATCTGCTTGTAGACCTTACCCTCGGCGAGCCGCTGCAGGACGCTCAGCTCGCGCCCGGAGAGCGGGCACGGGTCGACGTGGCGCCGGCGCTGGCTCGGCGCGCTCGGGAGTTCGTACATCACGCGTCGCAGTTCGGCCGGGCCGAGCCCGACGGTCCGCGCCGTGCGCAGCATTTCAGCCGGCGAGACCGGCGCGCCCTGCTCGTAGTGCGCGAGCATGTCGGCGAGGCGCACGAACGCCGCCTCGCCGTCGGCGTCGGTGTTGTGGTGGCGCTCGATCGTCGACGCGATCGTCGCCGGCAGCCCCCAGCGGCGCGCGAGCACTCCGCCGACGAGCGCGTGGTCGACGCCGAGCTCGCGGCGCTCCTGGTGGATTCGCTCCTCGGGGGTGCGCGCGCCGCGGTGGACCTGCGAGGGGTAGCCCGGGTAGGCGTGCAGCAGCACGAGCTTGCCGATGTCGTGCAGCAGGCTCGTCGCCGTCAGCCGATCGCGGTGCTCGAAGCCGACCTCGGCCGCGATTCGGTCGGCTGCGTGCTGCGTCGCCAGCGCGTGCAGGCGGAAGCGCTCGGGCGCCGCGTCCCACACGCTCGAGCGCTCGAAGAAGTCGAAGGTGCGCAGGCGACCGGCGAGGCCCTGGACGGTCTGTGGCGTCAGCAGCTCGACGGCCGTGACCGCCGTGTCGATCCGACCACGCCCACCCTGTGCCTGGTTGGCGAGGCGCAGCACGGCGATGATCAGCGCGACGTCGGACTCGACCGCCGTGACGATGTCGGCCGTCGCGACGTGCTCTTTCGAGACGACCGAGACCAGCCGATCGCGCGACTCGGCCAGCGCCGGAAACGCCTCGAGCGCCTCGAAGGCCATCGTCAGGCGACGGCCATGCCCCTCGTTCTGATGGCGCTCGCTCGCTCCGGGCGCGGCGCTCGAAGGCGAGGGGGCCCGCGTCGCTGCGGCCGCGCCGGCGCCGCGCGTGCCGTTGGCCGACGGCGCCGGCTTGCGCACGCTCGTCCTCGGCTTCGCGGCCGACTTGGTCTTGATGACTGTCTTGGGCTTTGACTTGGCAGCGGTTGCGTTCATGCTGGGCTTAAATCGGGTTCGACCGTCCGTGTCGGGCCGCTCCGTACACCTATCGGCAGCAACCAGCGAACAATTGAGCCTCGCCGCGCGGTCGCTACGCGGCGAGCGCCGCGTCGATCCTGCGCAGCGTCTCGGAGCGTCCGAGCAGCGCGACGCTCTCGAAGATGCCCGGCGAGATCGTCGTGCCGCAGATCGCGACCCGCAGCGGCTGATAGACCTCGCGCGGCTTGCGCTCGCCGTGTGCGAGCACGCCTTCGAGCGCAGCCTCGACGTCGGCCTCGGCGAAGCCCGGCGCGTCGGCGAGCGCCGCACGCGCCTCAGCGAGGGCCACGCGTCCGCGCTCGTCGAGCCAGCGCTCGCGCGCCTTCGCGTCGTCGAGCGGCGCGTCCAGCAGCGGGCCGGTCAGCGGCCAGAAGTCGGCCAGCGTGTGGATCTTCTCCTGGCTGATCTCGACCGCACGGATGAACCGCGCGTCCTCGCGCAATCCGGCATGGCCAGTCGCATCGAGGTATGACCCGAGCAGCTCGACGAGCTCCGCCAGCGGCATCTGACGGATGTACAGGCCGTTCAGCCACCGCAGCTTGACCTCGTCGAAGCGCGCCGGGTTGCGGCTGACCGAGTCGAGCGTGAAGCGCTCGACCAGCTCCGGCGTTGAGAGCACCGTCTGATCGTCGCCCGCGCCCCAGCCGAGCAGCGCGAGGTAGTTGCGCACCGCGGCCGGCACGAAGCCGGCCTCGCGCAGCTCGCCGACCGACGCCGCGCCGTGGCGCTTGGAGAGCTTCTTGCCGTCGGGACCGTGCAGCAGCGGCAGGTGCGCGTAGACCGGCAGCGGCGCGTCCCTGCCGAGCCCTACCGACCTCGCCGCTTCGAGCACGAGCAGCTGCTTCGGGGTGTTCGACAGGTGGTCCTCGCCGCGCACGACGTGCGTGATCCGGGCGTCGAGGTCGTCGATCGCGACGGCGAAGTTGTAGAGCACCGACCCGTCGGCGCGCGCGATCACCGGCTCGTCCATGTGGACGTGCTCGAAGCGCGTCTCGCCGCGGATCGCGTCGTGCACGACCGTCGCTCCGTCCGCCGGAACGCGCAGGCGCACAGCGCCGCTCGCCTCGCTCTCACCGCGGAACCCGCGCTCGGCGCCGTAGAGGTCCTTGAACGCCTTCACGTCCTCCGCCGTCGCATTCGAGCGGTATGCGAGGTCGGCATCGAGCAGCGCCTGCAGCGCTTCGGCGTGGTGCGCGCTGCGATCGGTCTGGATGATCGGCCCCTCGTCCCAGTCGAGCTCGAGCCAGCGCAGCGAGTCGAGGATCTGCTCGACGTTCTCCGGCGTCGAGCGCTCGCTGTCGGTGTCCTCGATCCGCAGCACCATCGCGCCGCCGGAGTGGCGTGCGAGCAGCCAGTTGAACAGCGCCGTGCGCGCACCGCCGATGTGCAGCGCGCCGGTCGGTGATGGTGCAAAGCGAACCCTCATAATTCGGTGAGCATGCTAATCGGCGCCCACGTCTCGCCCGCGGGCGGCCTGCCGAAGGCGATCGAGCGCGGCGTCGAGCGCGGCTGTCAGGCGATCCAGATCTTCAACCAATCGCCGCGCATGTGGAAACCGACGACCTACCGCGATGAGGACGTCGCGGCGTTTCGGACGGCGATGGCCGACAGCCCGATCGACGCTGTTCTGATCCACGCCGTCTACCTGCTCAACTGCGCCTCTGACGAGAAGGACATCCGCGCCAAATCGCTCGCCTCCTTGACGCACTCGCTGCGCGTCGGCCAGGCGATCGGCGCCAGCGCCGTGGTCCTTCACCCGGGCTCAGCCAAGCAAGGGCATGTCGGCGAGGCGGTCGCGCGGGCCGGCAAGACGATCGCCGAGGCGCTGGCCGACAGCGACGAATGCGAGCTGCACCTCGAGAACACGGCCGGCACCGGCGGCACGCTCGGGCGCTCCTTCGACGAGCTCGCCGCGCTGCTCGACGCGGCCGGTGGCGGCGAGCGCCTCGGCGTGTGCCTCGACTCCTGCCACCTGCTCGCCTCCGGCTACGACATCCGCTCGCCCGAGAAGATCGGCGCGGTCCTGCGCGAGTGCACGCGCAAGCTGGGCCGCGGCGTCGTCCGGTCGCTGCACCTCAACGACTCGCAGACGCCGCTCGGCTCCAATCGCGACCGCCACGCGAACGTCGGCCAGGGCGAGCTCGGGCGCAGGGGATGCTCGGCGTTTCTCTCTGCGCCCTCGCTGCAGAGGCTGCCCTGCATCCTCGAGACGCCCGGCGAGAACCGCGAAGGGCCGTCACGCAAGGAAATCGCGCTCGCGATGCGCCTCCGCAGACAGGCGATCGCCGCGCGCGGCTGACGGTCCCGGAGACGGCTGCTCGATCATCGCGAACCGGCCCGTCCGCCGGCTCGGGTCCTCAGCCTGAGCCGGGTTGGTACGGCGGCGCCTCGCCCCAGCCCCAGCGTGGCACCGGGGCGTGCGCGACGACCTCCGCGCCCGGCTGCGAGTTGTGCAGGGCCAGGCGCGTGCCCCACTCCAGGTAGGCGACGAGCGCGGAGCGAAACTCCGGGTCGTCTGGCAACTTCGCGTCGTCCGCGGCGAGGCTCATCAGCGAGGCGAAACGAAACCGCTGCTGTGCGGTGATCGCCAGGTCCCTGTGCTTTACGACCATCCGCTCGTAGCCGCCCAGCTCGTCGCTGTAGCGCGTCGGACCGCCGAACACCTCGCACCACCAGGCGATCACATGGCGGCGATGTTCCTCGCTCACCCCGCCGGGAAACAGCGGCGAGAGCAGATCGTCGGCTTCAACGCGGTCATAGAACGCCCCGATCAGGCGAGCGAACGCGGTTTCACCACCGGCCCATTCATAGAGCGATGCCGCCACGCGGCAAGTCTATGGCGCTCGCGAGCGAGCCTCAGGCTGTCGCGGCCTCGCGCAGCGGAGCGAGCGCGCTTTCGAGCTCCGCGCGCAGCGTCGGCGTGTGCTGCACGCGATAGGCCTCGCCGAGCCGCAGCCGCTTCCTGCCGACGCTCGTGTCGAGCTCGAGCAGCACCTCGGCCGGACCCGGGAAGCTCTCGATCGCGTGCTTGAGGTCTTCGATCAGGCCGGCACAAAGCGAGCTCGCGTGCACCTGCAGGCACAGCGGCTGCGCCAGCGCCGTCGCCGCGTCGGTCTTCGCGCGCGCCCGCTCGATCTCCTCCTCGCTCGGCGCGAATGGCTCGACGCTCTGCACGATCAGGCAGGTCTTCCCGGCTTCCTTGTGGTCGACGCGCCCCTTCACGAGCACGACCTCGTCGACCGCAAGCGCCGACTCGAACTCGGCCAGCGCCTTGCCGAAGACGAGCATCTCGACGCTGCCGGCGAGGTCGTCGAGCGTCGCGAACATCATCTGGTCGCCGCCCCGCGTGCGGATCCTCTTCGCCTCGACGATGATCCCGCCGACCGTCACCCAATCCTTGTCGCGGCGGTCGGCGAGCGCCGCGAGCGGGCAGTCGACGCGTGCGCGCAGCGCCTCGCGCAGCGGCTTCAGCGGGTGCGCGGAGATGAACAGCCCGATCGCCTCCTTCTCGACGGCGAGCAGCTCACCCTGCTCGTACTCCTCCGCGGCGATCGGCGGGTGCGCCGGTTTCATCAGCGCGATGCCGGGCGCGGAGCTCGGCTGCGCCGCGTCGCTCGGCTCGCCGAGATCGAAGATCGAGCCCTGGCCGATCTGCGCATCCTGTTGGATCTGCTGACCGGCGCCCTGCGCCTGCTCGAGCACGGCCATCATCCCCTTGCGGCTCGCGCCGGTCGACCCGAGCGCGCCGCACTTGATCAAGGCCTCGATCGCCTTCTTGTTGACCGCGCGGTTGTCGACGCGCTCGCAGAAGTCCCACAGGGAGGCGAACGCGCCGCCCTCCGCGCGCGCCCGTTTGATCGCCTCGACCGCCTGGTAGCCGACGCCCTTGACCGCGTCGAGCCCGAAGCGGATCTTGCGGTCGACCACGGTGAACTCGTGGTCTGAGAGGTTGACGTCGGGCGGCAGGATCTCGATCCCCATCTCCTCGCAGCGCGCGACGAAGAACGGCACCTTGTCCTTCGTCGACATCACCGAGGAGATCAGCGCGGCCATGTACTCGGCGGGGTAGTTCGCCTTCAGCCACGCCGTGCGGTAGGAGATCAGCGCGTAGCAGGCGGCGTGGCTCTTGTTGAACGAGTAGTCGGCCGCCTTTTCGTTCGTCTGCCAGAGAAACTCGACCACCTCCGCCGAGGTGCCCGAGGCGCGGCAACCCTCGACGAACTCCGGCTTCAGCGCGGCCATCGCGGCGCGGTTCTTCTTGCCGATCGCCTTGCGCAGGTCGTCCGCCTTCGCGCCCGAGAAGCCGCCGAGCTCCGTGGAGATCTGCATCGCCTGCTCCTGATAGAGGATCACGCCCTTCGAGGACTCGAGGATCGGTCGCAGCCGCTCGTCGGGGTAGGAGATCGCCTGCGGATTGCGCTTGCCCTTGGCGTAGACCGGGATCTGGTCCATCGCGCCCGGTCGGTACAGCGCGCCGAGTGCGATCAGGTCGTTGAACTCGTCCGGGCAGACCTTCTTGAGCGCCTCGCGCATCCCCTCGGACTCGAACTGGAAGACGCCGGTCGAGTCGCCGCGCGCGAGCATCTCGTACGTGCGAGCGTCGTCGAGCGGCAGCGTCGTCATGTCCGGGCGACCAACGGCTCCGCCGTCGGTGCCCCCGCTCGAGCGCTCGATGATGTCGAGCGCGTCCTCGATCACGTCGAGGTTGCGCAGCCCGAGGAAGTCCATCTTCAACAGCCCGATCGTCTCGATCGGCTTCATCGAGAACTGCGTGACCGTGCGGAAGACCCTGTCGCCGTTCTCGTCGATGCCCGCGTCGGCGAGCTGCAGCGGCACGATGTCGGTCAACGGCCGGTCGGCGATCACGACGGCGGCCGCATGGATCGAGGAGTTGCGGACGATCCCCTCGAGCCCCTGCGCGACATCGACGATCTGCCTCGCCTGCGGGTCCTCGTCGACCGCCTTGCGCAGCGGCTGACCGCCCTTCAGGCACTCCGCGAACGACGGCGCGCGCCCCATGATCGGGTCGGGGATCAGCTTCGCCAGCCGGTCGCCCATGCCGTAGTCGAAGCCGAGCACGCGGGCCGCGTCGCGCGTCGCCGCGCGCGGGAACATCTTGCCGAACGTGACGATCTGCGCGACCGACTCGCGTCCGTACTTCTCGGTCACGTAGCGCATCACCCGCTCGCGCCCGCGGACCGAGAAATCGATGTCGATGTCCGGCATCGAGACGCGCTCGGGGTTGAGGAAGCGCTCGAACAGGAGGTCGTAGCGCAGCGGGTCGACGTCGGTGATCGCCAGGCAGTAGCTGACGATCGAGCCCGCCGCCGAGCCGCGTCCCGGGCCGACCGCGATGCCGTGCTCCTTCGCGTACTTGACGAAGTCCCAGACGATCAGGAAGTACGCGTTGAAGCCCATCCCATCGATCACCTCGAGCTCCATCTCCATCCGCTCGATCGCCGCGGCCGGTGGCGGATCGCCGTAGCGCAGCCGCAGGCCCTCCTCGACGCGCGCGCGCAGATAGTCGCGCTCGTCGCTTCCGTCGGGCGTCTGGAAGCTCGGGATCAGCTGCTTGCCGAGCTCGAGCTCGACGTCGCAGCGCTCGGCGATCTCCAGCGTGCTCGCGATCGCCTCCGGCCACTCGGCGAACGCCGCGATCATCTCGCCGCTGTCGCGCAGGTAGAACTCGTTCGTGTCGAACGTCAGCTTCGGCTGGGCGATCGTGCTCTTGGTCTGCACGCAGAGGAGCGCCGTGTGATGGTCGTAGTCCTCGCGGCGAAGGTAGTGCACGTCGCCGGTGCCGACGAGGCTGCCACCGAGCTCGCGTGCGATCTCGACGATTCCCGCGTTGCACTTCTCCTGCGGCGCCAGCCCGTTCTTCTGCAGCTCGAAGTAGACGTTCTCGGCCCCGAAGACGCTGCGCAGCTCGTCGGCGTGCGCGCGCGCGTCGTCCTTGCGATCGTCGAGCAGCCGCTGGCAGAAGCGCGAGGCGAGGCACCCGGTCAGCGCGATCACACCCTCGGAGTAACGCTCGATCAAGCCCATGTCGACCGACGGCTTGCCGCGCTGGAGGCCGTCGAGGAAGCCGGCAGAGGAGAGCTTGACGAGGTTGCGATAGCCGGCATCCGACGCCGCGAGCAGCGTCAGGTGGTTGCGCTCGGTCCTTCCCGGGCCACGCGCGGCGTGGTCCTCGACGAGATAGATCTCGCAGCCGAGGATCGGCTTGACGCCGTGCTTGTGGCAGGCCTGGTAGAGCTCGACGGCGCCGTTCATCACGCCGTGATCGGTCAGCCCGAGCGCCGGCTGGCCGAACTCGGCCGCGCGCGAGGCGAGCGCTTCGATCTTGCACGCGCCGTCGAGCAGCGAGTACTCGGAGTGGACGTGGAGGTGGGCGCAGGACTGGTCGCTCAACGTGACTCGATCTTATGCGCCGGATCGGCGGAGTCGGAGCGGCCGGTGCGCTGTCAGCTTCGCTGTTTGCGACGTTCGCGGCGACGCCGAAGGCGCATCCGGACGCGCCCGATCAGCGACATGCTGTGCTTGTGCGGCGCGCGCGGCGGTGGCGGTGCGAGCGGCGGCGCCGGCGCCGGCGCCGGCTGCTCCTCGACGCGTGCCCGCAACCGCTCAACGGCGGCGGCGAGCGCCTCGGCCATCTCGCCGCTCTGCGCATCGCGAGTCGGCTCGCGCGCGCTCCGTTGCGCCGGCTCGGGCGCGAGCGGTGAGCGTCCGAGCGGTTCGGGCCCACTCGAGCGCCGCGACACAGCCGCGGCCTCAGCCGGCGCGAGCGCGGCGGGCGGGGACGGTGCGTCGGCGGCCGCAGGCGATGCGACCGCGGGGGGCGGCGCGCTCGCCGCCGGAGGCTGGGCGCTCCGCGCGGGTGGTGGCGACGGCCGCGCCGCGGCCTCGCGCAGGCCCCGGACGGTCTCGGCGAGGCCGCCGAGCAGCGCCTGGGCGCTGCGCTGCGCCGCGCGCAGCTGCTCGAGCGCGCGCTCGGCTCGCCCGCGCGCGGCGCGCTCCTGCTCGAGCAGCTCCTGCAACTCGTCGGCGCGGCGCTCGAGCTCGCTCAGCCTCCCGCGCAGCGCGCGCTCGGCGCGCGCTACGGCGGCGCGCTCGGCGGCGGCCGCCTGCTCGGCCTCGGCGAGCTCACGTTCGGCCGCCTCCAGGCGAGCCGTCAACGCGTCGAGATCGCGCTGACCGGCGCTGACCCGCCGGCCGAGCCGGTCGAGCTCGGCGCGGGACTCGCGCTCACGCTCGGCGGCGCGCTCTTCGGCTTCGATCCGAAGGCGCTGCTCGGCGTACTCCCGCTGCGCCGCGCGCTGAAGCTCGCGCTCGAGGGCCGGCGCCGTCGGGGCCGAACCGGCCCGCGTCGCGGGGCTCTCCGGGCGCTCGGCAGTCGCCTGGGCGACGTCGAGCAGCTCGGCGACGCTCCGGGCCTCCTCCTCGACGTCATCCAGCCGCCGCTGCAGGCTCGCGACGTGGGTCTCGAGCGTGCGCACCGTCGCCTCGGCGGCTTCGGCTCGGAGCGTCAGGGCGTGCTCGCCCGATTCGACCGCGCGCCGCACGCGACGTTCGGCGAGGAAGTCACCCTCGCTGCGACGTCCACGCCCCTCGCCACCACCCGCGGCCTCGCCGCCCGGCGCGTCGTTGCCCTCAGCGATCATCTGGCCCGGAACCTACGCCTGGAGCCGGACGTCGCGACTCCACGGCGGCACCGACCAACGCTCTGTCTCAGCCGGCCGCGCGACGCGCGATCGCGCCGGCTGCAGCGACGGCGGAGAGGCCGCCGACGGCGACGAGCGCGAGCGAGCGCGAGGAGGGCAGCCGCCTGCGCGCGTACCACCTGGCGGCGCGCCAGACGACGAAGCCGAGCAGCTTGTAGCCGTTGCCGTTCATCGCCGCCATCCTACCCCCGCGCGGCTACTCCCTGTCGCCGCCGTGAGGATCGTTGCGCAGGCGCCAGGCCATCCGTGACTGCAGCGACCACAGCTCGATGAAGCCGGGCGAGGCGGCCTGCGAGAACAGCCCGCCGGACTGCGCGAAGGAGGCGAGGCTCGCGTCGTAGACGGCGTTCGGCGAGGAGCGCGTGACGACGCGCGCATGTCCCTTGTAGATCTTGACCGCGATCACGCCGCTGACGCGCTCGCTGACGCGCTCCATGTAGGCGTCGAGATCGCCTCGCAGCGGCTCCCACCAGAGCCCGGCATAGACGAGGTAGGCCCACTGCTGGTCGAGCTGCGGCTTGAATTGGTTCTGGTGGATCGTGCAGACGAGCCGCTCGAGGTCGTGGTGCGCGGGCAGCAGGATCGCGGCGGCGGGGACCTCGTAGATGTCGCGCACCTTCAGCCCGACGATCCGGTCCTCGATGTGGTCGACGATCCCGACCCCGTGGCGCGCGCCGAGCTCGGCGACGGCTTCGAGCAGTGCGACGAGCCCCATCGGCTCGCCGTCGAGCGCGACCGGCACGCCGCGCTCGAACTCGATCGCGACGGTCTCGGGCTCGTCGGGCGCGAGCTCGGGACGCGTGACGAGCTGGAAGACGTCGTCCTCGGGCGCGTGCTCGAGATCCTCGATCCAGCGGCCCTCCGAGGAGCGTCCCCAGAGGTTGTCGTCGATCGAGTACGGCGCCGCCTCGGTTCCGCCCTTGACCGGGATTCCGTGCTCGCGCGCGTACGCGATCTCCTCCTCGCGCCCCATCTGCCACGAGCGCACCGGCGCGATCACCTTCAGCTCGGGCGCGAGCGTCGCGATCGTCGCCTCGATCCGCACCTGGTCGTTGCCCTTGCCGGTGCAGCCGTGGGCGATCGTGTCGCAGCCGGAGCTGCGCGCGTAGTCGACGGCCAGCTTCGCGATCAGCGGCCGTCCGAGCGCGGTGAACAGCGGGTAGCCGCCGCCGTACAGCGCGTTCGCGCGGATCGCCGGCGCGACGAACTCGCGGGCGAACTCCTCGCGTGCGTCGACGACGTGGCACGCCAGCGCGCCGAGCCGCAGCGCCTTGCCTTCGATCACCTCGTAGTCCTCGCCGGGCTGGCCGAGGTTGACGGTCAGGCAGACGACCTCGGCGTCGTAGGAGTCCTGGATCCACTTCAACATCACGCTCGTGTCGAGGCCGCCGGAGAAGAGCAGCAGGACGCGTCGCACGGAGGCGGGATCGGCCTCGTAGGAGGCGATCGGCGGCGTGTTCGGGCGTGCGCTCATCGGGCGGGGAAGGCTACTGGCGCCGTGTATCCGACGCGACACGGTTGGCGGGCCGTTCCATCAGCGGATACGGCGGCCGCGCGTCGCTGAAGCCGAGCTTCTCATACAGCGGTTGCGCGTCGGCCGTATGCAACATCCAGCGCAGCTCGCCGAACGAGCGCTCGACGATCTCGCGAACGAGCTCGAGGCCGAGGCCGAGGCCGCGATAGGGAGCGAGGACGTAGACGTCGGCGAGGTACGCGAGGCTGACGCCGTCGGAGATCGCGCGCGCGAAGCCGATCTGCTCGTTGTTCTCGTAACGGTCACCGCGATAGAGCCCGACGACGCGCGTCGAGCCGGCGATCGTTCGCTCGACGAGCTCGCGCGCGCGGCCGAGGCCCCAGTAGGACTGGGTGCTGATGAAGGCGTGGACGGCGTCGATGTCGATCCGCGCGCGGTCGTCGTCGAGCTCGAAGCCGCCCTCCAGCACGCGTCGCACGCCCTCAGCCCTCGAGCACCGTGGCGAGGCGCGCGAGCGCGTCGCCGACCTCCGCCTCCGAGACGGTCAGCGGCGGCAGCAGGCGCAGTGTCGCCGGGCCGGTCGCGTTCGTGACGAGGCGCTGCTCGAGCAGCGCGCGGCGCGTGAGATCGGGCGCGGCGACGTCGAGCTCGCAGGCGAGCATCAGCCCGCGCCCGCGCACAGCGAGCACGTGCGGCAGGCGCTCGAGGCCCTCGGCGAGCTGCCGCCCGCGCTCGACGACGGCGCGCAGCAGGTCCTCCTCGGCGGTCAGCTCGAGCGCGGCGAGCGCCGCCGCGGCGACGACCGGGCCGCCGGCGAACGTCGAGCCGTGATCGCCGGGCGCGAGCACGTCGGCGAGGCGCTCGCCGGTGACGAGCGCGCCGATCGGCAGGCCGCCGCCGAGCGCCTTCGCGGTCGTGATCGCGTCGGGGCGCACGCCGGTCTGCTGATAGGCCCAGAGCGTCCCGGTCCGGCCCATGCCGGCCTGGACTTCGTCGAAGACGAGCGCCGCGCCGTACGCGTCGCAGGCGGCGCGCGCCGCCTGTAGGCACTCCTCGGAGAGCACGTGGACGCCGCTCTCGCCCTGGATCGGCTCGAGCAGGACGGCCGCGGTGCTCTCGTCGACGGCGCCGGCGATCGCGTCGGGCGTCGGATCGACCGCGCGGAAGCCCGGGACGAGCGGCGCGAACGGCGCCTGCTTGGCCTCCTGCGGCGTCGCCGAGAGCGAACCGTACGTGCGCCCGTGGAAGGCGCCGAGGGCGACGACGAGGTCGCCGCCGGGACGCGCCTTGCGCACGAGCTTGATCGCCGCCTCGTTGGCCTCGGCGCCCGAGTTGCAGAAGAACACCTTGCCGCCGAGGCTCGACTGCGAGAGTCGCTGAGCGAGACGCATCGCGGGCTCGGTGTAGAACAGGTTGCTGACGTGCATCAGCCGGCCGACCTGCTCGCGCACCGCTGCGACGACGCGCGGATGGCAGTGGCCGAGGCTCGTCACCGAGATCCCGCAGAGGAAGTCGAGGTACTCCTCGCCGTCGGCGTCCCACAGGCGCGCGCCCTCGCCGCGGACGAACTCGACCGGGAGGCGCGCGTAGGAGCCGATCACGCTCTCGCGCTCGAGCTCCTGCAGCTCGGCCAGGCTCACGGCGCGGCCTCGATCATCGTCCCGATCCCCGCATCGGTGAAGAGCTCCAGGAGCAGCGAGTGCGCGACGCGGCCGTCGAGGATGTGCGCGGCGCTGACGCCGGCGTCGATCGCCTCGACGCAGGCGCTGAGCTTCGGGCGCATGCCGCCGGCGAGCCGCGGCAGCTCCGCGCGAACGTGCTCGGCGCTCGCGCGCGCGATCCGGCTGTCGGCGTCGTCGGGGTCGGCGAGCCAGCCGGGCACGTCGGTCAGGAAGACGACCTTGTACGCGCCGAGCGCGGCGGCGACGGCGCCGGCGGCCTCGTCGGCGTTGACGTTGTAGGAGAGCCCGTCGCGGTCGGCGCCGACCGACGCGATCACCGGTATGTAGTCGCTCGCGACGTGGTCGATCACGCCGACGTTGACGCGCTCGATCCGCCCGACGAAGCCGATGTCCTCGCCGCCCGGCCCGGCGCGGCGCGCGACGCGAAAGAGCGAGCCGTCGTCGCCGCACAGCCCGACCGCCGGCTGCCCGTGGCGGTTCAGGCGCAGGACGATCTCCTTGTTGACCTTGCCGACGAGGACCATCTTCGCGACCTCGACGGTCTCGGCGTCGGACACGCGCAGGCCGCCGACGAACTCGACCGGCAGCCCGAGGCGCTCCATGTAGGCGCTGATCTCGGGGCCGCCGCCGTGCACGACGATCGGGTTCAGACCGACGTACTTGAGCAGGACGACATCGCGCGCGAACTCCTCGCGCAGCGCGGCGTCCTCCATCGCGGCGCCGCCGTACTTGATCACGACCGTCTTCCCGTGGAACTCCCTGATGTACGGGAGCGCCTCGAGCAGCGTTCCTACGTCGCGCATTGGCGTGTCCTCCAAATTGGCCGAAGCAGTTTCAAGTTGTGTAGTCCGCGTTGATCGATACGTACTGATGTGAGAGATCGGAGAAGAAGACCTCCGTCTCGACGCCCTCACCGGGAAGCCCGACCTCGTACTCGACCTCGGCGGCTGCGACCGCGGCGTCGAGCGCGCCGGCGTCGTAGGGGATCGCCGCGCCCGCGGAGCAGACCTCGATGCCCTCGATCGCGACGTCGAGCGGCAGTGGCGCGGTGCCGGGCAGCACGCCACCGACGGCTTGCACGATCCGCCCCCAGTTGGGATCGCCGCCGTTGAGCGCGGCCTTCACGAGCGGTGAGTTGGCGACGGCGCGCGCCGCCGCCTCGACGCTGGGCGGGTGGCCGCCGCGCACGAGCACTCGCGCGACCCGCTCGGCGCCCTCGCCGTCGGCGACGAGCATGATCGCGAGCTGGCGCAGCAGCGCGTCGAGCGCCTCGCCGAGGCGCAGCTCGTCCTCGCCGGCCGGCTCGACGCGGACTCCGCTCGCGCCCGAGCAGAGCAGGATCGCGGTGTCGTTGGTCGAGAGCTGCCCGTCGACCGAGACGCGGTCGAACGAGCGCTTGACGCAGACGCTCAACAGCAGCTCAGCCGTCTCCGGCGCGAGCTCGGCGTCGCACTCCACGAAGCAGAGCATCGTCGCGAAGCTCGGCGAGATCATCCCGGCGCCCTTGCACTGGGCGCTCAGGCGCACCGTTCCCGACGGCAGCTCGACGGCGAGGTTGGCGCGCTTCTCGGAGGCGTCCGTCGTCTGGATCGCCGCCTGGAAGGCGCGATCGCCGCCGGCGTCGAGCAGCGGGCGCGCGGCGAGGATCCCCTGCAGCATCCGCTCGACCGGGAGGTGGTGGCTGATCGCGCCCGTCGAGGCGAGCGCGACCTCGGCGGGCTCGACTCCGAGCGCGAGCGCGGCGGCGCCCTGCGTCTTCGCCGCGTCGTCGAGTCCGCGGCCTCCGGTCGCGGCGTTCGCGCAGCCGGAGTTGGCGAGCACGCCGCGCAGCGCGTCCAGGCGGCAGCGCTCCTGCGTCAGCAGGACCGGCGCGGCGAGCGTGCCGCTGGTGCTGAAGCGCGCGGCGCTGACCGGATGCTCGGCGTCGCACCGCAGCAGCGCGAGGTCGCGCCCGCCGCTCGGCTTGATCCCGCAGGCGACGCCGGCGGCGCGAAAGCCGGCGGGCAGCCCGGCCTCGGACGTGAGCTCGCGCACGTGCTCGGGCTGTGCGACCCAGCGCGAGCGAAAGAACGGCTGCGGTGGACCGATCGGCGGGTCGCCGGGCGCGGACGGCGTGCTCATCCGATCCCTTCGCCCTCGGGTAGGCCGAACATCACGTTTAGGTTCTGCACGGCCTGCGAGGAGGTGCCCTTCCAGAGATTGTCGATCGCCGAGAGCACGACGACCTTGCCGCTGTGCGGATCCGCCTTGGCGAAGACGCGACAGAAGTTCGTCCCCTGCACCTCGCGCGTGCCCGGCGGCGTGTCGAGCACTTCGACGAACGGCTCGCGCTCGTAGGCGTCGAGGTAGAGCTCGAGCAGCTCCTCGTCGCGCACCTCGCGCGTCGGCGTCACGTAGCAGTCGACGAGCTCGCCCTGGTCGAGCGGCACGAGATGCGCCTGGAACAGCACCGCGACCTCATCGCGCGCGCCGCCGGCCGCGCGCAGCGGCTGGAGCTGCTCCTCGATCTCCGGCGTGTGTCGGTGTTCGGCGACCTTGTACGGGAGGATGTTCTCGCCCGCGATCGACTGGTGCGTGGTCTCGTCGAAGGCGCGCCCGGCGCCCGAGATGCCCTGCTTGGCGTCGATCACCACGTCGGCGATCAGCCCGGCGCGCGCGAGCGGCGCGAGGCCGAGCAGCGACGCGGTCGGGTAGCAGCCGGGGTTGGCGACGAGGTCGGCGCTCGCGATCCGCTCGCGGTGCAGCTCGGTCAGGCCGTAGACGGCCTGCTCGAGCAGCTCCGGGCGCGGGTGCTCGCCGTACCACTGTTCATAGGTCTGCAGCGAGGAGAGCCGGAAGTCGGCGCTGAGATCGACGACGCGCACGCCGCGCTCGCGCAGCGCGGCGACGGTCGGCGCCGCAGCGGCGTGCGGGTAGGCGACGATCGCCGCGTCGAGCGCGCCGATCGCGTCGAGCTCGAGTGGCACGATCTCCAGCGGCACGCGGTAGCGCGGGTAGAGGTCGTCGAGCCGACGCCCGAGCTCCGAGCGGCCGGTCACGGCGACGAGCTCGAAGCTCGCGTTGCGCCACAGCAGCTGCGCAGCCAGCGCGCCGGCGAAGCCGGTCGCGCCGGCGACGATCACGCGCGGTGCGCCATCGGTCGCCTCCTGCAGCGAGCGGCTGCTCAGCGATGCGCGCGACGCCGAGCGCTCAGCCACGCAGCTCACCTCCGAGCCCTGCGAGCGCCGTGACGATCCGCTCGCGCACGGGCGCGACGTCGTCGTCGGTCAACGTCCGTTCCTGCGCCCGGAACGTGAGCGCGAGCGCGAGCGAGCGCCGGCCCGCGCCGACCTGCGCGCCGGTGTACACGTCGAACACCTCGACGTCGTCGAGCACGTCGCCGCCGGCGACGCGGACGCGGTCGAGCACCTCGGCGGCGGCGACGCCGTCGGGCAGCGTCACGGCGATGTCCCGACGCAGCGACGGAACGGATCCGAACGCGCGGAAGGCGACCGTCTCGGGCGCCGCGGCAGCGAGCCTGCCGAGGTCGATCGCGAACGTCGCGGAGCGCTCGAGATCCCACGTCGCGGCGACCGTCGGGTGAACCTCACCGAGGAAGCCGAGGCGAACCGGCGCACCCGGCGCGCGCGGATCGCGAGGGGCGCGGGCGAGCACCGCGGCGCTGCGGCCCGGGTGCAGGAACGGCCAGCGCTCCTCCTGCACCGACCAGTCGACGTGAAAGCGCTCGAGCAGCGCCGCGAGCAGCGCCTTCGCCGCGAAGAAGTCGGCACGCGGCGGCGCGCCGCGCCACGAGCGCGGGGCGAGCGCGCCGCTCAGCAGGACGCCGAGCGCGTGATGCTCGCCAGTGCCCGTCGAGGGATCGGCGACGCGACCGTCCTGCGACGGGCGCTCGGCGGCGCGGTAGACGGTGCCGGACTCGAAGATCGCGACGTCGGGACCGTTGCGCGCGACATTGTGGCGCGCGGCGTCGAGCAGCGAGCCGAGCAACGTCGGGCGCATGATCGACTGCGCATCCGAGAGCGGGTTCTGCAGGCGCACGACGCGGCGCAGCTCGTGATCGGACGGCAGCAGCAGGCGGTCGAGCAGGGCCGGCTCGGCGAAGCTCCAGCCGACGATCTCGTACAGGCCGCGGCCGACCATCGCATCCTCGGCGGCGCGGCGCACGCGCTGGGCGTGGGTCAACAGGCCGGCGGCACCGCGGCGCGCGGGCAGCGTCGCCGGCAGCCGCTCGAGGCCGTCGATCCGCGCCACCTCCTCGATCAGGTCGACCTCGCGCGCGACGTCGTCGCGCCGCAGCGCCGGCACGGTCACCTCGAGCCCGTCGGGCGCCGGCGCGCAGGCGAAATCGAGGGCGCCGAGGATCTCCTGCTGGCGCGCGAGCGCCACCGGAACGCCGAGGATCGCCTCGACGCGAAGCTCGCGCAGGCGCAGCTCGCGCAGCGGCGCGATCGGTTGCGCGACGTCGATCGTGCCCTCGGCGAGACGCGCGCCGCAGCACTCGAGCATCAGCCGGGCGGCGAGCGCCTGCGCGTCCATGCACTGCTCCGGCTGCAGCCCCTTCTCGAAGCGCGAGGACGCCTCGCTGCGCAGCCCGAGGGCCCACGAGGCGCGGTGGATGCTTGGCCCGTCCCAGGTCGCGACCTCGATCAGCACGCGGGTCGTCTCGGGCACGACCTCCGAGCGCGCGCCGCCCATCAGCCCGGCGATCGACGTCGGGCCGTCGGCGTCCTCGATCACGATCATCGCGGCGTCGAGCTCGCGCGTCTGTCCGTCGAGCGTCTGCACGCACTCGCGCTCGCGCGCGCGCCGCACGATCAGCTTCGCGCCGGCGACGCGGTCGAGGTCGAACGCATGCAGCGGCTGGCCGCTCAGCAGCATCGCGTAGTTGGTGACGTCGACGACGTTGTTGATCGGGCGCTGCCCGGCCGCGAGCAGCCGCGCCTGCAGCCACAGCGGCGACGGGCCGACGACGACCTGCTCGAACACGCGCGCGGTGAAGCGCGGGCACAGCTCGGGGCACTCGACGCTGACCTCCACGCCCGCGACCGCCCCGGGCGACCCCGGGTCCTCGACCCACGGCGCCGGCGACAGCGCGACGGCGCTTGCCGCGTGCAGCTCGCGCGCGACGCCGTAGACCCCGAGGCAGTCCGGTCGGTTCGGCGTGATCTCCAGCTCGAGCACGTCGGTCGCGATCGGCAGCACTTCGGCGAGCGCCGTGCCCGGCGCGAGCTGGGCGTCGAGCGTCAACTCGTCGAGCACGAGGATGCCCTCGCGTCCGGCGCCGAGCTCGAGCTCGCTGGCGGCGAGGATCATCCCTTCGGAGACGACGCCGCGCAGCTTCGCACGCTTCAGCTTGGCGCCGCCGGGCATCGTCGCGCCGGGCCGCGCGACGGCGACGGTCTGCCCGGCGGCGACGTTCGCGGCACCGCAGACGATCGTCGCCGGCGGCTCCTCGCCGAGGTCGACCGTGCAGACGCACAGGCGATCGGCGTCGGGGTGCGCCTGCACGTCGAGCACGCGCCCGACGACGAAGCCGTCGGTCGACGGCACGCCGTGGTGGTGGATCGCCTCGACCTTCGTGCCGGTCATCGTCAGGCGCTCCTCGATCCCGTGCACGTCGAGCTCCGGGTCGCAGTATTCGCGCAGCCAGTTGAGCGGTACGCGCATCAGGCTGCCCTACTGCATCGAGCGTGCCTCTGATGGGCATGCGTGTTCATCAGAACTGCTCCAGGAATCGCAGGTCGTTGTCGTAGTAGAGGCGCAGGTCGGGGACGCCGTGCTTGAGCATCGCGATCCGCTCGACGCCCATCCCCCAGGCGAAGCCCTGGACCTTCTCGGGGTCGTAGCCGGGCGCGTTGGCGTCGCTCGTCGGCACGTGGGCGTAGACGTTCGGGTCGACCTCGCCCGCGCCGAGCACCTCGAGCCAGCCCTCGCCCTTGCAGAGGGGGCAGCGCGCGCCGTCACGCAGGAAGCCGCTGCCCTCGCAGTTGAAGCACGAGACGTCGACCTCGACGCTCGGCTCGGTGAAGGGGAAGAAGTGCGGGCGCAGGCGCACGTCGCGCTCGTCGCCGAAGACCGCGCGCGCGAACGCCAGCAGCGTCCCCTTGAGGTCGCCGAGGGTGATGTCCTCGTCGACGGCGAGCCCCTCGATCTGATGGAACTGCGGCGTGTGCGTCGCGTCGGAGTCGGGCCGGTAGACGCGCCCCGGGATCACGACGTAGAGCGGCGGCGGGTGCGCCTCCATCGCGCGCACCTGCATCGGCGAGGTGTGCGTGCGCAGCACCAGCTCCTCGGCGGCGAGCGGGCTCGGGGGGGCGCCGCCCTCGCCCACATGCACGTCCTCGGCAAGCGGCGGTCCGGCGACGTAGAAGGTGTCCGTGCGCGCCCGTGCGGGGTGCGTCGGGCTGTGGTTGAGCGCGTCGAAGTTGTAGTGGACGGTCTCGACCTCGGGGCCCTCCATCACGGTGAACCCGAGCCCGAGGAAGATGTCTTCGAGCTCGCGGCGCATGCTCGTGAGCAGGTGCAGGCGCCCGATCGGCTGGGGCGGCGCGCCGGGCAGCGTGACGTCGACGCGGTCAGCCTGCAGCCCGCGCTCGAGCTCCTCGCCGCCGAGCTGCTCGGCGCGACGCGCGATCAGCGCCTCGAGCGCCTGGCGCGCCTGGTTGGCCGCCTTGCCGACGGCGCCACGCTGCTCGGGCGCCAGCTCGGCGACGCCGCGCAGGATCTGCGGCAGCTCGGCCTTGCGCCCGAGGTGGCGCACGCGCAGCCGCTCGAGCGCCTCGCCGTCGCTCGCCGCGGCGATCTCCGTTTCGGCCTGCGCCCGCAGCTGCTCGATGCGCTCGATCATCGTGCCCGGACCCTAGATGAGCCGGGGGCGCCGTCGCGCCCACGCGTGAGCTCGTAGAGCGCGACGGTCGCCGCCATCGCCGCGTTGAGCGAGTCGGCCGCGATCGCGATCCGCGCGCTGCGCTCGCAGGCGGCGACGAGCTCGGGCGGGAGCCCGTCGCGCTCGGCGCCGACGAGCAGCGTCAGCGCCGCGCGCTCGCCCTCCGCCCTCGGCGCCCGCAGGAGCTCGGGCGCGTCGGCGCTCAGCGCGACGCGCTCCCCGGGCAGCTCGGCGACGTCACGCACGCGCGCGAGCGCGACCGCGAAGATCGCGCCCATGCTCGCGCGCACGGCCTTCGGCGAGTGCGGGTCGGCGCAGCCGGGCCCGAACGCGACGCAGGAGGCCGAGAAGGCGTGCGCCGAGCGCACGATCGTGCCGACGTTGCCCGGATCGCCGACGCCGTGCAGGTAGACGCACAGCGGCCCGACCGGCTCACTCCAGCGCTGCTCGTAGACGCCGATCACGCGCGTGCCCGAGCCGAGCGTCGAGACGCCCCGCAGGACGGCCGGGTCGACATCGTGGAAGCCGTCCTCGCCGAGCTCGGAGCCCGCCAGCCGATAGCCCTCGACGGCCGCGCGGCCGGCTTCGCGCGCCGCCCGCACGAGGTCCTCGCCCTCGACCGCGAAATGCCCGCTGCGGGCGCGCTCGCGCCGGGTCGCCAGGCGCCGTACGGCCTTCAGTCGTGGGTTCTGGGGGGAGCTGATGTGGGTCATCGATCGGGTCCGGTCGGGGTTTGGGCGAAAAAAAGGCGCCGTCCTGTGGAGAACGACGCCCGAGAGGCTTGGCCGATGTCGATTGCCGGGTCAGGCAGCCGACGCCTCGCGGGCGGTCTCGGCAAAACGTCGAAACGTCTCGGCGTCGCGGACGGCGATGTCGGCGAGCACCTTGCGGTCGAGCTCGACGCCGGCGAGCGCGAGCCCGTGGATGAACTGCGAGTAGCTCATCCCGTTCTGGCGCGCGGCGGCGTTGATCCGGGTGATCCAGAGGCGGCGGAAGTCGCGCTTGCGGTTGCGCCGATCGCGGTACGCGTAGGCGTCCGCCTTCATCAGCGCCTCCTTCGCGCGCTTGTAGTTCGAGTGCGCCTCGCCGCGGAAGCCCTTCGTCAGCTCGAGCGTCGCGCGGCGCTTCTTGCGCGCGTGGACGGAGCGCTTGACGCGGGTCATGACTCAGCCCTCGCGGACGTCCTGTCCGCAGCCTTGACACGGTTCGTCGCCTTCCGGGCGCCTTTGGGGACCCCGAGCATCCGCTTGATCCGCGGTTCGTCGTGCTCGTTGATCATCTTCGGGGCCCCGAGCGCGCGCTTCTTTTTCGGCGACTTCTTCTCGAGGATGTGGCTCGTGAAGGGGTGCCGGCCGCGGACCTTGCCGGAGCCGGTGACTTTGAAGCGCTTCTTCGCGCCGGAATGGGTCTTCATCTTTGGCATGACGGAGCCGACGATTATGACACGGCTGTGTCGGCGGCCGCGTCCGCGGTCTGCGCCGTGCGCCCGGCGGGGTCGGCCCCGGGCTCGCCGGGCTCGGCTACGCCGTCGGCGGGCGCCGGCGGGCCGCTCTCGTCGGCCGCCTCCGGGGCGTCCTCGCCGGCGGTGGCGGCGCGCGCGTCGGCGACGGCCTCATCGCCGAGCGGCGACTCGAGCGCCTTCTCGGCGACATCGCCGCTCTCGCCTTCGGTGAAGACCTCGTCGGCGGCCTCCTCGGCTCCGGCCTTGCCCGACAGGATCGCTTTCGACGGTCCCATCATCATCGTCATGTTGCGCCCTTCCTGCATCGGGCGCTGCTCGACGACGCCGAGCTCGGCTAGCTCCTCGGCGAGCCGGTCGAGGATCGCCGTGCCGCGCTCGGGGTGCGTCACCTCGCGACCGCGGAACATGATCGTCACCTTGACCTTGTCCTTGTG
>FSVZ01000083.1_pt1 | contig 25864 bp, 20 predicted proteins | sample 1637881 | NCBI WGS metagenome assembly FSVZ01 (sample SAMEA3914789, study PRJEB12502) | metagenome | biome: forest; material: soil | place: Canada | collected 2011-07-03 | depth 0.3 m
GCAGTCGCGTAGAGCTTCGTCTCGGACAGTGTCTGGTGGGCTTTTTCGGCCGTTGCCTGCGCGCTCTTCACGGTGTTTTCGGCGCTCACGATGGTCGAGGTTTTCGGCGGCGCCGCCTTGACTTCATTGGCGGCGAGCGTCGACTTCAGTGAGAGTTCCTGGCTTGCGAGGCTCGTGCGCGCCTGCGCGATCGTCTGCTCGCTCTTCAGCTTCGTGGAGGACTTCGTGCGCTTTGCGTTCGCGATGCTGTTGCGAGCGCTTTCGATCGACTGCTGGCCCTTCACGCCGCCGGCGACCTGGTTGTTCTGCGCCGTGAGGATCGCGTTGGCGTCCTGGACGACCTTCGATTCGGCCGACTTCAGCGTCGATTCGGCCGATCCGACCTTCGATTCCGCCGAGCTGATCTTCTGTTCGCTGGAAGGCGACTTGCCCTTTTCGGTGGAAAGCAGAGACTTCGCTTCTTCAACCGCGACCCTCGCTTCGGTGACGCTCTTTTCGTCAATGCTGCGTTGGCTGTTCGCCTGGTTGACCGCGTCCTGCTGGATTTTGGCTTCGACGCCGACGGACGCTTCGGTGCCCTTCAGCGACACTTCTGCCTGCGCGACGCTCGCGACGCCGGCTGATTCTTCGGACTTGGCCGTCTGCTGGTCCTGGGCGAGTGACTGCTTCGCCGCGTGCACCGACGCCTTTGACTGGTCGGCGCTGATTTCGGCCTGGTGCTGTTCCGCGGGCGTGAGCCCCTTGAGGGCGTCCTGATAGGCGGCTTCATCGGTGCTCAGGGTTATTTCGGCCGAGCGCAGGGCCGATTTGGCGCTGCTCGGGTCGATTTCAGCGAGCAGCTCACCGCTCTTGACGTGATCGCCGACGTGCACGAACACCCCTGTGAGCGTTCCACTCGTGGAAAAGTTGGCGCCGACGCTCGCCGCGGGCTTGAGCGTTCCGCTCCCGGACACGGTCGACTGGACGACGCCTCTCGCGACCTTCGCCGTGCGGCGGCTCTGCGCCGTGGTCGGGGAGGCCTGGCCTACGGTGGTGAACGCGATGACGATCGCCACGACGCACAAGCCGCCGAGGAAGATGTTGAGCCACGCAACGGGCTGCCTGATCTGGCGGCTGCTCACACAGCAAGGATCGGCCGGTCAGGTTAGAGGCTGATTGGAGCGGTATAAGGCTGCTGGAAGAATCGGATCCGCGCTCGGCGTCGGCGGTTAGGAGTCGGCGTGTGCGAGCGACGCGACTTCGAGATCCAGGTCGGCGCCCGCGCGCGGTAGCGCAAAGGCCACGACGGCTCCGCCACCCGGGGCGTTGCGCGCGCTGACGGTGCCGCCGTGTTCGGTGACGACCTTGCGCACGATCGACAAGCCGAGCCCCGAGCCGGGCACCGAGCGTGCATTCGCCGAGCGGTAGAAGCGATCGAACACGTGCGGAAGATCGTCCTCGCTGAACCCTGGTCCGTGGTCGCGCACCTCGAGCTCAGCGTCACCGAGAGCCACCTCGACGCTGGCCCCGCGCGGGCTCCACTTGACGGCATTGTCGAGCAGGTTGACGATCGCGCGGGACAGCTGGATCTCCCGTCCCGCGACCGTGCACTGCTCCAGCCGCGCCTCGAACTGCAGGTGGGGGTGGCGTGCGGTGCAGCGTTCGATCTCCGACGAGACGAGCTGATCGAGTCGGAGCGGCTCGGGAGCGCCGGCTTCATCGCCGCTGCGCGCCGACTCCAGGAGGCCTTCGATCAGCGCCCCGATCTCCGCGCTCTGCTCGACGAGATCCGCGAGCAACGGCGTGCGCTCGGCAAGCTCGAGGTCTGGGTTGCGCAGCAGCACCTCGAGGTTCGTCCGCAGGCTGGCGACCGGCGTGCGCAGCTCGTGTGAGGCGTCGCCGATCAGCTGCTGCTGGGCGCGATGAGACTTCTGCAAGGCCGCGAGCATCGTGTTGAACGATTCCCCGAGCCGCCCCAGGTCGTCGTCGCCGACCGGCTCGATCCTGCGGCTCAGGTCGCCCGTCGAGCCGACGTGCTCGGCCGCTCGACGCAGCATGTGCACCGGCACGGCGGCTGCGCGCGCCACGAGCAGGCCGAGCACGCCCGCCAATGCGACGCCGGCGAGGACGATCGCCGCGAGGATCACCGCGAGATCGTGCAACGTGCTCTGGAGACCGGTCAGGGACTGCTCGATGATCACCGCGCGCCCACGACCGGCCGGTGCGACATATATTCGGACGTCCGTGCCGCCGAGCGTGGCGTTGCGGAAGTACGCCGGGGCACCGCCACGCGCGACGGCGAGGTCGCGCGAGGTGAGCGGGAACGCGGTGTGATCTTCAGGCGACTTGATGATCGCTCCGGTGGCGCTGAGCACCGCTGCGTCTCCGCCCGCTTCCAGGCGGGCTCGGGGGAGCCGACCCGGGAAACCGAAGCGCTTGCGGCGGCCTCCGGGGGGCGGCGCATGACGCGCGACGGTCGCGACCGTAGCTCCGAACGCCTTCAGCTGGTGATCGAGGCGGCTGCGCATGCTGCTCTCGACGGCGATGTAGCACGCGAACGCGCTGAGGATGACGGCGAGAGCGACCGCGGCCGCCGACATCAGGACCATCCGGCGGCGTAGGCTCATGCGTCCTCGCGCAGCACGTAGCCGACCGAGCGCACCGTGTGCAGCAGCCGCGACTCGCCGGCCGCCTCCATCTTGCGTCGCAGGTAACAGACGTACACGTCGAGGACCTTCGACGTCGGGCCGATGTCACAGCCCCAGACGCGGTCGAAGACGACGCCCCGCGACAGCACCTTGCGCGGGTTCGTCATGAAGTACTCGAGCAGCAGGTACTCGGTCCTCGTCAGGGCCATCTTTCGGGCGCCGCGGAAGGCCAGTTGCACGCCGAGGTCGATTCGGAGGTCCGCGAACGCAAGCTCACCTGCAGGCGGCTCCTCCGGGCCGGGCGTGACGCCGAGACCCCGGCGAATCCCGGCCCGTACGCGAGCGAGCAGCTCGTCGAGCGAGAACGGCTTCACGAGATAGTCATCAGCGCCGGCATCGAGGCCCGCGACGCGTTCGGGTATGCCGTCGCGCGCGGTGAGCATGAGCACCCCGGCGGGATCACCCGCTGCTCGGATCCGGCGGCAGACCTCGACGCCGCTCATCGACGGCATCGACACGTCGAGGACCACGAGGTCGGCTCGCTCTCGCGCGAACAGGCTGAGCGCTTCGGGGCCGTCTATCGCCAGCACGACGTCGTAACCCTCGAGCCGCAGGGCACGCCCGACCGCCTCGCGAAGCGCGCGGTCATCATCGACGAGCAGCACACGGCCGGCGGCCATCGGCTCAGTATCGGGCGCGACGCTAAGAGATTGGCAAGAGTGTGTGCGACGGTGGCGCAGGCCGGTCAGCGGGCTAGCGCGCGATCGGATGGATCCCGCTCGGGATGCGCCCCGCCTGCGGGACCTTCGCCCGGCGCGGTGACATGCTCATCGCACGGATCGCGGTCGGGCTGCCGGGAATCGTCAGCATCGGGACTCGGGCAGGGGCTGCGGCTACGCCGATCGCGATCACGGCGAGGACCGACGTGACGCCGGCTGTGGCGAGGGCGCGCCACGGCAGCAGCCGCTCGACGGCGATCAGCGCGGAGATCAACACCATCCACGCGACGCTCATGGCTCCGAGCGCGAACAGCGCAGCCATCAGGGCCCAGCAACAGCCCAGACACCACGCGCCGTGCTCGACCCCCGTACGCAGCGCGCCGCCGCGGCCGTCGCGCCGGCCCTTCAAGAGCGAAGCGCGACGGCCTCGGCAGCGCATCAGGCAGACGCGCTTCGACGGCGTGAGCTGATAGAGCGCCGCCGCAGCGAGCACGGCCGCAGCTGCAGGGCGCCCGGCCCGATCCCACGCGAAGAGCCCACCGGCGAGTGTGCGGCCCGACTCGAGCAGCGCATAGCCGAGGAGCCCTGCCGCGGCCCAGACGGCCAGGTAGCCGGCGACGAACAGCGCCGTGTTTCCCGCGTTCGCCGTCGATCGAGGCCGGCGACGCCGCTCCCTCTCGAGGTCGCTGTACGCAATCGCCATCGGGGTTATCGCGGGAAGCATCATCGCCGCCATCATCACGACCCAGGTGCTGATGTAGAACCCGAATGCGCCCGGGTTCGTTCCCGGCCCCGCGTCCATCCCGGCCATCCTCAGGTCGCTCACGAGCCATCCGACGCCGGCGAGCGCGAGCAGCGCGGCGGCGAGCGCGGTCCGGCGGGGGAGGTACCCGAACGGCGGCCGTCGGCCGTCCGCGAGTTCGCTGACGGGCTGCGGCGCCACTGGCGGTCGCGGCTCCACGTTGCTCAGCTGTAGGCGAGTCGCGCGCTCCAGCCGCTTCCGCGACCTTCGGGCGTGAGGTCGAGGACGTTCCAGAGTGGCCAGATGAAGTCGACATGCCGCGGGTTCTGGTCCGGATCGGCGGGCGCAAAGGCGAGCTCGCTGCTCCAGAAGTGGTGGATCTTGCCCCTGCACTCGACCATCGAGATGTCCAGCCTCATCGCTGCTCGCCGAGGAGGTCGCCCAGCGCGTCCAGCCGGCCGCGCCAGAACTCGCGGTAGCGCCCCGACCAGTCATATACCTCTCGCAACGCCGCCGGGCGCAGCCGGTAGATCCGGAGGCGACCGGAGGCCTCGCTGCTGACCAGCCCGGCGCGTCGCAGGATCGCCAGGTGCTGAGAGGTCGCCGAGTAGGACATTCCCGAAGCGACGACGAGCTCGCCGACGGCGCGCGGCCCCGGCTCCATCAGGTCGATCAGCACGCGGCGATTGCCGTCGGCGATCGCGTGGAAGACGTCCTCGCTGGCCTGGGGTCGGGGCATTTCCATCATTTTAGCAAAACCTAATATGTCGGGCGCAGCCGTCGATCCGGTCGCCCGCGGGCTCGAAGAGCCGCGGCCCAGCGACGCGCGCGTCTTCGCCGCAGGCAAGTCTGCGATATGCGAACATATGTTCGTATGGAACGATGCGAGCCAACGCGGACTGGTTCGGCTCTCGCAGACAATAATCTGACAGTTTGCAGGCTGGCGGTTGGCTGCATGCCGGTCGGCAAGATGGCGGATAGACGGCGGTCGCATTCGCCCGTCGGGCACGCGAGATTGCAGCGATGAGCAGTGCCGAGGCCTACAACGCCGAGCTCTCGAAGGTCCTGATCGCCTTCGGGGCGAACGTCCGCAAGATCCGCGGCGCCAAGCGGCCACCGTGCTCGCAGGAACGGCTGTCGTACAAGACACGACTGCACCGCACGGAGATCGGGCGGATCGAGCAGGGCGCGGTCGAGCCGCGGCTGACGACGCTGGTAATCCTCGCCGACGGTCTCGGCGTCAGCGTGGACGATCTGCTCCGTGGGCTCACCGTGCCGGTCGAGCGCAAACCGGCGCCGAGCGGCCAATCCTGGTACTGAGCCCTCGCGCGGGAGGCTGACGGCCTGCCGATGAGTTGGCGCCGGCCGGCTCGTCTCTCTGGCTGGAACCGACAAGAGGAGGCTCGTGATGGGAAGGATCGTGGTTACCGAGTTCGTCTCGCTCGACGGTGTGATCGAGGCACCGGGCGGAGGCGAGGAGTACCGCCACGCTGGTTGGACGTTCGCGATCGATCGCGGCGCCGAGGGCGACGCGTTCAAGCTCGAAGAGGCGCTCGCCGCCGAGGCGCTGTTGCTCGGGCGCGTCACCTACGAAGGCTTCGCCGCGGCGTGGCCGAGCATGGAGGGCGAGTTCGCGGACAAGTTCAACTCGATGCCGAAGTACGTCGTCTCCTCGACGCTCGGCGACCCGAGCTGGACGAACACGACCGTCCTCGGCGGCGACGTCGCGAAGTCGGTCGCGAGGCTGCGTGAGGACGTCGCCGGCGAGCTTCACGTCCACGGGAGCGCACGGCTGGTGCAGGCGCTGGCCGAGCATGACCTCGTCGACGAGCTGCGCCTGATGGTCTTCCCGGTGCTGCTCGGCAGCGGCAAGCGGCTGTTCGGAGAGACGAGCGAGAAGAAGGCGATGCGCCTGACTAGCTCGCGAACGGTCGGCGACGGCATCGCGATCCTCACGTACGAGCCGGCCTGAGCGCGCTGCGAGGTTCGTCCAGAGTCGCTCGCGACGCTGCGCGCGGCTGTAGCGTCGGGATCATGGGGACGCTGTCGAGGGACCGGCGCCGAGAGGCGCTCGCGGCGTGCGTCGCGCTCGCGCTGCTCACACCGCTTGCCTGCTCGCCCGCGTCGCAGGCGCTCGCCCCGACGAACGGCGGACCGCACGCGTACGGCTGCCCGATCCTTCCGGCGAACAACCCGCTCAACGAGGAAGTCGCGAATGCGCCGGTCGATCCACGCTCGAGCAGCTACGTCGAGAGCATCGGCCTGCAGGCGCACCTGCATCCAGACTTCGGGCGCAACGCGGCGTATGGCATCCCATACACCGTCGTCGCGCGCGCGCAGCGGCGCGTGCCGGTTGACTTCACCGAATACGCCGAAGAATCCGACCCAGGTCCCTACCCGATCCCGCCGAGCGCGCCGATCGAGGGCGCGGGGGCGGGCGGCGACCGTCACGTGCTCGTGCTGCAGCGCGGCGCGTGCAAGCTCTACGAGCTGTATGCGGCGCAGCGCAGCGGCGCCGGCTGGCGCGCGAGCAACGGAGCCGTCTTCGACCTGCGCAGCAACGCGTTGCGCCCGGAAGGCTGGACCTCCGCCGACGCCGCCGGCCTGCCGATCTTCCCGCTGCTCGCGCGCTACCCGGAGGTCGCCGGCGGGGCGATCGATCACGCGCTGCGCGTCACCGTGCCGCGCACGCAGCGCGGCTACATCCACCCGGCGACGCACTTCGCTTCGAGCAGCTCCGACGCGAGCCTGCCGCCGATGGGCCTGCGCCTGCGGCTGAAGGCCGGCTACAGCCTGAGCGGCTTCTCTCCTCAGGCGCTCGTGATCCTGGTCGCGCTCAAGCGCTACGGGCTGATCGTCGCCGACAACGGATCCCCTTGGTACATCACCGGTGCGCCGAGCGCCGGCTGGGACGAAGCGAGCCTCGAGGAGATCAAGAGCGTGCCGGGCTCGGCATTCGAGGCGGTCGCGAGCGGTCCGATCGTGCACTGACCGCGTGATCGGGAGCGGCGCGAGCGCGGCTTCTCAGCGCGCTCGGTGATCGGGGGTTCGCTAACCGCCGGCCTCCAGGCGGGCCTGCTCCTCGGCCGTGCGCTCAGCCCACGGGATGCTCCGCAGGCGTGCGTCCGGGATCGGCTCGCCGCTCTCGACCGAGAGCCCGTACGTGCCTTTGGCGAGCCGTTCCTCGGCGCGCTCGACGGCGGTGAGCTCCTCGCGCAGCGGCTCGGCGAGCGCCGCGTCGATCTCCTCGTCGACGAGCTCCGGGGCGCTGTCATCGGGGTCGGCGGGATCGCTCGCCGGGTCCGTCTCGAGCACGGCGAGATCGGCGAGCGCGCGTTCGATCCGCTCGCGCTCTCGCGCCAACAGCTCGCCTGCCTGGGCAGCGTCCATCGGGCTCAGTATGCACGCAGCGCCGAGCGGACGCTCAGCCGCGTGTGCCGAGGCGGAGCGTCTCTGCGACGACCGCCGGGTCGTCGTAGAACGGGACGTGCCCGACGCCGAGCGCGAGGTGCCGCGCGTGGGGGAGCAGAGCGCGCGCGCGCGGCGCCTGACGGGCGTAGGGCAGCAGGCGATCGTGGATGCCCCACGCGACCGTCACGGCCGCTTCGCGCAGCTCCTCGCCGCCCGCGAACGCGTACTCGTCGAACGCCGACAGGGCGGACGCGAACGCGGGCGCGGCGACCGCGTCGCGCAGCGTCTCGGCGGCGACCTCGCGCGGGACCAGCTCGGGGCGACCGAACGTCTGCCACAGCAGGATGCGCCGTCCGGCGCTCGTTCGAACGAGACGCTCGAGCGCCGGACGTGCGAGCCGCGGCGTGTGCGCGAGCGGCGCCAGCGAGCGCTGGCAGAAGCGCCGTTCGCCGGGCGTCCAGAAGCCGGCCGGCGAGAGCGCGGTCACGGAGGCCGCGGCGCCGCGCCGGGCGAGCTCGAGTGCGATCGCGCCGCCCATCGAGTTGCCCGCGACGTGCGGGCGCTCGATCGCGTGCTCTGCGAAGAAGCGCTCGAACGCGTCGGTGTACGCGCCGATCGTCGGCACGACTCCCGCCGGCAGCGGCGCCGACCGGCCGAAGCCCGGAGAGTCGCAGGCGATCACCTCGTGCTCGGCGGCCAGCGAGCCGATCACGGGGCGCCAGATCTGCCAGCGCAGGCCGATCCCGTGGAGCAGCACGAGCGCCGGCCCGGCGCCCTCACGGTGGTGGTTGATCGCCGGCATCCCGCGGCTCCGCTCACGCAGCGCTGCGCGCCGGCGAGGCGCTCGGCGCCCGCCCGCGGATCAGGTCGGCGGCGCGCTCGGCGATCATGACCGTCGGTGCGTTCGTGTTGCCACCCGGAATCAGCGGCATGATCGACGCGTCGATCACGCGCAGTCCGTCGAGCCCGTGGACCCGCAGCTGCGAGTCGACGACGGCGTGCTCGTGCGTGTCGCTCATCCGCGCCGTCCCGACCGGGTGGTAGATCAGCATCAGCCGGCGGCGCAGGTCGGCTTCCAGCTCGGCGCGGTCGACGCTGCCGGGGCCGGGCTTCAGCTCGCGCAGGGCGACCTCTGCGAACGGCGCCTGCGAGGCGATCTCGCGCGCCAGGCTCATACCGGCGATCAGCGACTCGACGTCGTCGGGCTCGGACAGCGTGTTCGTGATGATTCGCGGCTTCGCCGCCGGGTCGGCCGAGCGTAGCCAGACCTGACCGCGCGCCTTCGGCGAGACGAGCGCGGGCGCGATCACGGCGCAGTGCCCGTCGTATGTCTCGGCGCCGTGATCTTCGTAGTAGGCGGCGCCCATGTGGAACTGGATGTCGGGCGCCGCCAGCCCGCCGCGCGAGCGCACGAAGGCGACGACCTCGGCGACCGTCGAGCTGAGCTTGCCCGTGCGGCGCAGCACCCACTCGGCGAGCGAGCGCGGCTTATCGGCGCCGTACAGCGTCGTCGGATCGGACACCTCCCAGATCAGCGTCACGAACGGGTGGTCCTGGAGGTTGCGCCCGACGCCGGGGAGGTCGTGGAGCGGCTCGACGCCGACGTCGCGCAGCTCCTGCGCCGGGCCGACGCCGGACAGCAGCAGCAGCTGCGGCGAGTTGATCGCGCCGGCTGACAGCAGCACCTCGCGCTCGGCGCGCACGAGCTGCTCGCCGCGCCGGCCGTGACGCACGCGCACGCCGATCGCGCGCGCGCCTTCGAGCGCGACGCCGAGCACCGTCACGTTCGTGCGCAGCTCGAGGTTCGGACGCTCGAGCGCCGGTCGCAGGAACGCGTCGGCGGCGCTGAAGCGCTGACCGCGCCGCTGCGTCACCTGGAACATCGACGCGCCGTCCTGCTCGGGGCCGTTGTAGTCGGCGATCAGCGGGATTCCGGCGGCCTCGCTGGCGTCGAGCAGACGCCTGTCCAGAGCGCGCGGCGAGCGCTGCTCAGAGACGTGCAACGGGCCGCCGACGCCGTGGTACTCGGAGGCGCCGCGGACGTTGTCCTCGGACTTGACGAAGTACGGCAGGACGTCGCGAAAGGCCCAGCCCGGCGCGCCCTGCGCCTCCCACGCGTCGTAGTCGAGCGGGCGGCCGCGTACGTAGAGCATCGCGTTCATCGAGCTCGAGCCGCCGAGCGCCTTGCCGCGCGGGATGTAGAGCGAGCGCCCGTCGACGTGCGGCTCGGGCTCGGTCGCGTAGTCCCAGTCGAGCTTGGAGTGAAACTGCTTCGCGAAGGCGGCCGGGATCTTGATGTTCGGCGAGCGGTCGCGGCCGCCGGCCTCGAGCAGCAGCACGCGCACGGTCGGGTCCTCGCTCAGGCGGTTGGCGAGCACGCACCCGGCCGAGCCGGCGCCGACGATCACGTAGTCGTAGCTCATCCGAAGACGTACTCGCTCGGGTCGAGCTCGCGCGTCGCTGTCAGGTAGTCGCGCATGTAGCCGGGCCAGTTCGCGACGATCCGCCCGCGCGCGTCGCGGTACCACGAGTCGCACTGCGTCCAAGCCGTTCCGGCGAAGCGCGCCTGCAGCTCGCGATCGCTCTCGCGCGCGACCTCCGCGCGCACCTCGACGCTGGTCGCTCCGCGAGCGCGCATCTGCTGCAGTGCCTGGCGCAGGTAGCTCGCCTGGGCCTCCAGGTAGACGATGATCGAGCCGCCCGAGGTGTTCGTGTTCGGGCCGTACAGCACGAACATGTTCGGGAAGCCCGGCACGGTCATCCCGAGGTGCGCGTGCGCGCCATCCGCCCACGCCTCGCGCAGCTCGAGCGCCTCCGATCCGAGCACCTGCATCGGGAACATGAACTGCGTCGTCCTGAAGCCGGTCGCCCAGATGATGCAATCGACCTCGTGCAGCTCGCCGCCGGCCGTGACGATGCCCGCCGGGGTGACGCGCTCGATCGCGTCGGTCACGAGCTCGACGTTCGGCCGCTGCAGCGAGGGGAGGTACTGCGAGCTGAACAGCACGCGCTTGCAGCCGAAGGTGTAGTCCGGCCAGATCTTGCCTCGCAGCCGCTCGTCCTTGACCTGCGAGCGCATGAACGCCGCCGAGCGCAGTCCGACGAGCCGACCGACCGTGCGCGGGTGGCGGATCGCGGCGGTGATCGCCTCGCAGTACTGGAACATGAAGTTGCGCCGGAACGCCTGCACGCCTGGAATGTGTTCGATCGCCGCACGGAGGGCTCTCGGGTACTCGCGGTTGCGCCGCGGCAGCATCCAGTTGCCGGTACGCTGAAAGATCGTCAGGTGCGCCGCCCGCTCGGCGAGCGGCGGAATCAGCTGGACGGCGCTCGCGCCGGTCCCGACGACCGCGACGCGCTTGCCGGCGAGGGGGTAGTCGTGCTCCCATCGCGCCGAGTGAAAGCTCCTGCCGGCGAACGTCTCGGCGCCGTCGATCGCCGGCTGTGCCGGCTGGTTGAGCTGGCCGGTCGCGAGCACGAGCGCGTCCGCCTCGTAGCGCTCGCCCTCCGCCGTGTCCACCCGCCAGCGAGCGTCGCGCTCGTCCCACGCACAGGATGTGACCGTGCGCCGGGACGCGACGTGGCGCTCGAGGTCGTACGCGCGTGCGGTGCGCTGCAGGTACTCGTTGATCTCGGACTGTGGCGAGCACAGGCGGGTCCAGTCGCGGCGCTGGGCGAACGAGAACGAGTAGAGGTGGCTCGGCACGTCGCACGCGGCACCTGGATAGGTGTTGTAGTGCCACGTCCCGCCGAGTGCCGGCGCGCGCTCGAGCAGCGTGACGTCATCGATCCCGTGGCGCTTGAGCTCGATCGCGGCGGCGATTCCGCCGAAGCCGGCGCCGACGACGATGACCGACAGCGGACGGTTGGCGCTGGCTTGTGGAGCTGCGGCAGGTGCGGCGGCGGACATCGTTCCCTCCCTTCTCTCGCGCGCTCCATTGTCCACGTTTGCGCGCCCTCGCGCGATCCGGGCGATCCCGGCGATCCGCTCAGCGTGGCGGCGCGTTCGCGAGCAGTCGCGCGGCCACGCCGCGAATCGTTTCCTCGCCGTAGCTCATCGACGGGTCGCCCGTCGTGAAGACGGCGACCGTGAACGTCACGCCTGCGCGCTCCAGCCGCGCGCCCTCCACGAACAGCCCCTCCGACGGGAGCGCCCCGGTCTTGAAGAAGACCTGCCAGCGTGGACGCGCGACTTCCGGGACGCCCCAGCTCTGTTCCGGCTCGATTCCCGCGAGCAGGCCGCGGGCGTACGGCCAGAACCGCCGCGGGATCAGCCGTTCGATCGCGACGAACAAGCGGGCCTGGTCGGCGGCTGAGGTCTGCGTGTACGCCCACCAGCCGACACCCGGCGCGTAGTCCTGCATCCCCGCTTCGCGCGCAACCCGCGCGACCGCCGCCGTGCCGACCCTGTCGAGAACGGCCGACGCGTCTTCGTTGTTCGATTCGTGGATCATCGGGTACAGCAGCGAGCTGTCGAACGCGCTGACTTCGCGATCGACGGCGTGCAGCAGCTGCAGGAACGCGGTGAGGAACATCACCTTGACGACGCTCGCGCTCTCGAAGTGCTCGCGCAGGCGCACGCCGGATAGCCGGCCGTGATCGTCGACGACGGCCAGCGACGTGCGCCCTGCCCGCCCGTCGAGATAGCGGACCGCGTCCGCGACCGCCCCGCGCGACGGGTACGCGGGTAGGCGTTTGTGCTTGCGCCTGCGTTTGTGCGGGGGGAGCGCCGGGCGCGTCTGCGGGGCGGTCACCGGCGGGGCGCCCGGCGCCGGGGCGCCCGAGGTCGGGGCGGTGGCCGGCGGGGCGCCGGGCGTCTGGGCGCCCGCTGGCGCGGTTGCCGCTTGCGGACCGCTGACGCTCGCGAGGGCAGGTGCCGCGACGCCGAGGCTCGCGCTCAATGCGAGGAGGATCGACAATCGCGTTCGCGCGGCCGGCACCGGCCGGGAGCCTAGCGACAGATCGGCTCCGAGCGCCGGCGCTAGTGCTTGCGGTGGCGGCTCGCCCTGCGCGTGGGCCCGACGTTCGTGTACACGACCGAGATCGCTTCGGCCTTCGACGCCGGCAGGAAGCCGACGCGCACCTTGAACGCCAGCCTGCGCGCGCTCCGAGCGGCTAGGCCCTTGCGTGTGAGCGGCGCCTTGATCGTGAACCTGCCGGCCTTTGCGAAGCGGCGGAAGGTGGTGCGCAGGTAGCGGCCTTTGACGCTCACGCGGCCGGCGGCGAACGTCTGCACGCGCAGCACGAGCTTGTTGTGGACGATCCGTTTGCTGAGGATCCTGATCCGCGCGCGACCCTTGCCGCCGGTGCAGCCGGCGACCGCGATCGGAGTGGCGAGCTTGAGCACCGCGCCGCTCTGCGCGGTGATCGTCGTCGGCATCGTCAGCGTCTGCGTGCACAGGGCGCCGACCGCCGTCAGCGCCGAGCTCGGGCCGCTCGGCAGTTCGAGCACGAAGCTCGAGACCGGCACGTCGGGGATCGACGCGAACGTCGACGTCGTGATCGCGTTCTTGATGTTCGTGTTGCCGACGAGGATCACACGCACGCCGTCGCCTTCGAGCAGCAGGTCGAGGTCGGGGAAGGCGGCGCCGCCGTGCGAGACGAGGTAAGCGGGCCCATGCAGCGCGCCCGGCAGGACGGGCGTCGTGACGGTCGCGCTGCCGACCTTCGAGCCGGACGGGCAGCTGTAGGGGTTGGCCGCGTACGTCGCTTCGGCGCACGCTTTCTGCAGCGTCGTCAGGCGCGAGGGCAGCGACTTGGGCAGTTCGGCGACGACCGAGTGGATGTTCGCCTGGTGGGCGCCCTGCAGCAGGTTGACGCGCAGCGAGGCGCCGTTCGCTTTCAGCTGCGTCGGGTTCGTCGAGGCGCTCGTCGCGGCCGAGAACGTCGGCTTGAACGGGAGCGCGCCGCAGCCGGTGACCGCGAACGGGCTCGACAGGCCCTGCGCGGCGCCGAGCGTTGACGTCAGCGTCGTGTCGGTCGACAGCGGCCCGCAGTTGGTTGGGTTGAAGAGAAAGCCTTCGCGGTTGACGACGACGCTGATGTTGCGCAGCCGCAGCGGTACGCCCTTGAAGATCGTCGGCAGCGTGCTCGTCACGCTGACGCGCGCGCTGTGCGGGTCGACGTTGATCGCCGCGCGCGTCGTCAGCCGCCCGAGGTCGAACGGGCCGGCGGCCGCCTCGACGGGGATCGAGAGGCCGTACGGCGCGCCGTTGTAGGGACCTGTCAGGTAGACAGGTCCGCTGAACGGATATGGGTCGCCCGAGCCGGCGTAGACGCTCGCCGTGCCGATCTGGCTGCTCGCGGCGCATGAGCCCGACGCGGCCTGCGGTTCGCCGCACAGCGGGACCGAAGGGATCGCGCCGACGAGGCCGGCCGGGAGCGTCGTGCTGACGCGCTGCAGGTACTGCTGGCCCTGCGCACGGCCGAGGTTGAACGTGTAGTGCGTGTAGGCGCCGGCAGCCGACGAGCTGTCTGCCGTGCTCTGCGCGAGCGCGAACGGGATCGTCGCAGCGCAGCCGCCGGCCTGGAACGGCGTCGAGCCGATCGCCGGCGGGCCGCCGGTGTAGGGCGTGAACGCGAAGTCGGTGCTTGCCGGCCCGCACGTCAGCGGGTTGGCGAGCGGCGCGTGCTGACCGCCGTTGAGCGTCAGCGCCAGTTCGCTGAACGGCAGCTGCGGGTTGTTCGCGAACGTGACTTCGAGTCTGCCGGTGCTCGGGTTCGGGTTGACGAGACCCTGCAGCCTGACCGACACGCCGGCGCTGGACTCGGCGTCGAGGTAGAGCGTGAACGGCGGGTCTGTGATCGGCGCGCCCGAGGGGCTGCCGAGGAAGGCCGAGCCCGTCAGCGTGTGCGGCGGCAGGTCGGTTTCGATCGTGACGGCACCGACGCGCGAGCCGGCCGGGCAGGTGACCGGGTTGCGCGTTCCGATCCCGATCTGCGCCGCCGAGCACGCTTCGAGGCCGTGCGCGGCGGACGGGTTGAGCGTGAGGCCTTCGGGCAGGACGACGTGCGCGTCTTTGATGTCGGAGGTGTTGATCTGGCTCGGCGCGACGTTCTGCGGGACTCGAACGATCGTCGTGGTCCCGTCGGGGCTGTCGGACTGGGCCGTTTCGGGCGTCACCGTGCTCGTCGGCGAGAACGGGACTTTGTCGCAGCCTTCGACGCCGACCGGCGTGTGGGTTTCGGTTCTCGCGATCTGGCCTTCGTAGGATTCGATTTCCGCGTAGGAGGTCGTCGTGCTGGAGCACACGCTCGGCAGCGTCAGGAAGTTGCCCTCGCCGGCGCGTCCGTTGAACAGCAGCTTCGACTTGAGGATCGGGATTGCTTTCGAGATGTTGTCGATCTGGAACCACTCGTGGTAGTCACCGCTCCATTCGACGTGACCTTCGAGGAAGATGTGTTCGTTGGCAACCGCCGGCACGTTCACGTGAATGCCGAACTCGAGCGGCAGCCCGGCGCTCGGTTCGAGGTTGTAGACCTGCCCGGTCACGTTCAGGTTCGCGAGCAGCACGAAGACGGTGAGCTGCGTTTCCCCGACCAGGGTGTTCGACGGGCAGCCGTCGGCCTCGAACGTCGCGATCGGGCACTTCGGCAACGCCTGGGGGTCGGCGGCCAGCCCGGGAGGGACGTCGACGCGAAGTCGCTTCAACGCTCCCTCCGGTTCCTGGCCGAACACCGACGTTTTCGAGTTGAGTTCGACGGTGGTGATGCCGCGTTCGGGATGTCCGGCGGCCTGCGTGTACATCAGGGCCCGCGGGCTCGAGTATTCACATTCGGGCGCCGCGCACGTGCCGGCTTCGAAGCTCTTCACGCCGAAGCCCGCCTGCGCGGCCGGCGCGGCGAGCGCGAACACGACAACGACGATCGTCCCCAGGAGGGCGAGCCGGACGTGCGCTGTCATTGCAGTCTTTGCCTCATCTCTACCTCCCTGTAAGTGCCAGGGCCACGCCAGGACGCGGCCCCGCAGCCCGACATAGAGGCGTTACCCACTTGACGGCGCTCTATTCAGAGCAGGGGCGCGGGGACGGTCAGGCGGCGCGCTCGCGCCATCACGCATCGCCGCCGGCGCAGCCCGTGGCTATGCCTCGCGCGGGACGTACGGCGCGAGCTCGCGCCGGGCGATCGAGAGCTTGTGGACCTCGTCTGGGCCGTCGGCGAGCCGCAGCGTGCGCAAGTGCGCGAACGCCGAGGCGAGGCCGAAGTCCTCGGAGACGCCGCCGCCGCCGTGCACCTGGATCGCACGGTCGAGCACGCGCAGGGCGACGTTCGGCGCGGCGACCTTGATCGCCGAGATCTCGATCCGCGCGTGCCGGTTGCCGACTGTGTCCATCAACCACGCCGCCTTCAGCGTCAGCAGGCGCGCCATCTCGATTTCGATCCGCGATTCGGCGATCCAGTCCTGCACGTTGCCGCGCATCGCGAGCGGCTGGCCGAACGTGACGCGTGAGACCGCCCGCCTGCACATCTGCTCGAGCGCGCGCTCGGCGGCGCCGAGCGCGCGCATGCAGTGGTGGATCCGCCCTGGGCCGAGACGGGCCTGCGCGATCATGAAGCCGTCGCCCTCGCCGGCGATCAGGTTGCTGGCCGGCACGCGCACGTCCTTGAAGTCGACTTCGGCGTGCCCCTCCTGGTCGATGTAGCCGAACACCGGGAGGTTGCGCATCACGGTCACGCCCGGCGTGTCGATCGGGACGAGGATCTGGCTCTGCTGCTTGTAGGTCGGACCGTCGGGGTCGGTCTTGCCCATCACGATCATGATCCGGCAGTGCGGGTGCAGCGCGTTCGAGGTCCACCACTTGCGGCCGTTGAGCACGTACTCCTCGCCGTCGCGCTCGATCCGCAGCTCGACGTTTCTCGCGTCCGAGCTCGCGACGGCCGGCTCGGTCATCCCGAACGCGGAGCGGATCTCGCCGTCGAGCAGCGGTCGCAGCCAGCGCTCCTTCTGCTCGGGCGTGCCGAACTGGTGCAGCACCTCCATGTTGCCGGTGTCCGGCGCCGAGCAGTTACACGCCTCCGAGGCGATTCGCGCGCGTCCGAGGATCTCGGCGAGCGGCGCGTAGTCGCTGTTCGAGAGGCCGGCGCCGTCGTGCTCGTCGGGCAGAAACATGTTCCACAGGCCGGCGTCGCGTGCGCGCGTCTTCAGCTCCTCCATCACGGGCGGCTGGGAATGCGGGTCGCCCGACTCGCGCAGCTCGCGCGCGTAGACCTCCTCGGCCGGATAGACGTGCTCGTCCATGAACGCCGACAGGCGCTCCTTGAACTCGGCGCAGCGATCGCTCGGCTGAAAGTCCATCGTCTCTCCTTTGTCGGCCCCCGGAGAACGGTGTATATCGAGTCTCCGGCGTGGGCGACCTCGCGTCGCCGGGGCGCGGGCGCGGGCTCGACGCGAGCGGATCGTGCGGGTGCCCGACCGCTACCGTTTGCCCGCCGATGGCTGCGAGACCTACCCACGACGCGCCTGACCGGTCGGCCGCCCGCCGCCACGCCGCTCGCCGGGCGCTGCTGGGAGGGCTGCTCGCGCTCCTCACGCTCGGCTCGGCGCCGCTTGCCGGATGCGGCGGCGCCGCTGGCGGCAGCGGCGCGCAAGCGTCGTCGATTCGTCCGCGCTCGCGGGCCGCTGCCGGCGCGTCCTCCGCCGCCGCGCCGGCGCCGCGGCTCGGACCGGGGCCGCATGGACGACCGAACATCGTCTTCGTCCTGACCGACGACCTCTCGTGGAACCTTGTCCGGTTCATGCCGCACGTGCTGCGGATGCAGCGCGAAGGCGCGACGTTCTCGAACTACTACGTGACCGATTCGCTGTGCTGCCCTTCGCGTGCGTCGATCCTGACCGGGCGCTTCCCGCATGACACGCGCGTGTTCGACAACAGCCCGCCCGAAGGCGGCTATGGCGTCTTCCACGAACGCGGCGAGGAGCGCCAGACGTTCGCCGTGGCCCTCCAGAGCGCCGGCTACCGGACGGCTCTGATGGGCAAGTACCTGAACGGCTACCGCCCGGCGGCCACCGAAGGCGGGCTGCGCCCGTACGTCCCGCCCGGATGGAGCGAGTGGGACGTGGCCGGCAACGGTTACCCGGAGTACGGCTACCGGCTCAACAGCGACGGGCACGTGCGCCAGTACGGCTACGCCGCGCGCGCCTATCTGACCGACGTGCTCGCGCGCAAGAGCCTCAGCTTCATCGACGGCGCCGCCGCCGCGCGCCAGCCGTTCATGCTCGAGATCGCGACGTTCGCGCCGCACGCGCCGTTCACGCCGGCGCCGCGCGACGCGGGGGCGTTCCCGAGCGCGCGCGCGCCGCGCTCGCCCGCGTTCAACGCGGTCGGCGTCAACGAGCCGGCGTGGCTCCGCTCGTTCGTGGCGCTCAAGCCCTTCCAGATCGCCTCGATCGACCGCAAGTTCCGCCGGCGCGCCGAGGCGGTGCAGGCCGTCGATCGAATGATCGGCGAGATCGAGGCCGAGCTCGCGGCGAAGGGGCTCGCGCGCGACACCTACATCGTGTTCAGCTCCGACAACGGCCTGCACATGGGCGAGCACCGCCTGCAGCCGGGCAAGCTGACCGCGTTCGACACCGACATCCGCGTGCCGTTGATCGTGACCGGTCCGGGCGTCGCGGGCGGGCGGACGATCGCGCAGATGACGGAGAACATCGATCTCTGCCCGAGCTTCGAGCAGCTCGCCGGCGTGCCGGTGCCGGCCAGCGTCGACGGCCGCAGCCTCGTCGCGCTGCTGCGCGGCCGCGCGCCGAGCGGCTGGCGGCGCGAGATCCTCGTCGAGCACCACGGCCGCGTGCTCGACACCGGCGACCCGGACCTGCCGACGCAGGGGTCGGGCAACCCACCGAGCTACGAGGCGATCCGGACGCCGGAGAGCCTTTACGTGGAGTACGCGACCGGCGAACGCGAGTACTACGACCTGCGCCGCGACCCGTTCGAGCTCGACAACATCGCCGCGAGCCTGCCGCCCGCGCGCCTGCAGGCGTTGCACGGCGCGCTCGTGCAGGTCGAGCGCTGCCACGGCGCGCGCGCCTGCTCGCGCGCGGAGCGCGCCGAAACGTGAGGACGTAGGCTCACGGGATGAGCGAGCAGCGCGCCGACTATCGCGACGCCGGCGTCGACTACGAGGCGCTCGACGCCGGCAAGCGCTCGGCGATCGCCAAGGCGCTGTCGACCTCGCCGCTGCTGCTCGCACGCGGCGCGCGCGCGCTGGACGCCTCGCGCGGTGAGCCTGCGTTCGTGTTCGAGCTGGACGGGCGCGCGCTCGCGTTCGTCGTCGAGGGCCTCGGCACGAAGTCGATCATCGCGCGGCACGTGCTCGAGCAGCAGGGCGTAGACCGCTTCGGCGACGTCGCCTACGACACGGTCGCGGCGATCGTCAACGACCTCTGCTGCGTCGGCGCGCTGCCGCTCGTCGTCAACGCGTACTTCGCGACCGGGTCATCGGACTGGTACCGGGAGCCGGCGCGCGGCGCCTCGCTGCTCGAGGGTTGGCGCCGCGCGTGCGCCGACGCCGGCTGCGCGTGGGGCGGGGGCGAGTCGCCGTCGCTGCCCGGGCTGATCGACGCGCGCGACATCGAGCTCGCCGGCGCCGCCGTCGGGGCCGTGCCGGCCGGGCGCGCGCCGATCCTCGGCGAGCGGCTTCGCGCCGGCGATGAGATCGTGCTCGTCGGCTCGAGCGGCCTCCACGCCAACGGCGCGTCGCTCGCGCGGCTGCTCGCCGCGCGGCTGCCCGACGGCTACGCGATGACGCTCGCGGACGGGCAGACGCTGGGAGAGGCGCTGCTCGCGCCGTCGCTGATCTACGCGCCGCTCGTCGCCGCCGCGCTCGAGCGCGAGCTGCCGCTCAGCTACATCAGCCACGTGACCGGCCACGGGCTGCTCAAGCTGATGCGCGCACCCGCGGAGCTCACCTACCGGATCGAACGGCTGCCGCCGGTCCCGACGGTGTTGAGCTTCCTCGTCGCGGAGGCCGGCCTCGACGCCCACGCGGCGTACTCGACGTTCAACATGGGCGCGGGCTACGCCCTGTACTGCGCCGCCGGCACCGGCGAGGAGGCGGTCCGGATCGCGTGCGACCTCGGCCTCGACGCGCTGCTCGCGGGACGCGTCGAGCAGGGCCCGCGGCGCGTGCTGCTCGAGCCGGTCGACGTTCGCTTCGAGAGCGACGAGCTCGAGCTCTCTGCGGGGAAACAATAACCCTCCAGTCGAGCCTTAGATCCAGTGTGCGATGGCGTTCGTCTGCCGGCAGGAGCCAACCGCGGCGCCGCGAGCGCGACGGCGGCCCGGCGCTGCAAGCCCCGTCGCACGAGGCCCGTTGCTACTTGCGGGCATTGCAATCGATGGATAATGTCTGTGGCAGTACGTCGCCACTGTTCTCCGGCCTGGGTGGTCGGAGATCTCGATATCGCCGGACCGGCAAGGTTCCGGAGCTACCCGGATCGAGGCGGACCTGTCCATCAACAGAGGAGAGAGAATCTGATGCGCAGAGCATCCACCTGTCTGGCCTTGCTCGGCAGCCTCGCCGTCCTCGGCCTTCCGGCCGTAGCGTCGGCCGCCGCGCCGACGGTCACATTCAAAGCCAAAGCCGTCCCGATCCCGAAGCCGGGTGGCGGGACCTACCCGCACACGGGGAACATCCTCGGCGCGGGCGCGGCGCTGCAGGCCGAATACACGATCTCCGGAGGGGGCTACGGGGCGACCCCGCAGAACCCGGCCGGCGGTGTCCCGCCGCTCGCGGCGGTCAACTTCTTCCTGCCGGCTGGGGCGAAGATCAACTCGAGCGGGTTCGGCACATGCGAAGAATCGGTGCTGAAGAACACCGGCCCGTCGGGCTGCAAGGCGAACGCGATCGCAAGCCCCAAGGGCAGCGCGCTCGGCGAAGTCACGTTCGGCTCCGAACGTGTCCCCGAGGAAGCGTCGCTGCAGGCGTTCTTCGGACCGAACAAAACCCTGCTCTTCTACGTGCAGGGCAGCAGCCCGGTGTCGCTGGAATTCGTCTCGGGCGGCACGTACGTCAGCTCGGGCCAGCCGCCGTACGGTCTCGAGCTGAAGACGCTCGTGCCGGCGATCGCGACCGTCCCCGGCGCACCGCTCGCATCGACCAAAAACATCAACATCAAGGTCGGCGCGGCGATCAAAAAGGGCAACAAGCTGATCTCGTATGGCACGTTGCCGACGAAGTGCCCGAAGGGCGGCTTCCCGGTGAAGTCCGAACTGATCTTCGGCGGCAACTACGGCGGCGAACGCAACTTCGGGATCCCCGCGGAAACGGTCACCGTGACGTACAAGTCGCCGTGCCCGCCGAAGGGCAAGAAGTAGGAAGCGGCGGCACCGCGCCCAGTCAGGGCGTAAGGGCGCCGGTAGGAAATTGAGCGCGGGCGGCTCCATCGCGACGATGGGGCCGCCCGGCTCGTGTAGAAAGCAAGGAAGGTAAGGGTGAGGAGGAAGCCGACCGGGGGGAGAACCAGCAGGGTGGCCGCGGTCGCGGTTCTCCTTGCCGTGGGCGCGCTCGCCGCGGTCCTGCTCGCCACGTCCGCGGGCGGCTCCAACGGACGCTACGAAGTGCGCGCGATCTTCGACGACGCCGCCAACATCATCCCGGGCGAGAACGTCAAGATCGGCGGCGTCAAGGTCGGGACGGTCGGCTCGGTCACGCCGACGCCGCAGGCGAAGGCGGCCGTCGTGCTCACCATCTCGAGTGAAGGCTTCAAGGACTTTCGCGCCGACGCGAGCTGCACGATCCGCCCGCAGGCGCTGATCGGCGAGAAGTTCGTCGACTGCCTGCCGACGCAGCCACGCGTCGCCGGCACGCCGCTGCCGCCGCCGCTGCGCAAGATTCGCAACGGGCAGGAAGGCGCCGGGCAGCTGCTGCTGCCGGTGCAGAACACGTCCAGCCCGGTCGACGTCGACCTGCTCGGGGACATCTCGCGCCTGCCCGAGCGCCAGCGTTTCACGATCCTGATCAACGAGCTCGGCGCCGGGCTCGCCGGTCGCGGCAGCGACCTGCGCGAAGTGATCCGCCGCGCCAACCCGGCGCTGCAGGAACTCGACCGCGTGCTGTCGATCCTCGCCAGCGAGAACAAGGTGCTTGCTCGGCTCGCGGTCGACTCCGACCGCGCGTTGCAGCCGTTTGCGAACGTGCGCAGTCAGTTCGCCGACTTCATCCAACAGGCCAACACGGTCGCCCAGGCGAGCGCGCGCCATCGCGGCGCGCTCGCGCGCAACCTGCAGCTGTTCCCACCGTTCTTGAGGCAGCTCGGCCCGTCGATGGAACGGCTCGCGGCGCTCGCCGAACAGACGACGCCGGCGTTCACCGACCTGAAAGCCGCAGCGCCGGGGATCAACAAGGCGTTCACGAGCCTGCCGGCGTTCTCGCGCAGCTCGACGCAGTTCTTCCAGAGCCTCGGCGCGACGGCGAAGGTATCCGGTCCTGCTCTGCGCGCGGTCCAGCCGTTGCTCGGCCGCCTGGCAACGCTCGGAAAGGAAGCGCGACCGTTCGCCTTCAACGCGTCCGAACTGCTCACGAGCCTGCGCTCGAGCGGCGGCCTCGAGCGGATCCTCGACTTCATCTTCCTCGGTGCCGGCGCCGCGAACGGCTACGACCAGCTCGGTCACTTCCTCCGCTCTGAAGCCGTCGGGACCGGCTGCCTGAGCTATGCGGTGACGGCCGAATCGAAATGCGCGAGCTCGAAACTCTTCAACACCCCGGGGTCGGAATCCTCGACGGCGACGGCGGCGCGCGCACGCAGCACGACCGTGACGATGGCGCGGACGCTCGCCGTCCTCAACGGCGCTACGCCGGCAGCGGCGATCGCGAAATATCCGGGGCCCGCGACGGTGTCCTCGCCGGGCGTCGCGGCGGCGCCGCCTGGCGGCGAATCGGCCGCCACCGCGAAACCGGTCGGCGGCGCCAGCGCCGGGACGACGTACTACACGCCGTCGGCCGAAAGCTCGGGCGCCGACGGGATGCTGCTCAACTACCTGCTCGGCAACTGAGTCGATGATCGCGCGACCGCCAATGCTCCTGCTCCTGTCCGCCGCGGCGCTCGCGCTCACGCTGATCGGACCGGCGAGCTCGCTCGCCGCGGAAGAAGCGGCGACGCCGACGGGCGAAACGACGGCGCCGACGAGCGAAACGACGCCTGCGCCGCCGCCGGCGCCGAGCGCGACCGCGACGAGCGAAGCCCCGGCCCCGGCGACGAGCGCACCGACGCCGGCACCGGCGAGCGAATCGGCGCCCGCGCCGGCGGGAACGGCGCCACCGGTCACGACCGCGCCGCAGGTCAGCGCCCAGAGCTCCCAGGGCAGCACGGAGGGGGGCGGTGCGAGCGGTCGCGCTCGCGCGAAAGGCAAAGCCGGCGCCGGCGCGACGGGCGGACGCTCGACGTCGAGCGGAGGCTCGGCGACCAAGCCGCCGCGCCTCGGCAAGCGAGCGCCAAAGCCGTCGGCGCTGACGCCGGCGCTGCCCCTCTCGCTCTCCTCGTCGATCGCCGGCGTGCCGGCGTTCTTCATCGAAAGCTTCCGGATCCCGCCGTTCCTGCTGCCGATCTACCAGGCCGCCGGGACGGCGTACGGCGTTCCGTGGCAGGTGCTCGCGGCGATCAACGAGGTCGAGACGGACTACGGGCGCGACCTCAGCGTCTCGAGCGCCGGCGCCGAGGGCTGGATGCAGTTCCTGCCCTCGTCGTGGGCGGTCTACGGCGTCGATGCGAACGGAGACGGCTACAAGGACCCGTACAACCCGACCGACGCGATCTTCGCCGCGGCGCGCTACCTGCGCGCGGCCGGCGCCGCGACGAACCTGCGCGGCGCGATCTTCTCCTACAACCACTCGCAGGCGTACGTCGAATCGGTCACGCTCCGCGCAAAGCTGCTCGGTGGCACGCCGTCGGGGCTGCTCGGCGCGATCACCGGGCTGACCGAGTCGCGCTTCCCGGTGCACGCGACGGCGCACTTCAGCGACGGCTTCCCGACGGTCGCGACGGGCGGCTCGTCGACCACGAAGTCGCTCCCCGGGACGACGATCTACTCGCAGGCGAATGCGCCCGTGATCGCGGTCCAGGACGGCGAAGTCGTCCGGATCGGCGACACTACTGCGCTCGGGCACTTCATCTCGCTGCGCGACGCCTATGGCAACAGCTACACCTACGCGCGGCTCGGCAGCGTGGCGCAGCTGTATCCCGTGCTCGAGCCGCACGTCGCGGCCACCGCGCGCGCGCCGCGCTCGGCAACCGCCCCGCAGCTGCGCGAACCGCGGCCGACGGTGCCGGCGAGCGCCGGCTCGCACATCGCCGCCGCGCCGGCCGCCGAAGAAGGCGTCGGTATCTCGGCGCTCTCGCTTGGAGCCGGCAGCGGCCTCGTCTCGACGCCCAGCGCCGCGGCGCGCGCGAGCGAATCCCCGCCCCCAGCAGCGAGCGCCGCGGCGAGCGCGAGTGGGGCGCCGGGCGGCTCGCCCGGCTCAAGCGAACCAGGCGCGGCGACGAGCGGGCCCGCGTCGGCGGCGCCTGGCGCCAGCGCGCCGCGCGTGTTTCGCGACGGCCCAAACGACGTCTACCTGCACGACCTGCGCGCCGGGGTGCAGGTGATTGCCGGAACGGTCCTCGGTCACCTCGGCGCAGCCGAAGCGACCGGCGAGCAGAGCATGGTCTTCCAGATCCGCCCGGCGGGCGCCGGCGCGCCGCTGATCGACCCGAAGCCGATCCTCGACGGCTGGGTGCAGCTCGAAAACAGCTCGGTCTTCCGCGCGAAGGGGCAGAGCCCGTTCGCCGCGAGCGCTCCAAGCGCCGGACAGGTGCTGCTCGAGTCCAAGGAACAGCTCGAGCGCCAGGTGCTGGCGAATGCCGGCATCGCGATCTACCCGTGCGGACGCCAGGACGTCGAGACCGGACAGATCGACAAGCGCGTGCTAGCGACGCTCGAGTTCCTCGCGGTATCCGGCCTGCGCCCGACCGTCTCGACGCTGAAGTGCGGCCACTCCGAAGAGGCGGCTGAAGGCAGCGCCTCCGAGCACTCGAGCGGCGACGCGGTCGACATCTCGGCGATCGACGGAACCCCGATCGCCGGCCACCAGGGACCGGGCTCGATCACAGACTCGACGATCCGCAAGCTGCTGACGCTGCAGGGCTCGATGAAGCCGCACCAGATCATCAGCCTGATGAGCTACCCGGGCGCCGAGAACACGCTCGCGAGGGCGGACCACTCCAGCCACATCCAGGTCGGCTTCCGCCCGGCGGGCGCGACTAGCGCGAGCCTCGCCGGCTCGCTCAGCTCGCCGATCACGCCGGGCGAGTGGATCAAGCTGATCGCGCGGCTCGGCGAAATTCCCGACCCGAGCGTTGCGAGTGGACCTTCGGCGGCCGCGATCCCCGATCACGCAGGCGCCGCGAGCAGCGGCGGAGGCTAGCGCGATGGCGACGACGACACCACCGAGGCCACCGGGCGCACCGCCACCGAGCGAGCCGCCGCCGTCGCTGCCGGCGCGTCCGGCGCGCGGACGCTACGGTCGCCCGCTCGCGATCGGCGCGCTCGCGATCGTCGTTCTCGTCGTCGCGTACATCCTCTTCGGGAGCGGCGGCGGCACGACGTACAAGCTCGAATTCGCCGAAGGCGACCAGCTCGTGCGCGGCAACCAGGTGCAGGTCGGCGGGGTGCCGGTCGGCAGCGTGACGAACATCGAACTGACACCCGACTTCAAAGCGCTCGTGACGATCCACGTCGAATCGTCGTTGACGCCACTGCACGCGGGCACGACCGCGCAGGTTCGAGTCCCGTCGCTGTCGAGCGTCGCCAACCGCTACATAGCGCTCAGTCCCGGCCCGAACAACGCGGCGTCGCTGGCGGCGGGCGCAAGGCTTCCGGCGAGCGCGAGCAAGCCGGTCACAGACCTCGACGAACTGTTCAACACGCTCAACCCGCAGACGCGCAAGGGGCTGCAGGGGTTCATCCAGGGCACGGCCGAACAGTACGTCGGCCAGAGCAAAGCGCTCGCCGGCGCGACCGAATACTTCGCGCCGTCGCTCGCCGCGACCGACCACTTCTTCGCCGAGCTCGTGCGCGACCAGAGGACGTTCACGAGCTTTCTCGTCGAAACGGCGAAGGCGGTGACGACGATCGGCGCGCGCAAGGACCAGCTCTCGAGCCTGATCGAAAACGCGAACACGACGTTCACGGCGGTCGGCGAACAGCAGGCGAACCTCGCGCGCGGACTGAAAGAACTGCCGATCGCGCTGCGTCAGGGCGATCGCACGTTCGCCGAACTGCCGGCGACGTTCACGTTCGCGGAGGCCGAAGACCGCGGGCTGTCACGACGCAGGCTTCAGCGCTTGCAGGCTACCGGCGCGGTTGAGCGCATCGGGCGCGGACTGTACC
>FSVZ01000059.1_pt1 | contig 25329 bp, 21 predicted proteins | sample 1637881 | NCBI WGS metagenome assembly FSVZ01 (sample SAMEA3914789, study PRJEB12502) | metagenome | biome: forest; material: soil | place: Canada | collected 2011-07-03 | depth 0.3 m
CGCACCGGCGTCGGCTTCACGATGACGAGGGGCCCCGAGCCGGTGCGCTCCGTGTTCGAAGTCACCGGGCTCAGCGACGTGCTGCCGTTCAGCGACGATGAACGACGCTGGCTGGTGGCTGGCGACCTCGACGACATGTATGGGCTACTTGGTCAGCCTAGGGACCATGATGAAGGAGTCCTTGTTGACGTAGGCATTATTGCCATAGGCGAACGGGACGGCATGGCTGGCGGCGACATGGTTCGCCGCTGGGCAGCCTGGCGGCGCGAAGTTGACGAGTTCGCCGGGCGGGCGATCCTGAGCCAAGCCGGTAGCTACCTCAAGCTCCTAGGCCGTGAACTGGTGCGCGAGCAGGAATGGCCGGAATCAGCTCGATAAGGTAAGTCACTCACTGGTGGGCGTTGAGGGTAACGGCCCTGCTGATTCTTTGATGAACCCCGTCTCGACGGCTAGAGCCACCAGCCGCTCCTTGAGAGCTTCGATGACATCCGTCTCTTCCTGGTAACGAGGTCGGAGGTGGCCGTGCTGGTCTTGAAGGTTTTCGTCTGCCCGCTCGCGTCGTTGATGGCCGTCCTAGAGCAACGCCTAGCCAAGCTGGCGGCCACCAGCAAGCAAGAGCTAAGCCGCTGCCAGAACGTCCTGGCCGGGCTGAAGGAGCAAGAGCGCAAGCTGCTGGCTAAGCACTACCAGGACGACATCTCCGAGGAACTATTCAGCGAAGAGGCCGCCCGGATCAGGCAAGAGCGCAAGGACGCCGAGGCCATCATGGCCCGGTTGACCATCCGCCACGAGGACTTGGTGGCCGGTCTGACGCTGGCCCTCAAGCTGGCCAGCTCCGACCTGCATGACCTCTACCTGCGAGCCACGCCACCTATCCGCCGGCTGATGAACCAGGCTATCTTCGAGACCATCTGGGTCTGGGACGAAGACCACATCCGCGCCGAGCTAGTCAGCCCGTTCAAGCAGCTAGCGGCCATCAGCCAGGCTACGGCTGCTGCCAGCCCGGCGGGCTCGGAGTTGACCGCCCTGATCGAAGACGACCAAGCCCTCGACGCCTGTTGGACATCGGAAGACTTGGTCGTTGGTTCGATTAGCGACGTAATGGTGGAGCTAGTCGGGCTCGAACCGACGACCTCTACCGTGCCACGGTAGCGCTCTCCCAGCTGAGCTATAGCCCCAAGTGGCGCAAGTGTAGCTACCGGGTTGTAGGGCCACCGGGTCAGCCTGCGCGCAGCCGCTCGAGTACCGGCTCGAGCTCGTGTTCACGCGCCCAGTTGATCCGCTCGGCCTGCTTGTTTCCCGTCGGCTGCAGTCGGAGATGGAGGCTCCGCCGGCCCTTGATAGCGGACATCGGGAGCAGGTAGCACCTGCCAAGCTCGGGCGAAAAGGCGCCGATTGCGTCGATTTCGGCGGTCGAGTAGTGCGTGCGAACGTACCCGTTGGGCGTGTACCGACAGGTCTCGAGGCGAATCGCGAGCACGCCGCGAACGCAGCGGGCCATCTTGCACTGAACGCGAAGCAATGCCGGCTCGAGATCGATGACCAGGTCGTAGCGGCGCCCCTCGCAGAGCGGTCGCAACACGGTGAGACCTTGACTGATCACGGCAGCTGTAATTGCAGCCTCGGCCGCTGCGCCCTTCTGGCTCGGGGTCAGCTCGATCATCCCGCGATCGTACGCGGCGCTTGGGACACAACGGCAGCGCTTTGTCTGCGACATTTCGTGCGCGAGTCCAGCACCGGCCGGCCGCGCAAGAGGTCACTCCGGTGGGATGAACTCCGGCACTTCGAGCCCGTCGTCGCCGTCGTCGAGATCGCGTGCTCCACGTGCAGACGCGTCGGGACGGCCGCTCGATCCGCCGCCGCCGCTCGGGCTCGCCTGGTCCAGGCGCGCGGTCATGCTGCCGTGCGCGAGGCGCACGTCTCGCAAGAGGCGCTCGGCGTTGCTGCGCAGCGACGACGACAGCTCGCGCAGGTTGCGCGACAGCTCGGTCCCGTCGCGCAGCACCTCGCGCGCGGCGACGTGTGACTCGCCGACGATCTCGCGCGCGTCCTCGCGCGCCTTCGCGCGTACGCGCTGTGCCTGCTCGAGCGCATCCGCGCGCAGCTTCTCCAGGTCCTCGCCGCCCGACGAGATCGCGCGCTCGGCCTGTGCCCGTGCGTCCGCGATCAGCGCGTCCGAGCGCTCGCGCGCGTCGGCGACGATCCGCTCGCTCTCCGCGCGCCCGTTGGCCAGCGCCTGCTCCGCCTGCGACTGCGCCTCGCTCGCCGCGCGCGCGATGCTCTCGCTCGCCGCGGCGCGCACGCCGTCGATCTCGGCCTGCGCCGTCGTGCGCGCCGCGTCGGCGTCGGCGTGCGCCTCGGCGCGAACGCGCTCTGCATCGGCCAACGCCTCCGCGCGCGCGCCCTGCGCCTCCGCCTGCGCCTGCGCGCGCGCGCGGTCCGCCTCGGCGTGGATCGAGCCGACGTCCGCGACCGCATGGTTACGCGCCGCGTCGGCCTGCGCGCGCGCCTCGTGCAGCAGCTCCTCCGCCTCCTCCTCGGCCGCTCGCACGCGGTTCGACGCCGCGCGATCCGCCTCCGCGATCCGCTCCCTCGCGCGCGCCTCGGCCTGCTCGCGCAGCTCGCTCGCCGCGCGTTCGGCCGCCTCGACGATCGACGCCACGCGCGCCGGCGTCGCCTCGAGCGCCGCGCGCCCGAGCCGCTGATCGCTGCGCCCGACCTCCGGCCGATCCTCCATCCGCCCATCGTAGACCTCGGCCACCGCTCGCGACGGACGGCGCGTCGGTCATCGTGATGGCAGGAAATGTTGGAAATCTGTCCTTGCGGACAGGTCCTGTGTGGGCGATGATCGCCTCATGCCCGAGCCGAGCCCCCCGCGCAGCGTCGTCGTCGTCCTGTTCGACCGCGTTCAGAGCCTCGACGTCAGCGGGCCGATCGAGGTGCTCGCCGCCGCCCAACGCGTGCAGGACGCCGGCGGCCCCGCGCGCTGCGCCGCGACGTCCGCAGCGCCCCCTCGCTATGAGATCCGCACGCTCAGCGCCGGCGGCGCGCCCGTGCGCACGTCGAGCGGCATCACGATCGTGCCTGACGGCTCGCTCGCCGATGCGCCGGCGCAGATCGACACGCTGCTCGTCCCCGGCGGCGCGGGCGCGCGCGCCGCTTCGAGCGACGCTGCGCTGCTCGGCTGGATCGCGCAGTCCGCCGCGCGCTCGCGCCGGACCGCGTCCGTCTGCACCGGCGCGTTCCTGCTCGCCGCCGCCGGCCTGCTCGACGGTCGCCGCGCGACGACCCACTGGGCGTCGGCCGCCGCGCTCGCGCGCCTGCATCCGCGCGTGCGAGTCGAGGCCGACCCGATCTTCATCCGCGACGGCGACGTCTGGACCTCAGCCGGCGTCAGCGCCGGCATGGACCTCGCGCTCGCGCTCGTCGAGGATGACCACGACCGTGACCTTGCGCTGACGATCGCGCGCCACCTCGTGCTGTTCCTACGGCGTCCCGGCAACCAGTCGCAGTTCAGCGCGACGCTATCCGCGCAGCAGCCCGCGCGGGAGCCCCTGCGCGAGGTGCAGCGAAGCGTCGTCGAGGACGTCGCCGGCGATCACTCCGTCGAGGCGATGGCCGCGCGCGCACACATGAGCGCGCGCCACTTCGCGCGTGCGTTTCGCGCCGAGACCGGCGTCACGCCGGCACGCTACGTCGAGCGTGTCCGGCTCGAGGCCGCGCGCCGCCGCCTGGAGGACACCGCCGAGCCGATCGCTCAGGTCGCCGGCGTATGCGGCTTCGGCACGGCCGAGACGATGCGGCGCGTGTTCCTGCGCGCGCTCGACGTCGGGCCCGCCGAGTATCGCCGCCGCTTCCACGCCGGCGACCTCCGTCGCACGGGCGCCGTGCTTGGCCGCACGCGCGGCGCTCATCAGTCGATCATCAAAAAGGAGAAGAGCAGATGAACACAGCGATCCTGCTGTACGACGGATTCACGGCGCTCGACGCGGTCGGGCCATATGAGGTCCTCAGCCGGCTGCCCGGCGGGCGGGTGACGTTCGTCGCCACCGACGCCGGTCCGGTCCGCACCGACAACGGCATGCTCACCCTGCGCGCCGAGCGCTCGCTCGCAGACGTTCCCGCGCCTGAGATCGTGCTCGTGCCCGGCGGCCCGGGCGAGGTCGCCGCGCGCGCCGGCGGCCCCGCGCTCGACTGGCTGCGCGCCGCGCACGAGACGAGCACGTGGACGACGTCCGTCTGCACGGGCTCGCTGATCCTCGCCGCCGCCGGCCTGCTCGACGGCAAGCGCGCGACCGGTCACTGGCTGGCGATGGACAAGCTGCGCGAGCTCGGCGCCGACGCCGTCTCCGAGCGCTACGTCTTCGACGGCAAGCTCGTCACCGCCGCCGGCGTCTCCGCCGGCATCGACATGGCGCTCGCGCTGGCCGCGCGGATCGCCGGCGACGCCGTCGCGCAGGCGATCCAGCTCGGCATCGAGTACGACCCGCAGCCGCCGTTCGACGCCGGCTCGCCCGACAAGGCGCCCGCCGAGATCGTTGCCTCGCTGCGTCGGCGGAGCCGCTTCGTGACCGGCGCGCAGGCGCTCGCGGCGCCGCGCTGATCGGCACCGGCCACCGGGCGTGCCGTAACTGAGCGCCGCCGGACGTTAGCCACCCAACCGCCCGCTAACCTGCGGCGCGATGACCGCCCTTCAATACGACCCTCACGAAATCGAGGCGCGCTGGCAGGAGATCTGGGCGCGGGAGCGCACCTGGGAGGTCTCGAACACGCACGACGCCGGCGGGCGCTCGAGCAACGCCTACGTGCTCGAGATGCTTCCGTATCCGAGCGGCGAGCCGCACATCGGCCATCTCAAGTGCTACGCGCTCGGCGACGCGATCGCGCACTTCTACCGCCGCCTCGGCCGGCGCGTGCTGCACCCGATGGGCTACGACGCGTTCGGACTGCCCGCCGAGAACCACGCGATCAAGACCGGCGAGCACCCGCGGATCTCGACCGCTGCGTCGATCGCCTCCTTCCAGCGCCAGTTCCGCTCGTGGGGCATCTCGATCGATTGGTCGCGCGAGCTCGCCACGCACGAACCGACCTACTACCGCTGGACGCAGTGGATCTTCCTCGAGCTGTTCCGCGCCGGCCTCGCCTACCGCAAGGAGGCCGCCGTCAAGTGGTGCCCGTACGACCAGACCGTGCTCGCCAACGAGCAGGTCGACGCCGACGGGCGCTGCGAGCGCTGCGGGAACCTCGTCGAAGTGCGCCAGCTCGAGCAGTGGTTCCTGCGAATCACCGACTACGCCGAGCGGCTGCTGAACGACCTCGACACGATCGACTGGCCGGCCAACGTCAAGACGATGCAGCGCAACTGGATCGGCCGCTCTGAGGGCGCCGAGGTGACCTTCCGTTGCGAGGAGCTCGAGATCGACTACCCCGTCTTCACGACCCGGCCCGACACGCTGTTCGGCGCGACCTTCTTCGTGATGGCGCCCGAGCATCCCGACGTGCTGCGCCTCGCCCGAGGCACCGAGCACGAGCACGAAGTGCACGAGTACGTCAACGTCGCGCTGAACGAGACCAACGAGGAGCGGGGCAACGTCGAGAAGCCGAAGACCGGCGTGCCGCTCGGGCGCCGCGTGACGAACCCCGTCAACGGCGAGCAGATCCCGATCTACGTCGCCGACTACGTCCTGATGGAGTACGGCACCGGCGCGATCATGGCCGTCCCCGCGCACGACGAGCGCGACTACGCCTTCGCGCGCGCCTACGACCTGCCGATCCGCCGCGTGATCGAGGCTGCCGGAGGCAGCGACGCGGCCGACGACGCGCTGCCCTACACCGGCGACGGCGTCCTCGTCAACTGCGGACCCGAGTTCGACGGGCTGCGAAACCGCGAGGCGCTCGGCGCGATCGTCCGCTGGCTCGACGTCCAGGGCAAGGGCCACGCCTCGGTCAACTACAAGCTGCGCGACTGGCTCGTCTCGCGACAGCGCTACTGGGGCGCCCCGATCCCGATCCTCTACTGCGAGCGCTGCGGGATCGTCCCGGTGCCGGACGAGCAGCTGCCCGTCGAGCTGCCCGACGTCGAGGACTACACGCCGAAGGGCCGCTCGCCGCTCGGCGCCGCCGAGGACTGGGTCAACACGACGTGTCCCGACTGCGACGGCCCGGCGCGCCGCGAGACCGACACGATGGACACGTTCGTCGACTCCTCGTGGTACTTCCTGCGCTACTGCGACCCGCACAACCAGCTCGCCGCGTGGGACCCCGACGCGCTGCGCGAGTGGATGCCCGTCGACCAGTACATCGGCGGCGTCGAGCACGCGATCCTGCACCTGATGTACGCGCGCTTCTTCACGAAGGCGCTCGCCGACCTCGGCCACCTCGACTTCCAGGAGCCGTTCCACGCGCTGTTCACGCAGGGCATGGTCACGAAGGACGGCGCCAAGATGAGCAAGTCGCGCGGAAACGTCGTCTCGCCGGCGTCGATCGTCGAGCGCGTCGGCGCCGACACCGCGCGCTGCTACGTCCTCTTCGTCGGGCCGCCCGATCAGGACGCCGACTGGTCGGACAGCGGCGTCGACGGCGTCCACCGCTTCCTCGCGCGGCTCTGGCGCCTCGCCGCCGAAACCGCCGAGCGCGCTGGCGCCCCGCGCGGTCCGCTCGAAGGCGACGCCGGCGCGCAGGGCGACGACCTCGTGCTGCTGCGCAAGGCCCACTGGGCGATCGACAAGGTCAGCGGCGACCTCCGCCGATTCGCCTTCAACACCGCGATCGCCGCCGTCATGGAGCTGCTCAACGACTGCTCGCGGCTGCGCGACTCCGCCAACATCGAGATGCAGCGCTTCGCGCTCGCGAGCGCCGCCTCGCTGCTGTTCCCGTTCGCTCCCCACGTCTCCGCGGACGTCTATGAGCGGCTGACCGGCGAGCGCGTCTGGGAGACGCCCTGGCCGAGCGCCGACGAGGAGCTGCTCGAGCGTGACGTCTACGAGCTCGTCTGCCAGGTCAACGGCAGGCTCCGCGACCGCGTCCAGGCCGCGACCGGCGCCGGCGAAGACGAGCTGAAGGAGCTGTGTCTGGCGGCGCCCAACGTGCAGGCGCATCTCGACGGCAACGACATCGTCAAGGCGATCGTCGTTCCGGGCAAGCTCGTCAACTTCGTCGTCAGGCCGCACGTCGCGGCTGTGAAGTTCTAGCCCGTCGCCGGTGGCGCCTAGACTCGCGAGATGCCCGAGCTCAAGCCCGCGTACCTGATCCACGGCGACGACCACGGCGCGATCGCCGAGCGTCGCGCCGGCCTGCGCGCGCTCGCCGAAGGGCCGGGGGCGGACGCCGCGAGCGTCGAGTTGTTCGAGGGCGAGCGCGCGACGCCGGCCGCCATCGCCGGCGCGCTCGCAGCGATGACGCTTGCCGTCGGACGGCGCGTGATCCTCGTCGAAGGCGTCGAGCGCTGGCGCGAGACGGACGTCGAGCGCGAGCTCGCGCCGGCGCTCGCGCAGATGCCGCCCGATACGACGCTCGCGCTGTTCGCGCGCGAGGACGCGCGCGCAAAGGCGCCGGCCGCGCTGCACGAGGCCGTCGAGCGTGCCGGCGGACAGGTCGTCGCGCAGCTGAACGCCAAGCCGTGGGAGCTGCCGAAGTGGGCGCGCGAGCAGGCCGCGCGGCTCGGCGTCTCGCTCGACGCCGCCGCCGCGAAGGCGCTCGTCGCGCAGGTCGGCGAGCGCCAGCAGCGGCTCCTGCGCGAGCTCGAGAAGCTCGCGCTGGAAGGCGACGGCGAGGGCGGCAGCGGCGAGGCGCACGGGCGCGCGATCGGCGTCGAGGAGATCGAACGGCGCGCCGCGCACTCGACGCAGTGGCGCGCGTACGCGCTCGCCGACGCGCTCGTCGGCGCCGATCCGGGCGAGGCGACGCGCTCGTACCTGCGCCTGCGCGAGCAGGGCGAGCGTCTGTCGGGGCTGATCTACCTGATGGCGCAGCGCCTACGCGACGCGCTCGCCGTCGCCGAGCGCCTGCAGGCCGGCGAGTCGGTCGCGACCGTCAAGCGCACGCTGCGGATGCCGCCGCGCGCCGCCGAGCGCCTCGTCGCCGACGTCGCGCGCAGCGATCCCGGCCGCCTGCGCGCCGCGCTCGGCGCGCTCGCCGACCTCGAGCTCGACTCGCGCGGCGGCGCCGTCATCGCGGCCGACCGCTCGCCGTCGGCCGCGCTCAGCGAGGACACCCTCGCGCTGCGCGCGATTCAGAAGATCGCCGGCTGAGCGCTACTGCTGCGAGGAACTAGCGCGGAGGCGTGCGGCCCGGGCCTTCTTGTGCGCGCCGTTGTTCTTGTGCAGCGCGCCGCGCTTGACGGCCTTGTCGATCGTCGAGACGAGATCGCGGTGCGTCGCGTCGGCGCCGGCGTCGTCGCCGTCCTGAACGAGCGACGCGAGCCGGCGGAAGTGCGTCCTGATCGCCGACGTGTACTGACGGTTCTCGATCCGCTCGCGCTCGGAGCGCAGAATCCGCTTCTTCTGTGAGTGGATGTTGGCCATGAAAAGAGCCGCGTGAGCCCGTGATTCGACTGCCCGGGCGCGCCGCGGAGAGCCGTACTATAGCGGCCTTGTCTGAGTCTGGAGAAGCCGGCGGGGAGGGGCCACCCGACGCCGAGCGGCCACCCGCTCCGATCGAGCAGCCGCCCCCTCCGATCGAGCAGCCGCCCCCCGCGACGGTAGACGAGTCCTCGGCGCTGATGGCGGAGTTGCCGGACATCGCCGAGGAGCCGCCGCTCTCCGCGCCGCCCGTCGGCCGCGGCGTCGCGCGCAACACCGCGATCTTCTCGATCTTGACCGGCTTCTCGCGCGTCGCCGGGCTGCTGCGCGAAATCGTCGCGGCGAGCTTCTTCGGCACGAAAGGCCCGGCGTCTGCATTCACGCTCGCCTTCCAGGTGCCGAACCTGTTCGCGAACCTGTTCGCGAACGCCGCGCTGTCGGCGGCGTTCGTGCCGGTCTTCACGGAACTGCTGCAGAAGGGCCGCAAGAAAGAGGCGTTCCGGCTCGCCTCGACGCTGTTCTGGATCATGTTGATCGCGCTCGGCGCGGTGACGGCGTTCTTCATCCTCGCAGCCGGCGTGATCATGCCGCTGTTCGTCGGCGACACGTTCAAGCCGGAGCTCACCTCGCTGCTCGTCGGCCTCTCGCAGATCCTCTTCCCGGTCGTGCTGATCCTCGGGCTGACGGGCATCCTCGTCGCGGTCCTGCAGTCATACGACCACTTCACGATCCCGGCGATCTCGCCGGCGGTGTGGAACGTCGTGATTCTCGTCCTGCTGGTGATCCTTCGTCCGCACTACGCAGGTGGCTATGAAGACGGCAATCAGCTGCACGCCTACGCGATCGCGGTCCTCGTCGCGACGTTCGTGCAGCTGCTCTTGGCGATCGTCGCGCTCGGACGGATCGACTTCCGCCTGCAGTTGCAGATCGACTGGCACGACCCGCGGATCAAGCAGGTCTTCACGCTGATGCTGCCGGTGACGATCGGCCTCGGGATCGTCAACCTCGACCAGCTGATCAACTCGGTCTTCGGCACGCTCGTCTCAGACCAGGCGCCGCGTGCGATCGACAACGCGTTTCGCGTCTACATGCTGCCGCAGGGGCTGTTCAGCGTTGCCGTCGCGACGGTGCTGTTCCCGACGCTCAGCCGGATGGCGGCAAATCGCGACGTCGGCGCGATGCGTCGCGCGGTCGGCAACGGCATGCGCCAGATCAACCTGCTCCTGATCCCGGCGGCGGCGTTCATGATCGCGCTGCCGAATCCGATCGTGCGCCTGCTGTTCCAGCGCGGAAACTTCACGCCGCACTCGACGCACATCGTCGCGATCGCGCTGTTCTGGTTCGCCTTCAGCCTGCCGTTCGGCGGCCTCAACCTGCTGCTGACGCGTACGTTCTTCGCCGTCCAGCGGCCGTGGGTCCCGACGCGCCTGGCGGCGATGAACATCGTCATCGACATCATCGTCAGCGTCGGGCTGTACAAGCCGCTCGGCATCGCCGGCCTGATCATCGGCACGGTCGTCGCGAACGCCGTGATGACGTTCCTGCAGGCCCAGCGCCTGCGGATCGGCTTCAACGGACGGCTCGAAGGCGCGCAGACGACGATGGTCACAGCCCGCATCCTCGTCGCCTCGGCGCTGCTCGCCGGCGTCTCGTGGGTCGTCTGGCGGCTGCTCGACGACCTGCTCGGCACGTCGTTGATCGCGCAGGTCGTCAGCGTCGGCGCCGCCGGGCTCGCCGGCGTCTTCATCTACATACGCGCCGTCCTCGCGATGCGCGTGCCCGAGGCGCACCAGGTGCACAGGCTGATCGCCAACCAGCTCGGCCGCGCCTGAGCCCGAACGTCGGCGATCGCCGGCCGGCTCGGCGCAGGACGGCTGGGCGCCGGATGGTCGAGCAGAGGCCGGGTGGGCCGAAGCCCACCCGGCATGCGCCCGATCAGAGATCGCCGCTTACTACATACGTCCCAGGACTGTGTGTTCGCCTGGGCGGCTTAACACTCTCGACACCTGGACTGGCCGCCGGCCCGAGGGACGGCGCGTTGCCGCGGTCAGACCTCGAAGGCCCATAGTCGAGTTGGCGATCCGCCGGAACGACAAAGGCTAGCGCGCCTGCGGGTGCGCGCGCCGAAAATGGTCATCGGGCGGTGCGCGCGCGTTCTAGGCTGTAGCGGCCGATGGACCAATCACAGATCCGCAACTTCTCGATCATCGCGCACATCGATCACGGCAAGTCGACGCTCGCCGATCGGATCCTCGAGCTGACGCACACGGTCGCGGCGCGCGAGATGCGCGCGCAGCTGCTCGACTCGATGGACCTCGAGCGCGAGCGCGGGATCACGATCAAGGCGCAGGCGGTGCGCGTGTTCTACACGGCGCGCGACGGCGAGACGTATCAACTGCACCTGATCGACACGCCGGGGCACGTGGACTTCACGTACGAGGTCTCGCGTTCGCTGGCGGCGTGCGAGGGTGCGCTGCTGGTGGTCGACGCGGCGCAGGGGGTGGAGGCGCAGACGGTCGCCAACACCTACCTGGCGATCGAGTCGGGGCTGGAGCTGATTCCGTGCTTGAACAAGATCGACCTGCCCGGAGCCGAGCCCGAGCGCGTAGCCGGTGAGGTGAGCGAGCTGATCGGCGAGGAGCCGGAGTCGATCCTGAAGATCAGCGGCAAGACCGGGGAGGGGGTGGCCGAGGTGCTCGAGGAGCTGATCGCTCGCGTGCCGCCGCCGTCAGGCGATCCCGACGGCCCGCCGCGCGCGCTGATTTTCGACTCGGAGTTCGACCAGTATCGGGGCGTGATCGCCTACATTCGTGTGGTCGACGGAGTGTTCAAGAAAGGCGAGGCGATCCGCGCGATGGCCACGAACACGCAGGCGGACATCGACGACATCGGCGTGTTCTCACCGCAGATGATGCCCACCGACCAGTTGGCGGCCGGCGAGGTCGGGTATCTGATCACTGGCCTGAAGGACGTCACGCAGCTGCGTGTGGGCGACACGCTGACCACGCGCGCGCGGGCCGGCGCGCCGGTCGGGGCGACCGCCACACACGCGCTGCCCGGCTATCGCGAGGTCAAGCCGATGGTCTTCTGCGGGCTGTTCCCGATCGACTCCGACAGCTACCCCGACCTGCGCGACGCGCTGGAGAAGCTGGTCCTCAACGACGCGGCGCTGTCGTGGGAGCCGGAGACATCGGACGCGCTCGGCTTCGGCTTCCGCTGCGGCTTCCTCGGCCTGCTGCACATGGACATCGTGCGCGAGCGGCTCGAGCGTGAGTACGACCTCGAGCTGCTCGCGACGATGCCGTCGGTGGAGTTCGACCTGACGCTGACGAACGGCGAGGAGCTCGAGGTGCACAACCCGTCGGACATGCCCGAGCCGGGCACGATCGAGGAGATCCGCGAGCCGTTCATCCAGGCGTCGATAATCGCGCCGAAAGAGTTCGTCGGCGCGGTGATGGAGCTGTGCCAGGAGCGCCGCGGCGTGCACTCGGGCATGCACTACCTCTCGCCCGAGCGCGTGCAGATGAGCTACGAGCTGCCGCTGGCGGAAATCGTGCTCGACTTCTTCGATCAGCTGAAGTCACGCACGCGCGGCTACGCGTCGCTCGACTACGAGCTCAGCGGGATGAAGCCGTCGGACCTGGTCAAGCTCGACGTGCTGCTCGCCGGCGACACGGTCGACGCGCTGTCGATGGTCGTGCATCGCGAGAAGGCGTACGAGATGGGTCGCACGCTGACGGAGAAGCTGCGCAAGCGGATCCCGCGCCAGCAGTACGACGTCCCGATCCAGGCGGCGATCGGCGCGCACGTGATCGCGCGCGAGACGGTCAAGGCGTTCCGCAAGGACGTGATCTCGGGCTGCTACGGCGGCGACATCACGCGCAAGAAAAAGCTGCTCGCGAAACAGAAGGAGGGCAAGAAGCGGATGAAGCAGGTCGGCCGCGTCGAGGTGCCGCAGGAGGCGTTCCTCGCTGTGCTCGAGCTCGGCGGGGACTAGCGGAGGCCTCGCGGCCGCGCGCTCCGGTCCTGCTCGAGATGCGGATCCTGTTCGTCTGCCTCGGCAACATCTGCCGCTCGCCGACGGCCGAGGGCGCGATGCGCGCGCTCGTGCGCGACGCCGGCCTGGAGGACGAGATCGAGCTCGACTCGGCCGGGACGGGAGGCTGGCACGTCGGCGGCGCTCCGGACGAGCGCGCGAGCGCTGCGGCGGCGCTGCGCGGGATCGCGCTGGAGGGCGCCGCACGGCGAGTTCGCGATGACGACTTCGATGATTTCGATCTGATTCTCGCGATGGACTCGGCGAACCTCGACGAGCTGCGAAGGCTGGCGGGCGGTGAGCGGTCGCGGCGCGCGAGGGTGCGCCTGCTGCGCGAGTTCGACCCGGCGAGCGCCGGCGCGGAGGACCTCGACGTGCCCGACCCGTACTACGGCGCAGGCGACGGCTTCGAGCTCGTGCTCGACCACGTGCAGGCGGCGTGCGCCGGCCTGCTCGCGCACGTCCGCGCCGGTGATCTGGCGTGAGCGGCTCGCGGCCGCCTCGAGACGTCCGCGGCGGCGCGGACGGTCGGATCAGCAGGTGTGCAAGATGAGACGCTCGCGGCGCGCCGGCGCCTGTACCTGCTCTCGCGCGTGGTCGTCGCGCGTAACTATCGCCGCCGGCTTACGCTCGCCGAGGTGGCGCACGCCGTGTCGAGCTCGCCGCGGCAGGTTCAGCGTGCGTACGCGCAGTTCGGCGCGCTGAGCTTCAACGAGGACCTGCGGATCCGGCGGATGACGGCGGCGGCGCAGCTGCTCGCCGAGCAGCCGGCGATCCCGGTCGCGGCGGTCGCGCGGCTCGTCGGCTACCACCAGGCGGCGCACTTCGCGCTCGCGTTTCGGCGCCGCTACGGGCTCGCGCCGGCGCTGTTTCGCGAGCGTGCGCGGGCGCACCGCGCTCAGGCGGGTGAGCGTCCGCCGGCGGCGCCGGTCGCGAGCTCGCCGCTGGCGCCTTCGGTGTCGAGCGAGAGCGTCTCGGCGCCGGCGAGCCGGACGCGCATCAGCGTGCCGCCGCCGTCGGCGCGCTCGGCCGCGACGCGGCCGCCCTGCTGGTCGACGACCTGGCGGACGATCGCGAGCCCGAGGCCGGAGCCGGGGCGCCCGCGCGCCTCGGCGCCGCGGTAGAAGCGGTCGAAGACGTGCGGCAGGTCGTCCGTCGAGATGCCGGGACCGTGGTCGCGGACGGTCAGCTCGCCGCGAGACAGCACGATCTCGACCGGCGCGTGCGGCGGGCTGTACTTGACGGCGTTGTCGGTCAGGTTGCCGATCGCGCGCTGCAGGCGCGCGGGCACGCCGGCGACGATCGTCGGCTCGAGCGCGAGCTCGAAGCCGCTCGTGGGGGAGTGTCGCCGGGCCCGCTCGACGACGTCGCCGACGAGCAGGTCGAGGCGCAGCTCCTCGGCGGCGGCGAACGGCTCGTCGCCGCGCGCGAGTTCGATCAGGTCGTTCATCAGCAGCGTCAGCTCCTCGATCTGCTCGACGACGTCTTCGAGCAGGCGCCGGCGGTCGGTGGCGTCCATGTCATCGGCCTGCTGCAGCAGCTCGATGTTCGTGCGCAGGCTCGCGACGGGCGTGCGCAGCTCGTGCGAGGCGTCTGCGACGAGCTGGCGCTGCGCGTGGACGGAGGCGTCGAGCGCGCTCATCGAGCGCTCGAGCGCATCGAGCATCGCGTTGAAGCTGCTCGCAAGCCGGCCGATCTCGTCCTGACCGACGGACTTGATGCGACCGCTGAGATCCTGCGTCCGCGCGACGTGCTCGGTCGCCTGTGAGAGGCGCTTGAGCGGCAGGACGGCGGCGCCGGCGACGAGCCTTCCGAGCAGTGCGGCAAGCGCGATGCCGCCGACGACGATCAGGACGAGGATCAGCCGCAGGCGGCTGAGCAGGCTGTCGACTTCGGCCAGCGGCAGAGCGAGCTCGGCGGCACGGTCGGGTCCGAACGCCTCTTCGAGCACGCGCAGGTGCGCGCCGCGCACGTTGACGGTGCGAAAGAGCGGCGCGCCGCCACGCTGCGCGAGCAGGCGGGTGCGCCGGTCGACCGGCAGCGTGAAGCTGCGCACCGAGCGCGCCAGGACGCGCCCGTTCGCGTCGACGACCTGCTGGTAGCCCGTCACCTGATCTGGATTGGGCGGGAGCCTGCCGAACAGGCTGCCCGGCCGGCTGCTCGCGCCCGAGCTGCTCGGGGGCGGGGATTTGCGCGGCGTCGCCGGGGAGCGCGCCTTCGTCGAGGCTGGGCTTTCGTCGCCCTTCGGCGTGAGGTCGCCTTCGGCCTCTTTGGTGACGATGTCGAAGGCCCTCGGCGCGTTCACGACAACGCTGGCGTGCCCGTTCGCGCCGACCTTCAGCGCGCCGACCGCGAACAGTCGCTTCAAGCGGTTGGTCTCGCGAGCGCGGTTGCGGAGCCGGTTGTCGACCTGGCTGTGCAACTGGTCGGCGGTCAGGACATAGACGAGCAGCGACGCGAGCACGACGGCGATCGCGACGGCGGCGGCCGCGGCGAGCGCGATCCGCCGGCGGAAGGTCAACTCGCGCCTCGCAGGACGTAGCCGACGCCGCGCACGGTGTGCAGCAGGCGCGGCTCCTCGCCGACCTCGGTCTTGCGCCGCAGGTAGCCCATGTAGACGCCGAGCGAGTTCGACGTTGCGCCGAAGTCATAGCCCCAGACGTGCTCGAAGATCGCCGAGCGCGTGAGGACCTGGCGCGGGTGGCGCATGAACATCTCGAGCAGCAGGAACTCGGTCCGCGTGAGCTGCAGGACGCGCTCGCCGCGGCAGGCCTCGTGCGCGAGGCGGTCGAGGCGCAGGTCCTCGAAGGCGAGCGTGCCGTCCTGCTCGTCCTCGTCTCCCGTGCGTCGCAGCAGCGCGCGCACGCGCGCGAGCAGCTCGCGCAGCGCGAACGGCTTGACCAGGTAGTCGTCGGCGCCGGCGTCGAGGCCGGCGACGCGGTCGTCGACCTGCTCGCGCGCGGTCAGCATCAGCACAGGCGTGCGGTCGCCACCGTCGCGCAGCCGGCGGCAGACCTCGATCCCGTCGACGTGCGGCATCGAGACGTCGAGGATCACGGCATCGTAGACGGCGGCGGCGAGAAGCTCGAGCGCCTCGCGCCCGTCGCCGGCCTGCGAGACGTCATAGCGCTCGAGGGCGAACGCGCGCGACAGCGCGCTCTGCAGGGCGGGCTCGTCGTCGACGACCAGTATGCGCGCTTGCTCGGCCATGTCGCTGTCGAACCATGAGGCTACCGTGCAGGGTGTGCGCGACGGCCAGGCGAGTGGGATGGGGGGGCTCGACGACGACGCGCACGCGATGGACGCGCACTCGCGCACGCTGCGAAACAGCATCATCAGCCTGGCGATCTTCTTCGCGATCGCGGCGGCGCTGCTCGTGTCGGTCCCGGGCCTGCGCTCGGCGCTCGACCACCTCGCCGACGCGGACCCGTCGCTGATCGCGGCGGCGGTCGGCCTCGAGCTGCTCTCGTGCGCGGGCTACGCGGTGCTGTTCGGGCTCGTGTTCGGGATGCTCGGGCCGCGCCTGACCTCGCGCCTGTCGCTGTCGGAGCTCGCGGTCAACTCGGTCGTCTCGGTCAGCGGGCTCGCGGGGATCGCGCTCGGCGCATGGGTGCTGCGCAGCAGGGGCGTGTCGGTCGATCGGATCGCACGGCGCTCGGTGCTGATCTTCGTGCTGACGAGCGCGGTCAACGTCGGCGCGGTCGTCGTGATCGGCGTGCCGATGTGGCTTGGTCTGCTGCCGGGCTCGCGCAAGGATCTGCTGACGCTGCTGCCGGCGGCGGCGGCGCTGGCGACGATCGTCGGGACGCTCGCGCTGGCGCGCTGGGCGGCGCGCGCGGTCGCGCGCAGCAGCGAGCGCGGCGGGCGCCGCGTCGTCGCGCTGCGAGCGCTCTCGGACGGGGTCGCGGACGCGCTCGAGCTGATCCGCAGCGGCGACTGGCGACTGCTCGGGGCGCTCGCGTACTGGCTGTTCGACAACCTCGCGCTGTACGCGTGCCTGGCGGCGTTCGGCAACGCACCGGCGGTGTGGGTGGTGCTGATGGCGTATCTCGTCGGGATGCTCGCCAACTCGGTGCCGATCCCGGGCGGCCTGCTGGCGGTCGAAGGCGGCCTCGTCGGGATGCTGCTGCTGTTCGGCGTGCGCCCGGCGTCGCATGTGCTCGTCGCGGTCGTGATCTACCGCGCGGTCTCGTTGTGGATCCCGGCGGCGATCGGCTCGCTGGCGTTCCTCAGCCTGCGGCGCGAGCTCGGCAAGCCGCTCGCGCCGGGGGTCTCGGGCTAGCCCTTGGCGATGCTCGCGCTGAAGGCGAGCTCGGCGTTGGCGAGCTGGCAGGCGCGGCCCGGGAGCGCTTCCATCACCTGGCGGAGCTGCGGGACCTGCGGACCGGAGAGAACGGGGCAGTAGACGGGCGGCGGCAGGTCGCCGTGCGCGGAGCCGGGGGCGTTGAGCGGCAGCAGCTGCTCGGCGGCGGCGAGCGCGTGCGCATAGGCGTCGGAGAAGATGTCGATCGCGACGCGGCCGGAGTAGACCTCGATTGAGCGGCCTTCGTCGTAGACGGTGGCGGGGACACCGCGCACGACGATGTTGCGCTGGTGCCCGAGCGCGGCGTTCGAGTGGAGGATGTAGACGACGGTCGTGACCTGCAGCGGCAGGACGCAGCTGCCGCCGCCGAAGATGCCTTTGCCGTGCACGCAGTCGCCGTAGTAGACGCTGTCGCCGACCGAGTTGATGTAGCCGTTCTGCCCGTCGGCGGCGGAGAGCGCGTGTCCGAGGAAGCTCGGACCGACCCAATAGACGCGGAAGTAGGGGAACGTCTGCGCCTGCGCGAGCTCGCTCGCGTCGAGCGGCTTCGGGTGCGCCGTGCCACAGCCAGAGGCGAGCGCGGCGGCGAGCAGGACGGCGCCGAGCGCGGTCGCGACGCGGCGACGGCGACGGCGGCTGGCATTGGTCGGGCGCATGGCCGTCATTATCTTGGCGTGCGAATCCCCGCGACAGCTACTTCGGGGCGTGTGACCGGTTGGAGCGGGTACAGATCCGCCGTAGCACCGGCGGATGTGCCGGGGTCCGGTGGGGTAGCACACCGGACCCCGGTTGATCTTCCCACCAAGCGAGCCGGCGCGGCGCGGTACGGATTGGCGGCGGCGCTCGTGCTGCTGCTCGTGTGGCTGCTGCTCGCGCCGAGGACGCCGGACCTCGCGGCGGCGGTCTACCGCGTCGACCTCTTCGGGCACGCGGGCTTCTCGATCTACGACGCGCGCTGGTACGCGGGCCATGAGCTGCCGGGCTACAGCGTGCTGTTCGCGCCGCTTGGATGGCTGCTCGGCGCGCGCGTGCTCGCGGCGCTCTCGGTGCTCGTGTCGGTCGCGTGCTTCGAAGGGCTGACGGCGCCGGCGTACGGGCGCCCGGCTCGTTCGGCGTCTGTCGCGTTTGCGGTCGCGGCGATCGGCGACGTCTGGATCGGCCGACTGGCGTTCGCGCTCGGCGTCTCATTCGCGTTGGCCGCGGCGCTCGCGCTCGCGCGGCGACGGCCGGCCGCGGCGGGCGCGCTGGCGGCGCTGAGCGCGGCGGCGAGCCCGGTCGCGGGACTGCTGTTGGCGCTGGCGGCGCTGACGCACGCGCTGTGGCGCCGCTCGCCGCCGGCGCTGCTCGCGCTGGCGGCGCCGGCGGTGCTCGTCGCGCTGGCGCTGAGCGGCCTGTTCGCGGAGGGCGGCTGGGAGCCGTACCCGATCGTCTCGTTCGCCGCGACGGCGCTCGTCGTGGCGGCGTTCGCGTGGGCGCTGCCGGCGGGCGCGGGCGAGCTGCGGCTGGGGGCGGCGCTGTACGCGCTGGCGTGCGGCGCGGCGCTGCTCGTGCACACGCCGATGGGCAGCAACGTCGAGCGCTACGGCGTGCTGCTGGCGGGGCCGATGCTGCTCTGCGCGTTGGCGGCCGCGCGCGGCGCGGGGGGCGGCGAGGCGAGCGCCGGGCGCGGCGCGCGTTTCGCAGGCGCCTTCGGCCGGGGCGGCGGATTGCGGCCGGGAGGGGCGCTCGCGGCGCTCGTCGCGCTGGTCGCGTGGGGCGTCTGGACGGCATGGGGGCCGCTGCGCGAGACGCTCGCGGTGGCTGGTGAAGCATCGACGCGGAGCGCGTACTACGCACCGGTCGAGCGGTTCGTCGAGGCGGCCGAACGCGCGGGGACGCCGGTCCGGATCGAGGTGCCGCTGACGCGCTCACACTGGGAGGCGGCGGAGCTGGCGCCGCGCGTGTCGCTGGCGCGGGGCTGGGAGAAGCAGCTCGACGAGCGCTACGACGGGGTGCTGCTCTCGCGCGGGCTGACGGCGGCGGGCTACGAGCGCTGGCTGCACGAGCAGGCGGTTGCGTACGTCGCGCTGCCGGACGCGAAGCTCGACGCGTCGAGCGCGCGCGAGGGTGCGCTCGTGGCTGCGGGGCTGCCGTACCTGCGCGAGGTCTTCGCGAGCCGTCACTGGCGGATCTACGCGGTGCGGAACGCGACGCCGATCGCGACGGGGCCGGGGCGGCTCAGCTCGCTCGGGCACGAATCGTTCGCGCTCAGCGCGAGCGCGCGCGGGAGCTTCGTCGTGCGCGTGCACTACACGCGCTACTGGACGCTCGCGCGGGGGGAGGGCTGCGTCGGGCGGGCTCCCGGCGGCTGGACGCGCGTCGTCGCGCGGGCGCCGGGCGAGCTGCGGGTGCGCGCCGTCTTCTCGCTCGCTCGCGCGCTCGGCGGCGCCGGCGCGTGCCGCGCGGGCTGAGCCAGGCCGGCCGGGCGACGCTGTCGCGGCTTCGCGCCGGAGCCGCTAGCGCGGCGTGAACGCGTAGAGCGCCTCGAGGCCGGTCAGGTAGATGTTCTTGCCGTCGCTGATGACGGGGTCGAAGGCGCCGGTGTCGAGTTCGAAGTCGGGTCGGCCGGTCGAGATGCCGAGACCGTAGGTCTGGTGCGTGCCGAGGTCGGCGAAGTAGACGGTGCGCCCGACGATCGTCGCCGATCCGGAGATCTTGCCGTGCGCGTTGAACCTCCAGTCGATCCGCCCGGAGCGGGCGCTGAGCGCGTAGAAGGCGCCGTCGTAGGAGCCGAGGTAGATCGTCGGGCCGAGCCCGGGCGCGTTGGTGACGGCCGGCGAGGCGTAGACGTAGGCGCCGGTCTGCACGGCCCAGTCGAGCCGCCCGCTGGAAGCGTCGTACGCGTAGACGCGCCCGTCGGTGTTGCCGAGGAAGACGCGTCCGTAGTAGACGGCGGGCGTCGAGTAGAAGGTGCCGCTGCCGAGCAGCGCGCCTTCGGAGCCGCTGACCCAGAGGGGCCGGCCGCTGCGCTCGCCGACGGCCTGGACGTGGCCGGAGTAGTCGCCGAAGTAGAGGACGCCGCCGGACAGAGTCGGGCTGGCCTTGACGGCGCCGCCGGCGTGGTAGGTCCAGACGACGCTGCCGTTGCCGGCGTTGAGCGCGTAGACGGTGCCGCTCTGCGAGCCGAAGAAGAGCCTGCCCTTGTCGAGCATCGGCGAGGACTCGCTCGGGCTCGAGAGATCGCGCGACCAGATCGTCGCGCCGTCGGCGGCGCGGAGGGCAAAGACGCGGCCGCCTTCGCCCTGGCCGCCACCGCGCGAGAGGACGCTCGCGTAGACGACGCCGCCGGCGACGGCTGGAGAGGAGGCGGAGAGGTGCCCGAGGCTGCGCGTCCAGACCGTGTGACCGCTGTGCTTGTCGAGCGCGCGCAGAACGCCGTCGTCGCCGAGCTGGAAGAGGAGCCGGCCGCTGAGCACCGGCGGGAACTCGAGCAGCGTGTGTGCGTTGTTGACCCAGAGCCGCTTGAACGGGGGGTGCAGCCCGGCGGGCGCGGGGAAGAAGCGGGTGTGGTCCTGCGTGTAGCCGTAGAGCGGCCAGGTGAAGTTGTCGACGGCCGGCGCCGGCAGCGGCCTGGGCGTCGGCTCGGGGACGAAGCGGGCGTGCGCGTGGTAGATGCTGCCGGTGCGGTTGCGCTCGTAGAGATAGCCGGCGAGCGCGGCGGCGATGATCAGGACGAGCAGGGCGCCGAGCGCGACCCGGACGCGCTTGGAGCGCGGGAGGATGCGCTTGATCCGGTCGCTCACGCGGACGGGCGCCGCGTCAGGCCGCGATCTTGCGGGAGGAGCGCGCGGAGGTCGGGACCGGCGTGGGGCGCGGCGCGGCACCCGGCTTCGCCGTGGTGGCGCGAGCGGGCTGGGCGGCGAGCTTGCGCGCGCGTGCCCGGCCGGCGCTCGTCGCCCTGCGAGCGAGCAGGCGGGCTACGGTGAGCGCCAGCAGCCAGAGGCAGAGGGTCGCGAGCAGCGGGAGCGTCAGCCCGGCGACGAGCGAGAGCACGTCGTGATTGGCGGTGAGCGACCAGTTCCACAAGATGTAGTCGCCGACGGTCAGCCCGGAGACTGTGGCCAGTGGCCGGTAGGTCACGGGGCACAGACTAAAGGGATCGTAAGACGGACGAGATCAGGAGCCGGCGGACCGGCGTCGTCGTCGCCGGGGGGCGGGACCATATGATCGGCGCGTGGGCGAGGCGGGCACGGGGTCGGCGATCTTCGCGGCGGGCGCGCTGCGCGGGCGCTCGGCGCTCGTGACGGGCGGCGGCACGGGGCTGGGCAGGGCGACGGCGCTCGAGCTGGCGCGGTGCGGCGCGTCGGTGACGATCGCGGGCCGGCGGATCGACGTGCTCGAGCGGGCGGCGGCGGAGCTCTGTGAGCTGTCGGGTCGCGAGGTGCACGCGCTCGCGGGCGACGTGCGCGAGGCTCCGGCCGCGCGGCAGCTGGTCAGCGGCGCGCTCGAGCGGATGGGCGGGCTGGACACGCTCGTGAACAACGCGGGCGGCCAGTTCTTCAGCCCGGCCGAGCTGATCGCGGCGAAGGGATGGCGCGCGGTGTGGCGGCTGAACGTCGAGGGGATGCTGAACATGTCCGACGCGGCGCACGCGCTGGCGCTCGCCGCGCGCGGCGGCGGCACGATCGTGAACGTGACGCTGTCGCCGCACCACGGGATGCCGGGGATGGCGCACTCGGGCGCGGCACGCGCGAGTGTCGAGGCGCTGACGCGCGAGCACGCGGCGCGCTGGGCGGGCGACGGCGTGAGCGTGACGGCGGTTGCGGCGGGCATGTACGACACGGAGGTCATGGTCAAGTACCCGGCGAGCCTGCGCGCCGGGATGGCGCGCTCGGTGCCGCTGCAGCGCCTCGGTCGCCCGGAGGAGCACGCGTGGCTCGTCGCGCTGCTCTGCTCGCCGCTCGGCGCGGCGCTGAACGGCTCGACGGTGACGCTCGACGGCGCGCGCGACAACTGGTTCGGGCCGTGGCCGCCGGAGGGGCTGGCCGACGACGAGGGGGCTGTTCCGGTCGAGGAGCGGAGGTAGGTCGCTTCGCCCGGCCGAGGCGCCGCGGCTCTCCGCACGAGCGGCCGACCGCGGCGTCGACCGGCGCGCCGCGGCTTGCGCCGAAGCGGCGAGCGGGAATCGAACCCGCATCATCGCCTTGGAAGGGCGAGGCTCTACCGTTGAGCTACCGCCGCGCGCGAATCGCCCCGTCGGGCAGTTCGGCGACGCTGACAGTTTGCACAAACGACGCCGCACTTGGCAACCACGTCGAGGACTTCGTGCCGTCGCCGCGCGGCGGCCACGTAGCGCAGGCGATTCGCGGCGTAGCGCTGGTGCCTGTATGCGGCTCGGCACCCGCGGCAGTAGCTGTCTCGCCGCCCGCGTGCTCGGCGGCGCCGGGCGGAGTTGTCGAGGGCCTTGGCTCGTCTGCAGCGGCCACATCGTTCTGGTCGACGCCGAGCGAGGCGTGCGCGAACCGAGAGCGAGGCATGCGCGAACCGACCGTTCCCGTGCCGCTCGGACGGCGCGCCACCCGATTCGCCGTAGAATCGGCTCGGTCACGGGGAGTGGCGCAGTCTGGTAGCGCACCCGGCTGGGGGCCGGGCGGTCGCAGGTTCAAATCCTGTCTCCCCGATTTACGAATTGCCTGCAAATCGGCATGTTTTGGATCGATGTCGACATCGAGCGGTGCGCGTTGGGGTCCAATTTCTGTAGCGAGACGTCCTCAAGTCGACGGAAGCTCGGCGTTTCAGACTCGTTGAGCTCATAACCCGAAGGTCGCGGGTTCGAATCCCGCCCGGTAGCCTGCGACGGCGAGAAGGAGCGAGCCGTCCGTACCGTATTTCGCTGGGTCAGCAGCCCGCCTCCGCGCGGTGGCGAGATACCCGCCGCCGGTGTAGTCGTGCGGTAGTCAGTGGTTTGTGCGGAGCGATGGCGCGAGCCTCGCCCGGCTGTTCAGCGCCCAACGCGTGGCGGGAGTTATGAGCGCGGGGGCGAGCAGGAAGATCGCCGCGAGCGCGAGCCACCCTGGCTGACCCCACGTGACCACGAGCAGCGTCATCAGCGCGGGGGCGATCATCAGTGCAGTGGCCTCGCCGGTGGCGAACATCCCTTGATACTGACCCGGTGCGTGTTTTGGCATGAGGGAGATCGAAAGTCCCCAGGATGCGGCGACGAACAGCAGCTCGCCGACGACGGTCAGGGCGCCCGCTGCGAGCAAAATCGCGACCGACCCGATCCCGCCCCGGTTATCTGTGAGCGCGAAAAGTAGGCATGACGCCGCGAGTGCGCTGCCAGACCAGATTGCGCCCCGCGCCGCCTTGAGGGGCGAGGTGATTCCGCTACTGACTCGGACCTGGAATGCCGCGATCGCGAGCGAGTTGACGAGCACGATGATTGCGGCAATCGAGCGAGGCGCGTGGGTGTGGAAGACGATCCACAATGGCACGCCGCTTGACAGCATGCCCCAGCAGAGCGCGAGGACACCCATGAGCGCTGCGAGCGTCATATAGGGCCGGTCATGCAGCACCGTCAGGCGCGCGCCTTGCGCCGGCTTCGGCGTCCCGTCGAGTCGTGGCACGCGCGCAAGAAGCCTTGCGTAGCCGAGGAAGCTCGCCGCGTTGACGACGACGAGCGCCACATACGCCTCGCGCGTGTTGAGGCCGATGACAAGAGCGCCAACTGCGGCGCCCGCAGCCCACCCCAGGTGACCGAGCGAACGCAGCGAGCTGAGCGCATGTGTGCTGTCCTCCGCGTTCGTCAAGCCGAGGACCAGGGCGTTTTCAACGCCGCCGGATGAGTGATCGAGCGCGACCGTGAGGCAGGCGACTGGGAGGAACAGCGCGAAGCTGTGGACCTGTAGATAGACGAGGGTTCCAATCCCTTGGAGTACGAGTATGCCGATAAGCACTTCACGGGCACCGGCCCGATCGGCGAGGTGCCCGAGCGGCGTGGCGAGCAGCAGCCCGATGACGCCCGCAATTGTCATGCCGATCCCCACCTCGGCCGGCGCCAGGCCCACCGATCGCGTCAGGAAGATCGCCCAGCTCGTGTACCACGCGCCGTCTCCAACGGCCGTCAGGAGCCTCCCGCAAGCAATCGGGCGCAGCGATCCGGTCGGGGGCCAAAGCCGGGCGGTGGGCAGCATGCGCGCTATGCTCTGCATCGAGACTTCACGCTAGCATGAATGATACGATGACATTTCAAGCCATCTACAATCGTCAGGTGTCGCCGTCGGCCTCGTGAGCCCGAGCGCTGATCCGAGGGTCGCGCTCCTGAAGGAGCTCTCCGATCCGTTGCGCCTGTCGGTGATCGACCGCCTCGGTCACCGCGGCCCTGCGACGGTGAGCCAGCTCGCCACTGAGCTGGAGACCACGCTGCCGCAGCTTTCCAACCACCTCAAGCGCCTCCGCGAAGCACAGCTGGTTCGGGTAACGCGCACCGGCCGTCACGCGATCTACGAACTCTCAGACCCCGGCCTCGAGGTGCTGCTACCGCTCCTCGATCGGATCACCGGGCGCCTCACGCCGCCGCCACCCGAGCGCCCGATGACCGACTATCGCCGCGCTCATACCTGCTACGACCATCTCGCCGGCCGGTTGGGCGTGGCCCTCTACCGTGCCCTGCTCGACCGAGCCGCCTTGCGCGCCCTGCCGGACGGAACTGTCGAGCTCGGGCCGGCCGCCACTGAGACGTTCGCCTCCATCGGCATCGACACCGCACAGCTCCCCAAGGATCGCCGGCGCTTCGCCTTCGAGTGCCTAGACGTCGTCGAGCACGCCCCCCACCTCGCAGGCATCGTCGGCGACACCGTCGCCGCAGCCTTCACGCAGAAAGGCTGGATAACGCCAGAGCCAAACAGCCGCACGTTGCAGCTGAACCCGCGTGGCCTCAAGGCCCTACGACGAGCACTCGACATCGACCTCACGCGCGGACCAGTCATCGCGAGCGGATCGCCGTAACTCCGTTTCGGCCGTCCGGTCCGAAAACCAACCGAGTGGGGTTCGTGATAGCGCGCCTTTCTAAGACGACACTGGCTCTCTGAGTAGGCACGACTCCTCGACTCTGTGGGCTACGGCCCTTGTTCCCGGGCCTTCTACGGTCGCAGGATTGGGTATCAATCCCGCCCCCGCTATGGTCAGCTCGGAGAACCACCGCTCGACGAGGTTCAGCCACGAGCTTGAGGTCGGGGTGAAGTGCAGCACGAGTCCTCGGGATCCGAGCGGCTCGACGAGGTCCGCACGACCCTGGCCTCGGGTGAGAGGGTAGGGCCTATCGCTCGAGGCGGAACGTAGGCGGGGCGCGAGGTCTCCCCGGTCGCGCACCCTAGTAGTGCAGCGTCCCCGAAGTGGCTTTTGTCGATTCGTGGCGTTGGCATTTTGCAAGGCGGATCGACGCTAGATGCCTGTCAAGTAGGATAATGCGGACATGTCGTACACGCACGACG